>Ga0181537_10004343_pt1 | contig 11793 bp, 11 predicted proteins | sample PEATcosm2014_Bin_39_FD_119765 | JGI IMG/M metagenome (GOLD analysis project Ga0181537, IMG submission 119765) | Peatland microbial communities from MTU Mesocosm Facility, Houghton, MI, USA - PEATcosm2014_Bin23_10_metaG | ecosystem: Environmental > Terrestrial > Soil > Wetlands > Peat | place... | reverse complement strand
CTGCCGCGCTACGCGCAGCCAGGTGACGCCGGCGTCGACCTGGCCGCCGCCGAGGACGTCGAGCTGGCACCGGGGGAGCGGGCGGTGGTCCGCACCGGCATCGCGATCGCGCTGCCCGACGGCTACGCCGGGTTCGTGCACCCGCGCTCTGGCCTCGCGGCCAGGCACGGGGTCACCCTGGTGAACGCGCCGGGCACGGTGGACGCCGGGTACCGTGGCGAGATCAAGGTAATCCTGCTGAACACCGACCAGGCCAGGGCGGTCTCGCTCCGCCGCGGTGACCGCATCGCGCAGCTGGTGGTGCAGCGGGTAGAGCACGTGACGTTCCGCGAGGTGCCGGCCCTGCCGGAGTCGGCTCGCGGCGACAATGGCTTCGGCTCGACCGGCGGTCACGCGGCGGCATACCCGCCGCCCATGCCCGCCGGGCGGTGACCGGGGCGGCAGCGCGACTGGAGGAGATGCGCAGTGTTCGGTCGGCGACGCAGCGACCGTGACCGTGACCTGGAGAGCCAGGCACCCGACCAGGCAGCGGAGACGGCGCCGGACGGCAACCGCCCGGTCGGCCCGTGGGATGTGGCCGAGCCGCACCCGGAGCTGTTCCGGGTAGACCTCGGCAGCCTCCAGGTCCCCGTGGTTGAGGGAACCGACATCCAGCTGGTCTTCGCCGAGCAGCAGGGGGCGTGGGTGCTCGTGCGTCATCAGCTCAGTGAGATGCACGTTCAGGCGTTCGCCGCGCCCAAACGGTCCGGGCTCTGGGATGACGTGCGCTCCGAGATCGCCGCCGAGATCGCCGGCGCGGGCGGCCGGAGCGAGGAGCGCGAGGGGCCGTTCGGCACCGAGGTGGTCGGGCAAGTTCCCGCCGAGCCTGGCAAGCCCGCATCAGGGCTGCGACTGGTCAGGTTCGTCGGCATCGACGGCCCGCGCTGGTTCCTGCGCGGCATGTTCTCCGGCGCCGCGGCGGCTGACCCCGCGGCGGCCACGGCGCTCGAGGCGGTGTTCAGTCAGGTCGTCGTGGTCCGCGGCGACCATCCGATGCCGCCCCGCGACCTCCTGGAGCTAAGGCTGCCGCCGGAGGCCGCGGCGGCCATCGAGGAGCAGGCCCGCGCACAGCAGGCGGAGCAGGAGCCGAACCGTTTCGCCACGACGCCCAACCCGTTCAACCGCGGCCCGGAGATGACGGAAACGCGCTGAGACCGGGCTAACATCGCCGGTACTCGCTGAGGTGCTAGCACCACGCTAGCCGCGTGGTGGCCCCGTGCCCCGCTTGGCGTCGGCCGGCGCAACATGACCGACCGCCTCGCCGCGCTCGGCGGCAGCCTCCAGGTACGCTCAGCGCCCGGCCACGGCACGGCCGTGACCGGGCGCCTGCCTGTGTTACCCGCGCGGGGCCGCTATTCGGCGGCGAACAGCCGCTCGAGTTCCTCCTCGACATCCTGCGAGGTGACGAAGAACAGCTCGTCGCCGGCCTGCAGCGGGTCCTGCGGCTGGGGCACGAGGACCCGTCCCTCGCGCAGGATGGCGACCAGGGCGACGTCCGCGGGCCAATCGATCGAGCCGACCTGCTTGCCCGCCAGCGGCGCGTCGACCGGCATGGTCAGCTCGACCAGGCTCGCCTCGCTCTGGCCGAACGACATCAGCCGCACCAGGTCGCCGACGCTCACCGCCTCCTCGACGAGCGCGGAAAGCAGGCGCGGCGTCGAGACGGCGACGTCGACGCCCCAGGACTCGTTGTACAGCCACTCGTTGCCCGGGTGATTCACCCGGGCGACGACCCGGGGCACGCCGTACTCGGTCTTGGCGAGCAGCGCCACGACCAGGTTGACCTTGTCATCGCCGGTCGCGGCGACGACAACGTTGCACCGGTCGAGCGCGGCGTCGTCGAGCGAGCTGATCTCGCACGCGTCGGCGAGCAGCCATTCGGCCCGCGGGACGCTGTCCACCTTGATCGCGCTGGGCTTCTGGTCGATCAGCAGCACCTCATGGCCGTTCTCGAGCAGCTCGCGGGCGATAGACCGGCCGACGGCGCCCGCCCCGGCGATGGCGACCCGCATCAGTGACCCCTCCCATCGCGCTTGGCCAGCGCGCCGCAGACCCGGTCGAGGTCGGACTCCTTGACGATGACGTGCACCACGTCTCCTTGCTGCAGCACGGTGCCCGGCTGCGGGACGATGGCCTCGCCGAGCCGGTCGATGTACACGATCCGGGTGCTCGCCGACGCCTCGACGAGCTTCACCGGCTCGCCGATCCAGTCCGGGCACACGTTCACCTGGCTGAGCACGACCTTGCCGGTCGCGTCCCGCCACAGCGGCTCGGTACTCTCCGGTATCAGCTTGCGCAGCATCTGGTCGGCCGTCCAGCGGACGGTCGCGACCGTCGGGATGCCGAGCCGCTCGTAGACCTCGGCCCGCCGCGGGTCGTAGATCCGCGCGGCAACCTGCTGGATGCCAAACGTCTCGCGGGCCACGCGGGCCGCGATAATGTTGGAGTTGTCGCCGCTGCTGACGGCCGCGAAGCCGTCGGCGCGCTCGATCCCGGCCCTCGCGAGCACATCGCGGTCGAAGCCGATTCCGGTCACCCGGTCGCCCTTGAACGACGGGCGGAGCCTGCGAAATGCCTCCGGGTCACGGTCGATGACCGCTACCGTGATGCCGCGGTCTTCCAGGATGTGAGCGAGCGTCGAGCCGACCCGCCCGCAGCCCATAATGACGATATGCACGACCCGTCCTTTCAGGTCAGTCGCCGGGTCCCGGCGCCCATACCGGGTGCCTCGCCAAAGTTATGCCCTCACATGGGAGAATGCGACTCCGCACGGGAGGAGAATCTGATGCCGGGTGTCGTGCCGTCAGCACAAGATGGTCATCGCCCGGGGGGACGACCCCCAATACCCCCCGGTGCGCGCGCGGCCGGGCCTGATCGCAAAGAGCGCGACCGTATCAGCCCCTCCCGCGCGCACGGCGACGGTCAGCCGGGCGGACAGGCCGCGGGGGACCGGCCGGTTAAGCCGGGCGGTTCGTCCGCCAAGCCGGCCAGGCCAGCCACGCAGGGCGGGAAGGCGCAGGCAGGCGGGCCAACACGTCGGCGGCCTGGAAGCGTCGGCGGTGCCGTCCTCCCGTCGGCTCTCCCGGCGGGGGCGGGAGGCAGCCCGTTCACCGTCGGCCAGGAGGTCGAGGTGGGCATCGAGGACGTCGCGCAGGGCGGCTGGTGCGTCGCCCGGCCGGAAGGCCTCCCGGTGATGTTCGTGCGGCACGCCCTGCCCGGGGAGCGGGTCGTCGCCCGGGTGACGGAGGTCACGTCGAAATTCGCCCGCGCCGACGCGGTGGAGATCCTCCGGGCCTCGCCGGACCGGGTGACCGCGCCGTGCCGGCACGCCCGCCCAGGCGGCTGCGGCGGCTGCGACTGGCAGCACGCGTCCCTGCCGGCCCAGCGCGCGCTCAAGGCCGCGGTTATCGCACAGCAGTTGCGGCGCCTGGCGGGCATCGAGCATGAGGTCACCGTGGAGCCCCTGCCCGGTGACTCACCCGACACGGTGGCACCAGGCGCGGCACCAGGGCTCGGCTGGCGGACGCGCGTTCAGTTCGCGGTCGGCCCGGACGGCGTGGCCGGCCTGCGCGGGCACCGCTCGCACGAGGTCGTCGACATCGGCGACTGCCCGCTCGCCCACGCGGGCATCCGTGCGCTCGACATCACCGGCCACGACTGGTCCGGCGCGGCCGCGGTGGAGGCCGCCGTCGGCGGCGCGGACGCACCGGACAACGTGGCGGTCACCGTCATCGCCGCGGCGCCGCAGGCCGGCCGTGGTCAGCCGGGCCGCGGACAATCGGGTCGCGGTCAGCGCGGCCGTGGTCAGCAGGCCCCGGGGCGGCCAGGGGCCGGCCCGCCGCACGGCAGCGGCCGGCTCCCCGGGCACCGGCGAACTCTCATCGAGGGCCGGCCCTATCTCGCCGAGCAGGCGGCCGGGCGCATCTGGCAGGTGAGCGCGGAGGGCTTCTGGCAGGTGCACCCGGCCGCGGCGGGCGCGCTCTGCCAGGCGGTCATCGCGGCGCTCGCCCCCGAGCCCGGCGACTCGGTCCTCGACCTGTACTGCGGCGCCGGCCTGTTCGCCGGGGCCGTAGCACCGCGAGTCGGCCCCGACGGCGCGGTGACCGGGATCGAGTCCGACCCCGCCGCGGTGCGGAGCGCCAGGCAGAACCTCAGCGACCTGCCGTGGGTCACCATCCGCCAGGCCGACGTCGCGCAGGCGGTCACCGACGAGAGCCTGCCGCCGGCCAGGCTGGTGATCGCGGACCCGCCCCGGGCAGGCCTGGCCCGCGAAGTCGCCGCCGCCCTCGCGGCCGACAGCCCGGCGGAGCGCTTCGCCTACGTCTCGTGTGATCCCGCCACGCTCGCCAGGGACCTGGCCCTGCTCGCCGCCGGCGGCTGGCGGCTGGCGGCCCTGCGGGCGTTCGACGCCTTCCCGATGACGCACCACGTGGAGTGCGTCGCCACCCTCACCCGCTGAGGACCGTCCCGCCGACGCCTGGTGCCGGGCGGCGCTACGGTGCGTCAGCCTGTCCCGCGCCGCTCTCCGGGTTGGCCGGGCGCGGGTCGCCGGGGCGGCCGGCTACGTAGTAGCCGAGGCCGGGGTAGCGGATCAGCATGCCTTCCTTGACCAGCACGCCGAGCGCCTTGGAGCACGTCTGCCTGGCGTGGCCGTACTCCTGGCTGAGCGTGGTGATCGACGGGGTGGCGGTGCCGGGCGGGTACGTCCCGGCCATGATCGCTTTACGCAGGACCCCGGCGAGTTGCATATACGCTCTTGGGTCTGATTCGTCACCTATCGACATCCTTATACCATACTCGATTGGCAAAGTTGCCAATCGCAATGCTTCGACAGTAGTCGACTGTAGACGTGAGCGGTCATTCGGCGCTATCATGCATCGCATGTACCTATGGAAGCTGGTTGGCAACAACGCGTCACAGGACCGGATGCGGTCCGGCGTTGGCGACGATCTGCCCGCGGTCATGCGGAGGTTGGAAAGCGACCTGCTGGAAGGCAGCGCCTTCGTCGCCCGCGTCTACGAGGTGGTGTTCCGCGTGTCGGTCTCCGATCTCGGCGAGATCCACGTGCCCACCGGCCGCGAGTGGCACGGCCGCCGGGACGGCCACGGCGGTGTGCACTGGGAGCAGCGGTTCAGCGCGGCCGACCCAGGCGCGGCAGGCCACCCGACGGCCGAGTTCGACCTGGATACCCTCGCGGGCTGAACGCCGCCGCGCCGGGCTGCCACTCGGTGCCCTGCGCGGTGGCGGCATGCGAGAACATGGACGCATGCGCCTACGGATCTTCACCGAGCCCCAGCAGGGGGCCAGCTACGCAACGCTCCGGCGCGTCGCCAGGGCCACGGAAGACCTCGGCTTCGACGCGTTCTTCCGCTCCGACCACTACCTCAAGATGGGCAGCGTGTCGGGCGAGCCCGGCCCGTCTGACGCCTGGACCACCCTGGCGGGCCTTGCCGTTGAGACGAGCAGGATCAGGCTCGGGACGCTGGTCACCTCGGCGACCTTCCGGTACCCGGGCCCGCTCGCCGTCGCCGTCGCTGGCGTCGATGAGATGAGCGGCGGCCGCGTGGAGCTCGGCATCGGCGCGGGCTGGTTCGAGGCCGAGCATGCCGCGTACGGTGTCCCGTTCCCGCCGGTCAGGGAGCGCTTCGACCGTCTCGAAGAGCAACTCGCGATCATCACCGGCCTCTGGGAGACAGCGCCGGGCGAGAAGTTCAGCTACCAGGGCACGCACTACCAGCTCACCGACTCCCCGGCGGTGCCCAAGCCGGTCCAGCGCCCGCGCCCGCCCGTGATCATCGGCGGCCACGGCCCGCGCCGCACGCCCGCGCTCGCCGCGCGGTACGCCGACGAGTTCAACATCGCGTTCTCGCCGCTCGGCGTGGTCGCCGCGCAGTTCGGCCGGGTGAGGGAGGCGTGCTCCGTGGCGGGTCGCGACCCGTCGGCGCTCGTCTACTCGACCGCCCAGGTGGTCTGCTGCGGCAAGGACGAGGCCGCGCTGTCCCGCCGCGCGGCGTCAATCGGCCGCGAGGTCGCCGAGCTGCGCGCCAACGGCCTGGCCGGCTCGCCGGCCGAGGTGGTCGACAAGATCGGCACGTTCGCCGAGGCGGGCGCGCAGGTCTGCTACCTCCAGGTCCTCGACCTCGACGACCTCGACCACCTGGCCGACATCGCCGCAGCCGTCCTGCCCCAGGTGTGACTAAGGCGCCGGTAACGGTGACTTGCGCCTTTCGGCGGTGGCCTGCTGCCCCCCGCGCGGGCACGGCCTCTGAGGTGGTCCGTTGCCCGAGGAGAGCAGCGCGAGGCGACCGCGGTACCAACGCGGGCTGAAGCCGTCCTGGCGGCGATCCGGGTGGTGCCGGACGGGTGATTGCCCGGAGCGGGCTGCCTGCGGTCGCGCGGGTGCTTACGATCGTTAGCGTGGCAATCTTCTCAGGGGGACGGCGCGGGCGATCGCAGCCCGAGGCCGGCGGCGGGGACGACGGCGGGACCGGCCAAAGGGGCAGCAGTTGGCCAGGTCACGACGGGAGCCACGGCTACGACGTCGCAAGCGCGGGCGGACCTGAGTTCGGCTGGGGGGCCGGGCCCGGTCAGGCGGGAGCGCCAGGGGTCGCTGGGGCGCCAGGGTTCACGGGGGTAACTGTCCCGCCGGGTGGCTCCCCCTACTCCGGCGGGCAGGGAAGCGGGCCGGGCCCGCATGACGTGAGGGGCTTCGGTGGCGGCCCGGCGGGCCCCGCTTTCGGTGGCCGAGATTTCGCCGGCCGCGATTTCGGTGGCCGCGATTTCGGCGGTCCGGATTTCGGCGGACGGGAGGGTGCCGTCCCGGCAGGCGGGTTCGCCGGTCGCGGGCCGGCGCCTGAACGATCGCACGCGGGGCACTGGCACGGAGGCGCCCCGCACGACAACGAGCGGTACCCGGGCGCGGCCGGGCCGCCGCCTGGCGCGTTCCCGGGTGGCCCCGGGCCGGGACAGCCGGCCGGCCATCCGCAGGCCGCCGGGTACCCGGCGGCGGGATGGTCAGGGCCAGGCCCCTGGCCTCACGCAGACCAAGGTCAGGCGTACCCGGCGGAACCTTACGACGCCGGGCACTTCGCGCCGCCGCCCGCCCAGTTTCCCGGCCCGACGGGCTTTCCCGGCCCGACGGGCCCGGGGCCGGCCGCGGCTGTCGGCCCGTACCAGGCCGGCCCGCCGTCGGCCGGGCCATGGGGACCGCCGCAGGCGGCACCGTATCAGCAGTCCCCGTACCCGCCGGCACCACACCAGGCGCCATACCCGCCGTACCCGGGGCCCCCGCCTGGCTACTACGACGCCGGCGCCGCGGGCATGGCTCACCCCGGACCGCCGGGCGCGGGCCAGTTCGCGCCAGGCACGCACCCGGCCGGCCCGTTCGCCGCCGGGCCAGACCAGTCCGCGCAGCCTGCCCCGTTCGGCCACGCAGCGCAGTTCGGCCCCGTGCCGGCGGGCCAGTTCGGGCATCTCGCTCACCCTGGACAGCCCGGACCGTACGCCCCCTTCGGTCAGGCCGCCCCGTCCGGTCAGGCCGCGGAGTTCGGGCCGCCCGGCCAGTTCCCCGGCGAAACGGCCGGGAACGCGCGGCCCAGTCACCCGCGGCCGGCGGATGACGACCCCGACCGGGTGCTGACGCCGACGACCATCTACGCGCCTGGCAGTCTCATCAACCCGCCCGGGGCTCCCGATGGCCGCGGCCCGTTTCCTCCCGCCGCGGGCGCTGGCGCAGCGGGGCCTGGTTACGCGGGGCCTGGTTACGCGGGGCCGCCGCCCGGCTATGCCCCCTATCCCGGCCACGGGCCAGTGCCCGCGAGCGGCTACCAGGCCCCGCCCGGTTATCCGGACCATGGGCCCTACCAGGCACAGCAGGTGGCGCAGCCCCCCGGCGCCTTCGCAGGCCCTGGCGCCTCAGGCCCCGGTGCGTTCCCCGGTCACGGCGGCTTCCCCGCGCAGCCCGGGCCGGCCGACGGCGCGGGATACGGCCAGCCGTACGGCGCGGGCGGCTACCCGCCTGCCGGCTATGGCGCGGCTGGCTATGGCAGCCCGCCTCCCGGCTACGGCGCGCCTGCCTATGGCGGCCCGTACCCCGGCGGCGGCCCGTACCCCGGCGGCGGAGCGGTGCCGACGGCCGGCGGGCAAGGAGCAGCACCGCCGGGCTTCCAGGGCGCCGCCGGCTACGGCCCGCCGGGCGGGCAGTTTCCCGGCCCCGCGTACGGCCAGGAGTTCACCGGCCAGTCGCCCGTGCCCTCCGGCCATGGCTACGACCACGGCACCCAGCCCCGCCCGCCGGCGCCCGGATGGCCCGCCCAGGACACCTTCCCGCCGCCCGGCGAGGCGCGCCGCCCCGACGGGCAGCCGTTCTCGCCCGGGCCGGGCGGCCTCGGACCGGCAGGCAGCGGCTCGCGCGGGCCCGGGCCGGCGGCCCACCCGTCACCGGCCTACCCGGGGCAGGGCATGCCTCCTGGTCCGCATGGCTTCCCCGCGGCGCCCGGCTTCGCCGAGCCGCCAGGCCAGGCGGCTTACCAAGCGGGCTACCCGGGAGCAAGCGGTTCCGCGGGCGCCGGCGAGCAGGCGGCCCCTTACCCGCAGTACCAGACGTGGCCGCCGTACGCAGGCCCAGGCGGCTACCATGGCCCGGCCGGCCAGGGCGAGATACTCAACGGCGGCGCCTACGCGTACGTCATTCACGAGCATGACCCGGCCGCGCCCGCGTCGGCCCGACCCTACGCAGGGACGGGGGGCGCGGGCCCCGGCGGTTGGCCGGCCGCGCCTGCCGGGCCCGCGCAGGATCACCCGGCGGCCGCCGGGCCGGCTTCGCCGGCCAAGTCGGCGCCGCCCTCAGGGCCGCCGGCCCCGATCCGCGCGATCAGCGCCGGGCAGCCCGTCGCGCGCTCGCAGCCAGCCGGCCGCCCGGCCACGCCCGCAGGCAAGGCCGGCCCGCTGGATGAACCCAGGCATGAAGCCAGCCGGGAAGCCGCCGAAGAACCCAGGCTAGAAGCCAGGCAACCGGACGAGCCCGCCGCGGCGGGCCGGGAGATGGCCGGCCGGGAAAGCGTGCCGGACGTGACGCCCGAGCAGATGTACGGCCCCGATGACCCGGCCTACGGCCCGCCCGGCCCCGACTGGTACAAGCGCGGCGAGGAGCGCGTGGCGGCCACGCCGGACGATGGCCCCCAGGCCGGCCTGGGTGAGCAGCCCGCGGCCCGCGGCCCGTTCGAGCCGCTGAACTCCGGTGACGCGGGTTACCAGCCGGCCGGCGACGCGGAGGACGGCGAGGGCCAGCTCAGCGGCGAGACGCCGGAGACGCCCGAGCACGAGACACTGGACTTCCTGGAGCTCGACACCCCGACCGACCCCGAGGCCGGCCCGCTTGGCCAGGTCAAGGACCTGTACGTGGCCGCGGGCAGCATCAGCACGGACCGCCTTGACCGCCTCTTCGACCAGCTGCTCGAACGGCAGCGCAAGCTGATCAGCGACTACTTCATGAAGTCAAGCGGTCTCGGCTTCAACGAGTCAAGCGGTCTCGGCGTGGCCGAGACGCCGCCGCAGATCGGCTTCGACTCGGCCGAAAGCCTGGTCGGCCTGCGTGACGCGTAGTGAGCGGAAACGAGTGACGAAAGGCGAAGCGGCCGATGAGCGCTGTCATCGCGGTGCTCGGCCTCGGCGAGGCCGGGTCGCTGCTGGCCCGTGACCTGGCCGCGGCCGGCGCGGGCGTCCGCGGCTACGATCCCCGGGTGCCCGCGCCGGCGGGCGTCACCGCCACCGGGAGTGACGCCGAGGCCGTCACCGGCGCCGACCTGGTGCTGAGCGTCAACAGCGCGAGCGACGCGGTGGCGGCGCTCGACGCGTCGCTCGCCGCGCTCCGCCCCGGCGCGGCCTGGGCCGACCTGAACACCGCCGCGCCGAGCGTCAAGCAGCGCCTCGCCGCGCTCGGCGGCGAGCGCGGCATCCCGGTCACCGACGTGGCGATGATGGCCCCGGTGCCAGGCAACGGGCTGCGCGTCCCGATGCTGGCGAGCGGCGGCGAGGCGGGGTACGTCACGGCCACGCTGCGCGGGTACGGCGCGGACATCGAGGTGCTCGACGGCCCGGCCGGCCTCGCCGCCACCCGCAAGCTGCTGCGCAGCGTCTACTACAAGGGAATGTCCGCCTCCATCGTCGAGGCGCTCGCGGCAGCGCGGGCGGCCGGCCTTGAGGACTGGCTGACCGGGCACATCGCCGAGGACCTGGCCAAGCTGGACGCCGCGACCCTGGCGAGGATCGTCACCGGCACCCGGCAGCACGCGGTGCGCCGCGGTCACGAGATGGCCGCCGCCGCGCAGATGCTGGCCGACCTAGGCGTCGCGCCGGTCATGGCCACCGCGAGCGAGCAACTCCACGAGCGCCTCGCCGCGGAGTAACTACGCGAGCGGGGCGAGCGCCTCGGCGAGCGCGGCCAGCGACTCCGGCTTGAGTCGCGTCGGCAGGCCGATGACGGCCAGGTCGGCGCCCGCGTCGCGCCACTGCGCCAGCGTCGCGAGCAGGGCGTCGTAGTCGCCGCCGTCCCAGCGCACCAGGCAGGAGCAGGTGATCTCGGAGAAGTCGCGCCCGATGTCCGCGCAGTGCCCGCGCAGGATCTCCTTCAGCTCCGCGAACCGCGCCGTATCCTGGATCGTGCCGTTCCACTCCGTCGCCCACCGGGCCGCCGCGCGCAGGGTCCGCTTGGGGCCGTTGCCGCCGATGGTGATCGGCGGGTAGGGGCGCTGCACCGGCTTGGGCTCGCACCGCGCGTCGGTCAGCGTGAAGTACTCGCCGGAGAAATTCGAGACCGTCGACGACAGCAGCCGCGTGATCACCTCAAGGCCCTCGTCGAACCGGTCGAACCGCTCCTTGAGCGGCGGCAGGGGAATGCCGTACGCGGTGCACTCCATCTCGTTCCACGCCGCGCCGATCCCGAGGATCAGCCGGCCGGACGAGATGTGGTCCACCGTGGCGGCCATGTTGGCGAGCACCGCGGGGTGCCGGTACGGCATGCCGGTGACCTGGCAGCCGACCCTGATCCGCGAGGTGAGCGCGGCCATCGCCGCGAGCATGGTCCAGCCCTCGAAGTTCGGGCCGGTCAGGTCGCCGGTCAGGGGGTAGAAGTGGTCCCAGTTCCATATCGACTCAAACAGGGGTACCTCGTCCGCGGCGACCCAGATGTCGCGCAGCTCATCCCAGCTCTGGTGCTCTGGCCGTGTCTTGACAGCGAAACGCATGGGGGCCTCTCCGTCGCTAGCTCCTGCGAACCCCGCGCCAGGGCGGCACATCCGCCCGCCGCGGGCAGCCGCGCCTGCCCGGCGCCCGGCCGGAAACGACGTTACGCCCGCCCGGCCGGCAGCGCGATGGCGGGGCGACACAACCGGTACAGCACGTGAGCGTGCCGCCATACAACACGTGAGCGTGTCACCGCGACGCTCGCCCGCGACCGGGAGGCTCGGTGCGCGGGATGAGGCAGCGAGCGCCCGTTAAGATAGCTTGATATCAAGATAACCTATCCCGTAAGATAGCTTGATATCGAGATACTGTAGGTTTGCCGACAGGCGAACAGGACGCGCCCGGTTCGCGCCCTCCGCGGCATAGCGGGGCCGTGCGCGGGCACGGGCAGCGCGCCGTCCGCTCCGGACGGCCACACAGGCATGATGACGCATGAAGACGGATGAAGACTGAGCGAGGAGGCTCAACCAACGATGACTGCGAACAGCTTCGGCAGCCGCGCGACGCTTGAGG
>Ga0181537_10004342_pt1 | contig 11793 bp, 14 predicted proteins | sample PEATcosm2014_Bin_39_FD_119765 | JGI IMG/M metagenome (GOLD analysis project Ga0181537, IMG submission 119765) | Peatland microbial communities from MTU Mesocosm Facility, Houghton, MI, USA - PEATcosm2014_Bin23_10_metaG | ecosystem: Environmental > Terrestrial > Soil > Wetlands > Peat | place... | reverse complement strand
CTGGCGCGGGTGCGCGCCGAAGGCGACCAGTTGCGCACCGTGATCGCCGGTTATCACTGGTTCACCGACTGGGGCCGTGACACGATGATCTCGCTCGAAGGACTAACCCTGGCCACCGGTCGCGCTGGCGAGGCGCGATGGATTCTACGCTCGTTCGCTCATTACGTGCGCGATGGTTTAATCCCGAATCTGTTCCCGGAAGGCGGGAGCAAGGGGCTTTACCACACCGCCGACGCGACCCTTTGGTTCTTTCATGCGCTCGGCCGCTATATCGACATGACGGGTGACGCGGCGACGCTAAAGCTGATCTTGCCGGTGTTGAAGGACATTGTCCGTCATCACTTGGAAGGCACGCGCTTTGGCATCCGTGTCGATCCCAAAGACGGGCTCCTGTCCCAAGGCGCCGAGGGCTACCAGCTCACCTGGATGGATGCCAAGGTAGACGATTGGGTGGTGACGCCGAGGCGCGGCAAGGCGGTCGAGATCAACGCGCTCTGGTACAACGCGTTGGTGCTTCTCGCCAATTGGCTGGGGCAGACCGGCGACGCGGAAGCAGCGGCGATCGCTCATCACGCCCATCGCGCCCGTATGGCATTCAACCAGCGCTTTTGGCATGCGCGGAAAGGCCATCTTTACGATGTCCTCGACGGCGAGAACGGCGATGACGACTCGTTTCGACCGAATCAGATCTTCGCCGTATCGCTGGAAAACCCGGTCCTTGAACAGGTGCACTGGAAACAAATCGTCGACGCGGTGCGCGATCGATTGCTGACCCCGCTGGGCCTGCGGTCTCTGGCCCCCGGGGAGCCCGACTATAAACCGCGTTACTTCGGCGACCTGCGAGCAAGGGATGCTGCATATCACCAGGGCACGGTCTGGGCATGGCTGATCGGCCCGTTTATCGACGCATGGCTCCGTGTCAATCCAGGCGATGTGGCGACCGCTCGGCGTTTCCTCGACGCCTTTGAGCCGCATTTGGCCGAGGCGGGGATCGGGTCGATCAGCGAAGTGTTTGATGCCGATACGCCATTCACCCCACGCGGCTGCATCGCCCAGGCCTGGAGTGTTGCCGAGGTTTTGCGGTGCCTCATCAAGACTGCGGCATAGGGCACACGCCGCTGCTGGTTTTCCGGTTCGGTTATCCGGCGCTGCCGGAAGGCCACCCCCTCCGCCCGCATGTGCTGTACCGGCTCGGGTCGGGCGTAAACCTCTCCAGACTCTGACTGTCCGCTTCGGGGCATCAATACCTGCTTCCGCTGCTGAGGCGGAGTGTCCGCTCTGTGATCAGAATGCAGACCATTGCAGCGAACTGAGGCCACGGGCGAGATGCGCCGTTAGCGGCCGCTCGTGGCACCACCACCGAACCGCCAGAGGCGCCCCAAGGCAGACCAGCGGCCCGTGCGGCTCCTTCACGTTCCTCAACCGTCGGGATCTGGAAACCTCGATCTGATATCAGGTCAGCTGCTTACTTGCTCCATCGGCCGAGTCGCATCTGTGCTCGCCGGTTTGACCCGGCTGAGGGGAAAGATCACCGTTGCGACCGTCCCCTGGCCTACCTCGCTGTCAAGGCGCAGGCTGCCGCCGTGCAACTCCGCCATAATCTTGACGAGGGCGAGACCGAGGCCGGTACCATCGTGTCGGCGCGTTAGAGAACCGTCGACCTGAATGAAGGGCTCCAGAACCCGCTCGAGGTCCTCGTCGGGGATGCCGATACCCGTGTCCGTCACGGCAAATGTGATGCCTGCAGCACCAACCGACGCCGAGCATTCGATTCGCCCATTGGGCGGGGTGAATTTGCAGGCGTTGCCGAGGAGATTGAGCAGCATCTGCCAAAGCAAGCGCTGGTCTGCATAGATGACTAAATCGTCGGCGGGCAATTTGACCGCTAGCGACAATTTGCCGTCGCCAATGCGAGGTTGGATGAGGCGGCAGACGGAGTTGACGACATCGCGCGCATCGAACCAATCCTCGGCGAGTTCAAGCTTGCCGGAGGCAGCCTTCGACAAGTCGAGGATATCGTTGATGATGCTGAGCAGGTGGGTTCCGCTCGCGTGGATGTCCCCGAGATAGTCCCGGTAGTGGTCGTCGCCGAGCGGACCAAACCCTTCCTTGACCATGATCTCCGAGAACCCAAGGATCGCGTTCAGCGGTGTTCGCAGTTCGTGGCTCATATTCGTCAGGAATTCAGACTTTCCGCGATTGGCCGTTTCGGCGGCTTCGGCGCGATCCTGGTGGCGCGTGGCTTCCGCCCGCGCACCGGCAAGCGCCGCCTGCTGTTTCCACTGACGTCCGAAAGCAAACCCCGCGACCCCGATCGCGGCAGCGCAGGCCAAGGCGCCAAGCGACATCAGCCGGGCTAAACGCCACCAATTGGCCAGCGCCGCAGCTTTGGTTTTGGTGGCGACGGTGAACACCGGATAGTCAGCGAGCCGATGTGCCGCGAGGATGCGCCTCTCCCCGTCCACGGGGCTGACCTCGCGCAAGATTCCTGAGACGCCGTGAGGCAAGAAGCGCTGGGAGTCTGAGAAGACCTTTCCAATGGCATCGGCCGGCGGAAAGCGCATGAGCATCATGCCATCCAATCGCTCAAGCGCGAAGCTGCTGCCTTCCTGCCCAACTGAAATCGCTCGATAGAAATCCTCAAAATACCGCAGCTCGATCCCACCAATGATAAGCCCGAGGAATTCGCCATTTGCTCCACTGACCTGGTGCGCCAGGAAGACTGTCCACGCGCCCGTTCCCCGGTTCTGCACTGGCTCAGTGACGTACCTCTTCAGATCGGGATCTGCCTTCATAACTTGGAAGTAGTGGCGATCCGCATCATTGAGATCTGGGGCGGGCCAGAAGCGCGAGAAGTTGACCACCTTGCCGTCACGATTGATCACCGTAACGGCGTCGAGCTGCGCGACCCCGACCTTCTTCTCCCGCAAGAGGAGGTGGATGTCATGGCCGGCCATTATGCGGTCAAAGGAGGCGGCGTCGGTCACACCCTCGGCCGTCATCCCGTCGGCGACGCTCGAAATGACCAGATCGACAGATTGGAACGAGCGGTCAGCCTGTTCTGCGAGTATCAGGCTGAGATTTTCGAGTTGATCCTCTTCATGGAGCAACTCGCTGTTCCGGAGGTGCAGGATGACAGCGGCATTGGCGCCAAGCAGCCCCACGATCAGCAGTATGGTGCCGGCATAAAGAAGCCGCAGTGGAGTGTGGCGAGAGGGCGGCGCGCGACTAGGCAAAACTGGGGCACATTTCTTCGGGCGATGGGCCGCTTCTGCACAGCGCCCGCGACCAGATGCTAATCGCAGTTTCGTAGTAAATGATTAACCCAACGTGGCGGCCATTTCGTCGAAGCCTCGGAGGCACGCGCCGGTCTGCGTGCTGGCGGGGAATGATCTGAGGCACAGCACCACGCAGGGGGTGCCCCCTCCTTCGGGCGAAACGGTGCGATTCGCCATCACCGGCGGCGGCGATTTCTCGCCCGGACTTGACCTACTCGTCGACCGACGCCTCACGGCGACGATGATGACGTGAGCCGCCCGCCCATCGCCGTTACCGGCCGAGGGCGAGGAGGGCTCCTGTCACCGCCTGCTGAACGCGATGCCGGCGGCACGGCATCGCCGGCATGGGATCAATGAGGAAATGCGCTCGCCGACACCGCCGCCGCGAATTTCGTGGCGAGCAGGAAGGCGGCGAGCCCCAGTGCGCTACAAAGGCCCGACGCGCACCTCATGGCCGCTCGCGCCGCACTTCGATCGCCGGCTTGTCATCGCGCTACCCAAGATAAACGACATGCCTCAACAAGCCGTCCGGCGTCCACTCGACATAGCTTACCTCCACGACCATCTCCGGCCGCACCCAATGGACCCGCGGCAACACCAGGGGCGAGCCGAAGCGACCTCCCCGTGGCGGCGGCGCCGATAAGGGCATCTTCTCGTCGGCGAGCGGCTGCAGGCGTTGCCACAAGCGCTCAAGCTCCGCTTCAGGCATCCCTGTGCCGGCCCGACCCGCATAGGTCAGCGTGCCGTCCGGCTCGTAATAGCCGAGCAGCAGCGCACCGATCCGATGCCGGCTGCCTTCGGGATCGCTCCAGCCGACCACGACGAACTCCTCGCGGTTGAGGCATTTGACCTTGAGCCAGGTTCGGCGGTCGGGCTCGTACTGGCCGTTGGCGCGCTTTGACACGATGCCTTCGAGGCCGTGCTCGCAGGCCAGGCGGTGAAACGCCGGTCCCTGCCCGATTTGATGGTCGTTGTATCGCAGCGCGTCGGGCGCATGGCCGAGCAGCGCCGCCAGCCGCGCCTTGCGTTCTACCAGCGGCAGCGCACGCAGGTCTTCGTCGGTCGAGATACAACAGGTCGAACAGGAAAAAGACCAGCGCACCCTCGCCGGTGTCGGTGGCATTTTGGATCAGGTTGAATGCGGTCCTGCCATCAGGCAGCACGCCGCAGAGTTCACCGTCGAGATAGGCGCTCCGCGCCGGCAATGCGGCAATAGCGCCGGCGACGGATGGGTACTTGACGGTCCAGTCATTGCCGCGGCGGGTCAGGAGTTGCACCTGACCCGCGTCGAGCCGGGCGTGCATGCGATACCCATCGAGCTTGATTTCATGCAACCAGTCGGAGCCTTCCGGTGCCTTTTTAACAAGCGCTGCCAGTTGCGGCTTGATCCATTTCGGCAGCACCGTGCTCAAAGCGCTTCAGTTCTTCCCGTCGCCGTACTTGGCTACGAATGCCGCTTTGTCGCGCTCATACGCCCCGGACCACTGTCTGCACTCGCCAGCTTGCACGACTGCTTGATGCATGCATCGCCAGTAGAACACCGCATCCGCGAGGACGATGAGGCGAGCGTCGTCGCGCTCGCGAGCCGCCTGTTGGGCGGCGGGATCAATGCAGGAGGCAAGAGCGAGGACGACTAGAGCCAGGACTCGCTCGCACTTCAATGTCGTGGCCCGATCGGCGATGCCTGCAGGTCAGTGATCGCCTGTTTGATGCTGAGCCATACGGCGCGCCCTTCGAGGTCGCCGCGATCCAGCATGGCATCGATCATCTTCGCGGCCTCAATTATCGCATCCGCGCCATGCCGCTCTATCAGCATGTTGGCGGCGCGGTAGATGTTGAGTTTGGAGATCATCAGCTTGCCGGAGCCTAGCGTCGCCTCGCGTGATCGTCAAAGTTAGTTAGATTCCGCCGCTTTTCGCCCCTGCCGTGTGTGGATTATGGTGTGGATAAGCCTTGAGCACTTTCCCCAATCCCCATAGCTCTGGCTTTAACTGGCCGGGCGGCGTCTCCCCCGACAAGTTCCGTCCGGCCGCCATTTTACGCGGGGAACATTCCGGCTGAGTGACGGAGCGATGGGGTGCGGCGAATGATCGTTAATTTGGCAAGACTGAGCCAACGGCTTACCCATCGCCACCGTCACCCACAGTTGCGGAGAGGTGCCCCCGACCCGTTCGCTGGCGGGCATGACCGCCGGGTGGAGCATGGTCGCTGCCGGGTGACAATCGCCCATCTGCCGAAAGCCTCGTCTATTACCGCCCGCTGCGGTACCCTCGGGCACTAGGCGTTCGAGCAAAGCTCCGAGCGCACCTGGACACTCGCAGGACAGCGAAGCACCGCGACGCAATAGGCGCTCCAATGGCGCAACGGAGAGTCGCCGGCCATTGCCAAAGTTCGGCATGCCGACGATCCGCGCGGTCATCGTAGGAAATCATCTCGCCCAATCAATCGAGATGTCCACGCGACCCTTGGCTTTGCATTCGCGACACTTAAAGCGCCGGTGCAGGTCGCGGATTAGCGTCGTCACGGGAAGCGTATGCAGTTCGACCCTCAGCCGCTCACCCGAAACCACTCCCTTGTGTTTGCAGCCGAGGCATTCGAGCTTGAGGTAGTCAGCCGGCCCAAGATCGCCGATCCGCGCATCGTAGAAGGGGCGCATCTACGTCGCGCCTACGCGAACCAGCCCAGCACCTCGTCAAGCGGGCAGGGCACCCGCACCGCATGACCGCCGTGCAGTTGCACAATCGTCTCGTCGTGGCATTCGTCGGCGTCGTGGACGACCGCGACCGCATGCTGCCGGACCGCGTAACGGGTGCCGTCGATCCCCGTGATCAGGATGAACCCGCCAGCAATTCGCTCTCCCTGGACCGTCATCGTTGCCCTTGCTGTTGCCTGTCCATATGCGAGCGTGATAGAACAATTAGAGAACATACTGCCTTCGCCCCCCGGAGGACCGCAATGTTTTTTAGCTTCCCCGAAGACGCCACCTGGAATCCCGACCGACAAGCCGTCGAGTTCGGGATTGGAATCGGTGAATACGAGGGCGTGGTCCGTGTGCCGCGCCGCGTCTTTCAACATCTGCTCTCGGAGAGCCCGACGCCCGAGCGGTGTGTTGAGGGCTACCATTTTCATCGGACGTGGTTCGAGCGGATCGCCGAGCGGAAACTGCGGCGGCGGCAATTGACCGATGATGCCAATGTCGAGATCACGGGTCGTGATCTGCGCGAGCACGAGGCGCCGCCGGTGCCGGATGCAGAGCGCAGCTATCAGCGAGCGGCACGGTAGGTCCCCCAAGATGCTCTCCGCCCCCGAGACGCAAGAGGTGATGACATGCTTGAGCATGACGACATTGACGATGAGGACTTCACGTACGACGGCGCCTACGCAATCAGCGTCGAAGAAGCTGTGACCCTGCCACTGGCCGAGTTGCGCAAGCGCGTGTTGAGGATCGTCACAGATGCGATCAGGTTGGCAAAGCCCGGCCAATTGCCGGACGACTTCCCGTTCGAGCCGGATGCACTCAGCCGCGATGAGCTGTTGGCCGCGGTCGCCAAGCACGGGTATTGGTTTGCACCGATCCCGATCACCGACTGGAATTTCGTCGAGATACGCGGCGACGGGCGCCCCTGCGATCCCGAAGAAGCCGGTATTGAAGCTATGGACGACCGAGGGATGTTTGGACCCGGAAGTGGCGACGTTCCTCGCAGGGACGACACAAAAAATCGGCTAAACTGACGGCAGGCAACGCCCCTTGCGTAGTTTCCGAACCTGTTCGTGCCGCCCGTCAGACGCCAAATCACGATGCGGGCGGTTTTAGCGATCGTTCCGCACGAAAACAGGAGACTACCATGTCGCTCAAACACGTCGGTCTGACGGTAGCTACTTTTGCTCTCTTTGCCGCGGTCAATGCCGCACCCGCCGCCGCGCAAGTCCCGAACTGCGGCGACATGTATAATCGCGTGATGCAGCTTTATCAGGCTGCGCCGGCATCTCCTGAGTACGCCCAGATGGCGTCCGCCTACAGCGCGAGCTGCGTTGGCCCGTCGGCGTCTGCTGGCCCCGCATATCCTGCGGCCACCTATTCTACCCCGACCTACGGCTATGCCCCAGCCTACGTTTACGGCGCACCGGTCAGCGTCGGAGTTGGGGTTGGGTACGGTGGCGGCTACTACGGCGGCGGCTACGGTGGCGGCTGGCGCCGCTGATTTTCGCTGGCGATCACCCGGCCTGGCGCTTGGATTGGCCTACGGTGCTATGCCAAACAAATACACCGCGAGCATCAGCAGCATCGCGATCACCACCGTGATGCACCCCTGTTGCCCGCTGTAGGGAAAGTGGCTGAACCTGCCGCCAAAAAACTGCGCAGCCACCCAAAGCAGGATGATGGCAATAACGATGCCCGCGGCGTCGGCGATCACCACTCGTTTTTATAACGGCGGCGCCGATACCGCCAGGTCAATCCCGACGATATCCAGTTTTAGGAGCTCTTGCGCGATTGAGGGGGGCTAAAGATTATCCAGAGAAATGCTGCGCCCACGATTAATCCCATCGTTATGTTGATGTAAAACATTTGCTCAGTCCTTAAATAAAGTACTTCGGTATGTGGGCCTTAATAAATAATTTACCATAATTATTATTATTATTTAATCATAGACGACTCGCCTCTCGCGGTTAACTGCTTGTCACTGCCCCCCACTTGATCGAGATCGACGCCTTACCACGCGCGTCGCAATCGCGGCACCGCATCCGTCGCTCCAAGTCCACGATGATCGTATACAGCGGCAAGCCGGGAACCAGGCGCCGAGGGGCTGATCGTGCTACGCGCGCAGGACATAACGGCGGCCCGAGCAGTTGCCCGCGCGAGATGGGAAAGCGAGCGCACCAACGATGCTGACGGGTATGTGGTGTATCAAGCGGACCGCGTATGCGTGCACGGCTTGAACCTGCTCGATCCCGCCGAAATATCTGGGGCGAAATAGTCGGAGACAGCGAGGCATGTGTGGACGCGTCAAGCTCGATAGCGACTTCAGCGAAATCAGGATCGCGTTTCGCATCCCACCGGAGCGCCCGGCGCCGAATTTCGCCCCGAGCTGGAATGTCGCGCCGACCGACAACCTGCCGATCGTGCGATACGACAGCAAGGCGGGCGAGCGCAGCTTGGACTTGATGCGCTGGGGGCTGATCCCCCGCTGGGCCAAGGATATGAAGCTCGGCGCGTCTATGATCAACGCGATGGCTGAGACGGTCGATACCAAGTCAGCTTTCCGCTCGGCGTTTGAGCGCCGCCGCTGCCTCGTGCCCGTCGATAACTTCTACGAGTGGCAGAAGACCGGGCCGAAGGACAAGCAGCCTTACGCCATCGCACTCGCCGACCACGGCATCATGGCCCTCGCTGGCCTGTGGGAAAACTGGAAGTCGCCCGCTGGTGAGTGGGTGCGGAGCTTTACGATCATCACCACGACGCCGAACGAGCTTTGCGCGCCGATCCACAACAGGATGCCAGTGATCCTGCCGCCTGAGGCGTGGCCGGCCTGGCTCGGCGAGGAACCCGCTGAGCCCGCGCAGCTCAAGGCGTTGTTGGTCCCTTACCGGGCCGATCGGATGGCGTGCTGGCCGGTGAGCGCGCTTGTCGGCAACGTCAAGAACAACGACCCGAGCTTGGTTGAGGCGGTCAGCCTGTAAGCCGTGATTACCCTTTTGGAAATCTGATCTTTGACCTGACCAAGTGCGCCGCCTTCAACGATCCTTTGGCCGAGGACGAGGGGGACGCCCGTTGGTGACAGTCGTAATCTCGACAACGATGAAACCGAGATCTTCGAGAGCCTTCTTCTCCGCATCAGCGCGTAGCTCATCGGGGACGATCTTCATGCCTAACTCATCTAGTCGTCTCGGATTTCGATAAACTATCTTCAGCGCTACTGCGAAAGTCCTGCTGCCTGTGCCCCATTGATTGAGTAAAAATGCCTAATTGCAATTCTTCAAGGAACAATCCAAATCGCTCATCTCCATGCCGTGGCACGTCCAATATCACAAAGGCTCGGTAGACCACATCGAGAGGCACTCAAGCCCCGAGCGGGCCATTGAAGCTGCCTGCCGTCTTATCGATGACGGTTGCGATGTCTACGGCGTTGGCACCGGGCCGCTCACCGACTCAATCGGGAGAGAGCAGATAGCCCGCATCTATGCCATGTGGGACAGGGCCAAACATCCCCTCGGAATTTGAGACTGATACCCTCCTCTACTTGCCGGTACGCCGGCATCAAATGGCCCGCCGGCAACCTGCATTGGGATACCGAATTTGTCGAGCGCCTGGGGCGCGACCCCAAAGCAAGCCGCCGCCGATCTGATCGGACAGATGACCGATGCACAGCGGCGGGAATGGTCGGAGGGTATCGCGGCGGACTGGGCGCAAGAGGCTTTCGCTCTTGGCCGGGACCACGCCTATGGGATGCTGCCAACGCCGGCGGCGCAGGGCGTTTACGTGCTCGATGCCGCCTATATCGCCGCGGAGGAGCGCAATGTCCGCTTGCAGTTAAGCCGGGCGGGTGTGCGGCTTGCCGTCGTGCTTAACCGCGCGTTCGCTGAGCCACGACAGAAATGATGCTGGCGATCCACCTGCCTCGCATCCTGGGCGCGATCGAGGGGGCAGGTCGGTCCGGCCTTATCTAGCAGGCACACCCAAAAATGGGGCGGTTTGCGAAAATGGGCAAAGACCGCAATTTCAAACGCAACCTAAGCGGTCTCTATCTGCTAGAAAATGCCCAGTTTTTGCTGATTTTTTTCGATCGTTTGACACCACCTCTTGACACAGAGGAACATGATTCTGCCCTAATCGCTCTCTATGTTCTCTAATTGTTCCCTTGGAGATATATCCAGAGATGGCACGTATCAGAATTACCCCTGTTATGAATGGCCCAGGTCCCGATGAGCAAATTGTCTCCATTCCCACCAAATCTGGTGGAGAGGAAGAGGTCATTTTGCCAAATGCACTTGTGCGGGATGATACAGTCGAAGTTGGCAGAATTGGGGGCACTGCCGATTCCGTCCTGATCGAGCTTCCCCAAGAATCAACTTCTGGCACTTGGCGGCTTTGGGTCGATCCGCGCGCGCTCGTAGCATAAGCCAATCCTGAAGAAAGACGGGACGGGTCGATGATCCTTACTGATAGGGAAATCAACATTGCGTTAGATACGCAACAACTATTCATCGACCCGCGCCCTAATCTTAACAACTTTAGTTCTAGTAGCGTCGATTTAACTTTGGCTCAATCGGGACTAGAATGGGATATACAACCGCCTATGCTTGTGGAATTACGGGAAGGGTTTAAGCTTTCGTCTATTGCTAGACACCTTCGACAAATTAGTTTTAATCCGTATAGACTTGAACCAAAAAAGTTCGTGTTAGGATGGACGCACGAAAAAATAAAACTTCCCGTTCTATCGAAATTGGCCGCTAGAGTAGAAGGCAAAAGCTCTCTAGCTCGCTTAGGGATTGGTGTACATATAAATGCTCCTACCATTCACGCGGGGTTTCCAAGCGAAAGTCAACCTCCGCAGCCTATTCAATTAGAACTGTTTAATTATAGTGAAATAACTTACAACATTTACTCCGGTTTATTGATTTGTCAATTGATAGTTGAACAAACATTTGGCACCCCGCAAAAAGGATATGAGGGCCAATTCTCGCAGCAAGGCCCGACAAGCTAGCGCTCGATTTCCCAAAGCATGAACTGCCCTGGCCCATTGGCCGAGCGCACGACGCCATTGTTGCGTTGCAGCCGTAGTGCCACGCCGACTCGCTTGACCATGAGTGCCAAGAGCTTCTGATCCTGCGTGTTGAGGGCGCGGGTCACGAGCATTTCTAGGGCGATGTCGCGCGTCGTCATCGGTTCGACCGCTTGGCGCAGGATCGACAGGCAGGCCTTCGTCATCTCGCCACGATGCGCCCAATCCTCCGGCGGCCGGAACGCTTTGGGTTTGATCCCCTCGACGTTGTGCGTCGGATCGAATTGCAGGATCACGCTATCGAGCTTTTCAAGGTCATCGATCATCTTTCGCAAGCGCGCGTGCGTCGCCTCGATTTCTCCCGCAAGCTCGGCCCGGCGCTTGACCAAGCCAGTTAGCACGTAGTCGGTCATGCCGCGCTCCGTTGCCAGTAGCCGCACCATTGGTTGCTCTTGGGATTGTTAAGGGCGAGATGGGCGACGGCCCGGTAGTTTTCGCCATTTGACCGGCGGCGGTTGTTCTCGCGAAACGCGGCCTCGTTTGCGTATTGGGCAAGGTGGCGACCCGAAATGTGATGGTGCTGCCCAAACTCGGCCCTGCGGAGCCGGGCGAAGTAGCTTTCCGCCTGATTGGTGCAAGCGCCATCCTCGCCCATGAACTCGACTGAGTGATTGACGCGCCGCATGTCGTAAGCAGCCATGAGACGATCCCAACCCGCCGCCTCGTCCGCGTGGATCACAGAACCGGAAGCGACGCGCTCACGGATCAGCGGTACCGCGTCGGCCTCGCGATCG
>Ga0181537_10004341_pt1 | contig 11796 bp, 5 predicted proteins | sample PEATcosm2014_Bin_39_FD_119765 | JGI IMG/M metagenome (GOLD analysis project Ga0181537, IMG submission 119765) | Peatland microbial communities from MTU Mesocosm Facility, Houghton, MI, USA - PEATcosm2014_Bin23_10_metaG | ecosystem: Environmental > Terrestrial > Soil > Wetlands > Peat | place... | reverse complement strand
GGGATGAGCATGTCCGGGAACTGGACAAGCAAATCACGGCGGGCTTGTGCGAGTTTACGGATGAATTTGCGACGTTCCTGTTGAACCACACGGCCGGGAGCGTCAAGATTTACCAGCTAATGCTTGCACCGAAGCATCCGGGCATCACGATGGACGCGGCGAAGGAACTGTACGCGAAGCACAGCAATGCGATGTATCCGGCGTTCGTATCTGCCAGCAGGAAATTCGCCAAACGCTCAGGCGTCGGCGCGGAGTGAAAAACATGGCGCCCCAGCCACTGCGCCGCCGCAAACCACATCCGGTCCCAAAACGTGGTTGGAATTATACTCGCCGGCGAAGTGCTGAATGGAAACGGAAAAACACATAGCACCAGAAACGAAAACACAAATCGAAACCCAACCCGCTGCGCAAAACTCCACCCACCGACGAGCGAATCCCATTTGCTTGCTTCATTCGCCTGCGCCGACTGGTCCGGAAAATGCGAGGTCACCATACGCATACGCCTCCGTTCGTGGCACTACGTTATAACACCAAGGGTTGCGAAATTCGCTCAAAACACTCTGTTTCATCTGTCAATCCCCGGTTCGTCGCACAATGGGAAACTGATCCCCTACCCGCTGGTTCGTTGACTTGGCGCGGGCGCGCAACTTAAGATGCCCTCACTTATGGCGGACGCTCCGTCGTTGATTGGTCTGACGGTTTCGCACTATCGCATCCTTGAAAAGCTGGGCGGCGGCGGCATGGGCGTGGTCTATAAGGCCGAGGACACACGGCTGGACCGCTTTGTGGCGCTGAAATTTTTGCCCGAAGATGTAGCTCAAGATGCGCAGGCGCTGGAACGTTTTCGGCGCGAAGCGAAAGCGGCTTCCGCGCTGAATCACGCCAATATCTGCACCATATACGACATCGGCGAAGACGCTGGGAGGGCGTTTATCGCCATGGAGTATCTCGAAGGGCAGACGCTAAAGCACACCATCGCGGGCAAACCCCTGGAGATCGAGGGGCTGCTCGATCTGGCGATTGAAACCGCAGAAGGTTTACATGCGGCGCATGCCAAGGGCATCGTGCATCGCGACATCAAGCCGGCGAATATTTTCGTTACCGCGGGCGGACACGCCAAAATCCTGGATTTTGGCTTGGCTAAGGTCGCGCCGACGAAAACCACGCCGGGCGTGAGCAAAAGCTCCGACACGCTGGCGACGCAAGGCGTGGCCACGGATCAACTGACCAGCCCGGGCAGCACGCTCGGAACGGTGGCGTATATGTCGCCGGAACAGGCGCGGGCGAAAGAACTGGACGCGCGCACGGACTTATTTTCGTTTGGCGCGGTGCTGTATGAAATGTCGACCGGACAGTTGCCGTTCCAAGGCGAGAGTTCAGCGACGATTTTCGACGCGATTCTGAATCGCGCCCCGACGGCTGCGGTGCGGCTGAATCCGCAGGTTCCCGCCGAACTTGAGCGCGTGATCAATAAGGCGCTCGAGAAGGACCGCGAACTGCGGTACCAGAATGCCGCGGATATGCGCGCGGATTTACTGGCTGGCCTCCGTGTACGCGGCGCGCGGCGAAAAAGAGAAGGCGCTGGCGGCGCTGCAGAAGGGCTGCGAACTGGGCTTTCACGATTTCAGCGCGCTGGACGCCAGCCCTTATTTCACGACGCTGCGGGGCGACGCGCGGTACCAGAAAATCGTGCAGCGTTACCGGAAATAAGCCACGGCCGCGAAGGTGCGGCTGACCAGGCATGGCATTGGGCTGCGGAAACTGCATCCGAAGATTCGCTTGTGCCCACCGTGCTGTTTGGTATCATTCTGTGGTTACGTTCCTCCATGCGGTGCGCGATGGCGCCTACGCCCGCTTGCAGCACTCAGCCTTCCCCAAAATGCTGAGGAGATCGACTTGCGTTTCCTGACACCTACCGAAAATAAACGGCTCAATGAGCTGATTGGGTTTTTGTGTTTGACGCTGGCCATTTTGATGGCCCTGGCGCTGATTTCCTATTCCCCGCGAGATGCTTCGTTTAACGTGAGCGCCGCGCCTACGGATGCGGCGCATCCGGCGCGCAACTGGATCGGGCCGGTGGGGGCTTATGGGGCGGACTTGCTGTTTCAGGTTTTTGGGTATGCGGCGTTTCTGCTGCCGATGGCGCTGATGGTGGTGGGCTGGCGCTGGTTGCGCAGCCGCGCGCTCGATTCGCAGGTGGCCACCTTGCTGGGGTATGGGTTGCTGTTGCTGTCGCTGCCGTCGTTGCTTTCGCTCATGCCGTTCCCGGCCGTGCGTGGGGCGATTCCGGGCGGCGGATTTTTGGGCACGCTGCTGGCGGGGAGTTTGCGCAGCGGGTTCAATCTGACGGGCGCGTATGTGGTGGCGTTTGCCGTGTTTCTTACTTCGGTGTTCATGACCACGAGTTTCTCGTTTGCCGGGACGCATGCATGGGCCAAAGGTCCCACCGGGCCGCTGGGCGCGGTGGAGCGGCTGGGCGTCCTGCAGAAGGCGCAGGCACGCTGGCACGCCTGGCGCGAGGAGCGGGAGACGCAACGCATGCGGCGCCGGGTGGAAGAGAACCGCGTCGCCGGACGCAAGCCTGCCTCGCCGCAGTCCGTGGGCAAGGCGGAAGTGCTGAACGAGGCGCCAAAGTCCATCAAGCTGGCGGATGAGGCGGACGTGTTTGGCCTCCAGGAAGAGAAAGATGCGGAAGATGAGAAATCCGGTAGCGGCAAGGCACCGATTTTCGTTTTGAACCGCGATACCACCTCAAAACCGAGCAAAAAATCCGCAGCGAAAACGGAAACCACTACCACGAACTATCGCTTGCCTGACCCGGCACTGCTGCGTGAGGGCGAAGGCTCGCAGAAGCTGGACGAGGAAGAGTTAAAGGCGCGGGCGCGGGCCATCGAAGAAAAGTGCATGGAGTTCGACATCGCCGGGCGCGTGACGCAAATCAATCCTGGGCCGGTGGTAACCACGTTTGAGTTCAAGCCGGAAGCGGGCATCAAATATAGCCGCATCATTGGCCTCACCGAGGATTTGTGCCTGGCGCTGCAGGCGGAATCGATTCTGATCGAGCGCATTCCCGGCAAGTCCACCATCGGCATTGAAGTGCCGAACATCAATCGCCAGACCATCGCGCTGCGGGAAATTATCGAGGCGCCGGAATTTATCGGTTCGCCAAGCAAACTTACACTGGCCATGGGGCGCGACCTGCACGGGCGCATTCGCATTACGGACCTTGCCGCGATGCCGCATTTGCTGATTGCCGGATCGACCGGGACTGGCAAGAGCGTGTTCATCAACTCGCTGATGATGTCCATTTTGTATAAGGCTAGTCCCGACGATGTAAAAATGGTGCTGGTCGATCCCAAGCGCCTCGAATTGAATCTTTACGAAGGCATCCCGCACCTGATTGCGCCGGTGGTCACCGATCCCAAGATCGCGTCCAACGTGCTGCGCAACGCGACGCGCGAAATGGAAAATCGCTTAAAGCTGCTGGCGCAGAAGGGCGTGCGCAACATCGATCAATACAACCGGCTGTTTCAGAAGCCGCAATCGCTCTCGCTGTTTGACAAGGTGGAAGAGACCGAGCACAAACCGCTTCCCTACCTAGTGATCATCATTGACGAGCTTGCCGACCTGATGATGGTGGACACCAACAATGTGGAAGAGTCCATCACGCGGCTGGCGCAAATGGCGCGCGCGGTGGGCATCCACTTGATTCTGGCTACGCAGCGGCCGTCGGTGGACGTGATCACCGGTCTCATCAAGGCGAACTTTCCTGCGCGCATTTCGTTCCGCGTGGCCAGCAAGGTCGACTCGCGCACCATTCTGGACGCCAATGGATCGGAATCGCTGCTCGGCCGGGGCGACATGCTCTATTTGCCGGCGGGTTCGTCGCGCCTGCATCGCGTACACGGGCCGCTGGTTAGCGAAGATGAGATTGTGCGCGTATGCGACTTCTGGCGCGCGCAGGCGGAAGCCAAGTACAACGAGAAGCTGCTGGAGGCGCCGAAGGAAGAAGGCAGCGAAGCCGAGGGTGGCGCCGCCGGCGGCGGCGATGCCGATGGCGACACCGGAGAGGACGTGGACGACGACCTCTACCAGGACGCCGTGCGCGTGGTTTGCGAAGCGGGCCGCGCTTCTACGTCGACGTTGCAGCGCCGGTTGCGCGTGGGCTATGGCCGCGCCGCACGCTTGATCGATTTGATGGAGAAAGACGGCATCGTCGGTCCGCCGGATGGCACCAAACCGCGCGAACTGCTTAAATCCCGCGCGTGGATGAAGGAATACGATGACTCGCAGCAGGCGTAACAACCATGCGGCGCGATGGATAGCGCCGCAATAATTGGCGCAAATTTGCGCGAATTATTTGACACAAATCTCGACCGCCTCTACACTTTATGAACCATGTGCCGGGGTAGCTCACTGGTAGAGCGCCGCCCTGAAAAGGCGGGCGTAGCCAGTTCGATTCTGGCCCCCGGCACCATCCGAACGTCCGCCCAATAGATTCCAATCTCCGGTGATCCTGAACGTTGAACCTTCCGGCGTCAGTACGATCTCGCGGCAGTGCTTTGAGAGTTCCGCCTTGGCGCGCGGCACATCCGCGGCGAGCAGGGCGCCGATTTCTTGCAATCGGTTTTTGACGAATCTCTCGATCTCTAGGAAACGAGCCTCCTGGCCACGCGCATCGGTGGCCAGGAGTTCCTCGCTGATGCCCTCGAGTTCCGCCTCCCGCCTGTGCAACTCCTCCAGCAGCGCGGCAGATTTGTGCCCGTCAGCGATCACATGCGCCAGGTTAGCGATTTCCGACTTGAGCTTTTCCCGCTTGGCGCGTTTTTCGGCCAGGTGCGTTTTCGTGTCATCAAGCCGCGCTTGGAGTTGGCGTTTAAACTCCGCAATGGCGAACGCGGCCAGGTCCTCTCGAATTACTTCACGTTTGAACCCAAAGATTAGCTCGGCTTCGAGCCTGTCGCGCCGCACCACCACGGAGTTCGCGCACATGCCGCGATTCTGATTCATCGGACAGCCGTACTTCGCCCATCCCACGCCGCCCCGCCCAGAGATGAGCACGATGTTCGACCCGCAGACACCGCATTTCAAAAAACCCGAAAACAGGTATTGTGCGGAGTAGGACCGCGAGCACAAGCCCTTGCCTTCGCCGTTGGAGAATTCCCCGACGACAGCGGTCAAGCGGTTCTTGACCGCACTCCACACTTCGTCCGAAACGATTCTGAGGTGAGGGGCATCAACGACCGTCCATTCGGTTCGCGGGCGCACGCGCTGAACCCGCCGGCCGGTTCCCGGATCGCGCACCTTCTGCGTCCGGTTCCACACGACAGTTCCGCAGTAGCGGTCATTATGCAGCATGACCGATATTGCCGACGGGGCCCATGACGGATGGCTCTGACCGCGATACGGCGCTGGCGTAGCGATGCCCTCAGCGTTGAGCCTCTTCGCGATGGTCTTCAGCGAATCGCCGGCCGCATAGTCTGCAAAGATCCGGCGAACGATGGCCGCTTGCTCCGGGTGGACCTCGAGCTTCACGCCGAGGATTTGCGGTCTGCCATAGCTGTCGGTTCGCGTCGGATCTTCGATGGGGGTGCTACGATAGCCGAAACATCGTCCGCCGGTGTGAAAGCCCTGGAGAGCTCGCCCCTCGACGCCGCGATGGGTTTTCTTCGCCAACTCGCGGATGTACAGCGAATCGACAATCCCATGGGTCGCCATCAACACTTCGGCTTGCTCAGAGTCCGTGTCGATGCCCTGGGACACAAAGATTAGCCGCACGCCAGCGAATCGGAGTTGTTCGAAGATGCGAAGAGAATCTGCCAGCTTCCGACTGAGGCGGCTTGTGTCGTCGACCAGAATCACATCGAGGGAATGGGCCCTCGCGGTCGCGGCGGCGAGAAGCTTCTGCAGGCCGGACCGATCATCTGTCGCGCCGCTCATCGCCTCGTCGGTATAGACGAGCGTGTCGAGCACCTCCCAGCCGTTTCGCGCTGCGAATTCGCGGCACTTGCGGACTTGGTCTTCGATGGAAAGCGGGCTTTGCTTGTCCGTCGAATACCGGGCGTAGATGGCGCAGCGGAGTTGACTCATCAAATCCTCCGGCCGGAAAATTTCTGTTCGCTTGGGACTGTGCCACAACACCAGTGGGAGCCGCAACACTTTCCGGCTTCTCGGCTTCGGCGAGATACTCAGTCACCATGGCTGGGACGAGCACGTTGGATATCCACGAACGTAGCTCGAAATCGACCGCCGTCAGGGCCTCACCCGGTCTTGACTTCTGCTGTCTGTCCTTCACCCAATGCTTCCATTTCTTACCCGATACGTGTGCTCTCCCGAGACCGTTTGCTGCGCGCTGACAGTTCTCGGTTTTGTGCGTTCGGCGCGTTTGAAATCAACTAGCACAACCCTGCCAATTTGCGCCCGCGACGTAGGGCCATGCTGGCCGTGCGAGCTCATAAGACAGCTCCAATCCTTCGAAAAAACTTTGGGTTCGAGCGATCCGGTCCGAGTCTAGGACGGGGACGGATACCCGTCTAATACTTTGTCGGCCGCGCCCTATAGCCCCGCGCTATTGGACGGGTGGAGGACGGAGATTTCGTTGCCTTGACCGCAATCCGAATGTGCGCAAGTTTCCGTCGTCAACGGCGCGGGCGGGGCTCCAGCAATCCCGACATCACACCGTTGACCTGGGAAGCGGCGCTTATTTCTGGAAGCGACGTGCTCGGGCACTATAGAAGCGCCAGGCACCTGGGAACCGTGAATACCGTGAGTTTACCCGGGGGTTTCAGGAGTTCATTGACGTGGTCCTTCCGCCCCTTCGTCGACTCCGATCGTTATGGGCGGATCGCCCCTAGATCCCGGGTTCGTCAGCCACTAGTTAGGGCACAGCCGGGCTTTTGCTATCCATTGCCCCTGCAGTGCATCCTACGGTCGACTGTGGTCAGCGTCCCCCTCAAATTCACGACGAGTCGCCGCCAGAGCGATCTTCGGACCTGCCGCCGGCATCAACTCGGCGGCGTCAAGAGGTGCCTCGTCGTGCTTTGTGCCCGGCAAAATGGCGAACGACTATCTCAAAACCGAAGCAGAAACGGTTCCATTCTTTGCGTCCCTGATGCACGCGAAAGCGTAGCCGCCACGCTAAAAAAGTTCACTACCCATCTCGAAGCCTATCGGCCTCTGATTCGAACCGTCTCGCGCTATGAATTCGTATCGTGGCGTCCGCGGAGCGCTTCTTTCGAACGGCGAAACAGGGGTTCCTCCGAATCGTCAACGGAGGCCCGAAACTGCCTCTGGGAACGACCCTCTTCAGTATTTCCGCCTCACAAAAGGGTGGGGAGCAGGGCAGCGATTAGTGGCCTCTGAAGTCGTCGAACTAAACTCCCGCAGAAAGCAATTTACAGACAAAACAACAGCCGCTCTGTACCGGAAATGGGTCGCGGGGACCGCTACGGACCGGGAGGTGATCAGTTCGTTCGCAACGTCAGTAACGCCAAGCGTAGGTGTATTTCGAGCGGAAAAGTGGGGCGACTCGCTGTCCGTTTTCATTTGTGGAAATCCAGAATCGAGTGAAAACTGGAACCAAGAATTGTGCGAAGCGGTTTCACCCCAGTTTTCACCGGAGATTCATCCGCGACGACCTGCAAGACCCAATGTATTCAAATGCTTAGCGAGCTACGGAGCACAAAAATCCACAGGTACAAAGCACGTGCTTGGGCGGTAGCGACCCCACTTTGGGCGGCTTCTCAGCCGCCCAACGCCTCCGGCGCCGGGGGTCGCTACCGCCCAAGTGGTTCATGCAAATTCTCTGGCTCCGTCGACAGCGGAACTGCAAGCAAACAATTCAACAGCTTTGAATATTGCATGCCAAAGCAGGCGAAGACCGCGGTACATCAGTCTCTCTGAAGTTTCTACAGCAAGTGTTTATAAACTAGTTGACAAGCATCAACTGGGTACCGTACAACACATATACCTCAGCACCGCAGGAATCCTTTGTTTCTGAAATCTAGAAGCCGAACCGCCATTTTTGGTGTAGGTGTTTGTGTCTACTCAGGAGGACTTGTGTCTCGAAAACTCTTGGCCGCAGTTTTTATCTCCGCAATGCTGCAATGCCTTCTGGCGTTAGCCGCACATGCTCAAGTCAGTTGCCTCGGAACATTCATTTGGTATTTTCCCGACCCTATACCCAACGGGGCTACGTGCATAGGACCGGCGCAAGGCCCTTTCAGCATGATTTGTGTTGGACCTACCGGCAATTGTCCAGGTCCGCCGGTCGCTTTTTGTCCTACCTGCAACCAGGGCGCACCGACGGCGGGCCACCCGATCAACTTAGCCACCGGGAACACGTACATTCAGCAAAAGGACATCACTATCCCCGGCCTGAACGGCGGCCTTGCCCTTAGCAGGACTTGGATCAGCGCTTGGCCCTCGAACCAGACCGCCTACCAAGTTGGACTGTTCGGTTCAAATTGGCGATCAACTTACGAGGAAGGCGTTTATCTCTCCGGGAGTTACATGGAATACGTTCGAGGCGACGGCGAGATATGGTTTTTCAGTCAGAACGGAACGAGCTGGGTATTGTCCTCGCCTGCCAAAGTGACAGCAACGCTTACGCAAAGCGGCGGCGTCTGGACGCTGGTATTCAAAAACGGCGAACAGCGCACCTTTAACGTCGCGACCGGCGCGCTAGCAAGCATTATCGACCGCAATGGCAACACCACGACGCTCACATACGACGCCTCCAATCGGCTGACGACCGTCACCGATCCAGCGTCCCGAACCTTGACCTTTAGCTATCCCAACGGTACCAGCCGACTCGTGAGCGGCGTGAGTTCAAGCGTGGGCGTCGCAGTGAGCTACGCCTATGACTCCAGCAATCGACTGCACGTGGTGACCGAACAGGACACCTCTACACTCACCTTTGCCTACGACAGCGGCTCGCGCATCACGTCGGTGACCGACTCGGAAGGGAAAGTCATCGAAGCCCACACCTACGACGCCAAAAATCGCGGCCTCACCTCCACGCTCGCCAACGGCGTCAACGCCGTTACCGTAGCTTATCCCAACGAATAAGTTAGCCGATGTGGATTGATCGAAGTCCCTGGTTCCGTAACCAAAGCTTGGGGGGAGAATTCGCGTGATTAACAATTCTTGGAAGATAGCGCTCTTTCTGTTGCTGGCTCTCGTTACTCTCTCCGGCTCAAGGGTCTACGCCCAGACTCTTCCGTCCGGCTGGACGGATGGCGACATCGGCACGGTCGGGGCAGCAGGAAGCGCAACCTATTCAAACGGCTTATTCACCGTCAAAGGTGCTGGGAACGGCCTGCAATACCAAAGCACCACGGACAGCTTCAATTTGGCGTATCAGTCGTTGACCGGAGACGGCACGATCATCGCCCGTGTCATCAGCACGGACACGTCTTACGCCCAACTGGGCGTCATGATTCGGGACACTCTGAGCCCAGGCGCCGCGTATGCTTTCATGGATTACACCAACAGACCCCCACCTTATGGCCTTTATCTGCTATTTGACCGTCCCTCCACCGGGGCTGCGGCCACAGAAAACTATCCGTCGGGATTTACAATCACCACGATCCCTTACTGGATCGAGCTGGTGCGCCAAGGCAGCACTTTCACGGCTTACACTTCCCTTGAGGGGGATAATTGGGTCGAGTTTTACAGCCAGACCCTCACGCTGGGCAACAGCGTTTACATCGGCTTGGCAGTGAGCAGCAACAACACGGCTGCAGTTGCGACAGCCACTTTCGACAATGTCTCGATCAGCTCCAGCAGCACCTCCGCGCCCGCGATTACCAGCATGACCGCAACCTCTGGAACGGTGGGAACGCAGTTTTCCATTTCTGGTACTGGCTTTGGCGCATCTCAAGGCAGCAGCAAGGTTTTGCTGAATGATGCCCCCCTCACCGTCAACTCTTGGGGCGCATCGACCATCTCGGTCACCCTTCCGACCGGGGCCAGTTCAGGGTACGTCGTGGTTGCCGTAGCTCCGAGCATGAACGCCTCGAACGCCGAAACCTTTACGGTCACATCGCAATACCTTCCGGCCGGGTGGCTCGATGACGACATCAACGAGGTTGGAATTGAGGGTAGCGCCACCTATTCGAACAACGTCTTTACGGTGAACGGAGCGGGCGCTGGTTTCGACAACGGAAATTCGACCACGAGCGACAGTTTTAATTTTATGTACCAGTCCCTCAACGGCGACGGCACCATCGTTGCACGCGTCGCGAGCACCAGTGGCGAACAAGTCGGAGTCATGGTCCGCGCCACTCTCGACCCCGGCGCGACCAACGAATTTGAATACTATTATCCCGGCTATCCTTCAAATCAGATCGTTTTACTCAGCCGCTCCACCCCCGGCACGAATGACGACACCATTACCAGCACCCTGCCGTACGTTTCCATTCCTTATTGGCTGAAGATGGTCCGTAGCGGAACGAATCTGAGTGCCTACACTTCACTCGACGGCAACAACTGGACCCAGCTTGAGTGGAGTCGCGCTTTCGCCATGCCCCAAAGCGTCTACATCGGCCTGGGTGCAAGCAGCAGAAATACAACTACGCTCTCCACCACGACATTCGACAACGTTTCCATCAACTCCGCAGCCGATCCCGCACCCTCGATCAGCGGGCTTTCAACTACAACCGGTCCGGCCGGAACCCGAGTCACAATTACCGGAAGTGGCTTCGCCTCAAGCCAAGGCAACAGTAAAGTTTTTTTAAATAATATTTCGGTGACCATCAATTCTTGGTCCAGCACCTCCATCTCCATCACTATTCCCACCGGTGCCACTTCCGGCTATCTCGTTGTCTCCCTCGCTCCGAGCATGAACGACAGCAATCCCGCGATATTCACAGTGACCTCGCAGCCTCTCAGCGCAGGCTGGCTTGATCAAGACATCGGGGCCGTCGGAACAGTGGGCAGCGCTTCCCTCAGTGGCAGCGTCTTCACCGTAAGTGGCGCAGGCAATGGGGTTGGCAGCACATCGGACGGCTTCCATTTCGTATATCAGCCCCTCACCACCAATGGCACGATCACGGCGCGGGTGGTAACCGCCCCGGTTTCCGCACAGGCTGGAGTCATGATTCGCGAAAATCTGACCACCAGCTCAGCAAACGCGTTTACCTATTTCATCAACAACGGCGGCGGCGGCGACTACGTCGATTTCAGTTATCGCAGCCTTCTCGGCGGAGCCACAAGCCAGGTCAACACTGCCGGCGTCACATCGCCGTACTGGGTGCGGCTGACGCGCGCCGCAAATCAGTTCAGCAGCTATAGCTCGCCAGACGGGACACACTGGACCCAGGTCGGAACCACGCAAACCTTCGTGACGGCAGAGCAGGTCTACGTCGGTCTGGCGGTCAGCAGTCAAAATATCAACGCAACCGCGACCGCGACTTTTGACAACGTTTCCATCAGTGCCGGCACCACGCTTCCCAACCCCATTATCACCGGCATTTCTCCAAGCTCCGGCGCACCAGGAGCGACGGTGACCATTACCGGCAACAATTTCGGCTCGCCTCAAGGCACCAGTAGCGTGACCTTCAACGGTGTTCCGGTCACTTCGGTCATCAGTTGGGCGGTCGGCTCCATCCAGGTAGCCGTTCCGAACGGGGCCAGCAATGGCCCGGTGGACGTTGTAGAAGGAAATATTACAGCGCAAGGTCCAACCTTCACGCTGGCCTTCACGGCGCAGGTGACCGACTCCCTCAGCAATCAATCCACATATACCTCCCAGGTCTTTGGCTCCAACTGGTTCACGGTTTCTGGCCAAGGCTC
>Ga0181537_10004340_pt1 | contig 11796 bp, 10 predicted proteins | sample PEATcosm2014_Bin_39_FD_119765 | JGI IMG/M metagenome (GOLD analysis project Ga0181537, IMG submission 119765) | Peatland microbial communities from MTU Mesocosm Facility, Houghton, MI, USA - PEATcosm2014_Bin23_10_metaG | ecosystem: Environmental > Terrestrial > Soil > Wetlands > Peat | place... | reverse complement strand
ACGGTAACAGGTTGGTACGAATCACGTGGATGATGAGCGTCTGCGTCATCAGCGATTCCACAAACCAGGCGGTGTTCAGCAGCGCCGCCGCATAAGTCCGGTTTGGATCGTTAGGATGGGCAAACCGCGCGGCCAGTTCCGGCGGCGGCAGCAGGCCCAGATTGCTGCAATGAAAATAAAACCACATGACGCAAAACGTTGTGTAGTCAAAGATGGAGCTGATCGGCCCAATGAACACGATGAACTTTGTGATTTCTCCAAAATGCCAGGGACGGGGCTTCTGCGTGTATTGTTCGCCCACGTTGTCCGTCGGGATAGGCACCTGTGAAAAATCGTACAAAAGATTGTTCGTCAGCAGTTGGATGGGCTGGATCGGCAAGTAAGGAAACCACGCGCTGGAGCCCAGCATGCTGAACACGTTTCCAAAATTGGAGCTGGCGCCCATCCGGATGTATTTCAGGATGTTCGCAAAAACCTTCCGGCCTTCGATGACGCCTTCTTCCAGCACCATCAGGTTTTTTTCGAGCAGGATCATGTCCGCGGATTCTTTGGCGATGTCCACGGCATTATCTACCGATATGCCTACGTCCGCCGCGCGCAATGCCGGCGCGTCATTGATACCGTCGCCCATGAAGCCAACGACATGCTTCTTCTTTTGCAGCGCCTGGACGACGCGCTTTTTGTGCGCCGGTGAAAGCCGCGCATAGACGTCCGTCGTATCAATCGCTTCGGCGAGTTGTTCATCAGTCATTTTCTCTACGTCGTTGCCGAGGAGTATTTTTTCTGCATGAATGCCGACTTCCGAGCAGACCTTGCGCGTAACCAAATCGTTGTCCCCGGTCAAAACCTTGACGGCCACGCCATGCTGTCGCAATGCGGAGATGGCTTTTGAGGCCGTCTCCTTGGGCGGATCGAGAAAGGCCAGGTATCCCGTCAGGCAAAGTTCGCATTCGTCGGCTTTGGAAAAAGTCGCTTGCGTGCCCAGTTTCTTCGTCGCCACTGCCAGCACCCGAAAACCGTCTTCGCTCAGCGAATTGACCTGTTCGATCAGGTTGCCGGCCAGGATTGGCTCCATCGGGAAAATCTCCCCGTCGCTGGTGAAGCACGTGCACCTCGCAAAAACCGCCTCCGGCGCGCCTTTGGTCAAAAGCTGTCGCTCGCCATCCGGTCCCTGCACGGCGACCGACATCATGCGCCGGGAAAAATCGAAGGGGATCTCATCTACTTTGCTGTATTTCTCCAGTGACAATTCTTTGTGCAATTCCGAATATTTCAGAACGGCGCGGTCCAGCACATTTTTCAAACCCGTTTGGAAATGGCTGATAAGATAGGCATCCTGCAAAACTTCCTCGCTCTCATTTTTGAAAACATCGCAGTGGATTTCTAAAATGACGTGATCAATCGTGAGCGTCCCCGTTTTGTCCGTGCAGAGCACGTCCATCGCGCCAAAGTTTTGGATGGAGTTCAGCCGCTTCACGATGACTTTTTTCTTGGACATCGCCAGTGCGCCCTTGGAAAGGCAGACCGAAACGATCATCGGGAGCATTTCCGGCGTCAACCCGACGGCGACTACCAGCGTGAAGAGGAAGGTATCCTTGCCCCAGCTATGCTTCGTGAAGCCGTTGATCAAAAAGACCGCCGGCGCCATGATCGCCATGAACGTGATCATCAGCCAGACGAAGCGTTTCACCCCCTTGTCAAAAGCGGTTTCGACCTGCTGCCCGGCGAGGCTGCTGGCCATTTTGCCAAAATAAGTCTGCGCCCCCGTTGAAACGATGACCGCCGTCGCCGAACCGCTCTCCACGCTCGTGCCCAGGAAACAAAGGTTGGTATGCTCAATGGGTGAAACGTTCTTACGCGTGTCGCAAACGTCGCTCTTTTCGACTGGCAGTGATTCACCGGTCAGCGTGGCCTGAATGATAAATAAATCTTTGGCCGTCAGCAGCCTTACGTCGCCGGGAATCATGTCACCCGCACAGAGCTTTACGATATCTCCCGGCACGAGTTGTTGCAGTGAAACTTCCTTGGACTGGCCGTCGCGGACCACGGTCGCGGTGACCTTGATCATGGCTTTTAGCTTCGCTGCTGCATTGTCCGCCTTGGTTTCCTGGACGAGGCGCAAGGTAACCGCCAGTACGATCATCGCCACCATCACTACCCCGCCTATATAATCGCTGGGTTCTTCCGCCGTGGCAAAAGAGATTATCGCGATGACCGCCAGCAGAATGACGAGCGGATTGCGCACCGCCACCCACAAGCGATAGAACCACCCATGCTGCTTTTCCTGTCCCACCTCGTTGGGCCCGAAAACTTCCAACCGTTCCGCCGCCTCCTCTTCGCTCAGGCCGTTGGGCGTCGTGTTCAGTCGCTGCAAAAGCTCCGCCACCTGGCAGGTCGCCGCGTCATGGATCAGTTCGGCGGCCTTCTGGCCGTTTGATTTTTTTTCGGCAGTCATAAAAGCCCTTTAACCAACGTAGCGTTCCAAAATGACTAACAAAGACCGCAAATTCTGGCGCCCCTCGGGTTTGTTCCCGGCGCTTTCCACATAAGCGCGGAGCTGGGATTCGATTACCTCTTCGCTGAAAGATTTGAGGGCTCGCCGCGCCGAGACCACCTGCATCAGGACGTCCGAACAGTCCATGTCCGCCTCCACCATCTTTTCAATGCCTTCAATCTGTCCTTTGATCCTTCGCAAGCGGACCACCAGCGCCCTCTTTTCCAGTCCGGGCCGGACCTGTTTCACTTTCATTGTAATAAACCTTAACACCTTTTGCCCGGCGCGCCACGAGAAAATGACGCTTGACCTCATATGGGGGATGGGGGTATATGCCTTCACAATTATCGTCAACCATGGGTATAAAAGGACTGATGGTCCGGTTTTCCGGTCGACCGAATATTAACGGGTCCATGGAAAATCTTAAGTAACATTCCGGTGACATGCATTGTAAAAACGCTGGCAGTTGCGATATTTTGCCCTCAAGTTGAAGTTTGGGTTGCCACCGCAGCCAATCAGACAAATACATGTTGACGATGCTTCATAGTGTAGCATAGTATACATTTAATGAACTTCGGACCTTGGAGAAACTGTAAAAGGGCCGGCGCTACCGCCGCGCTGGCCTTTACGGCCACGGCCTTGTCTGCGTCGGATGTTTCCACCAATTCCTCGCCCACCGACGTCCAGCCGCCGGCCGGCCCGCAACTCTGGAACTTCCACGTCCAAAACACCGATATCGTCCAGGGTTACCCCGGATTCCATTCCGAATATTCCGGCCCTAACAGCCTTCCGGCCGGTGGCCAAACTCGCGAAACCGTTTCGCTCGATTTAATGGCCGGAGTCCGTCTCTGGCCCGGTGCCGAGGCGCACGTGGACGGCATGATGTGGCAGGGATTTGGGGTGGGGAATGCACTGGGGGTGGAAGGCTTCCCGAATGGCGAAGCCTTCCGCCTTGGGACCGGCGTTCCCAATGGCAATATTACTCGGCTATTTATTCGCCAAACCATTGGTTTTGGCGATGGGCAGGAAGATGTGCCGGACGACGATTTAGATCTCGCCGAAAAGGTGGACGTTTCCCGGCTGACCATCACCCTGGGCCGTTTTAGCGCCAAGGATATTTTTGACAACAACACCTACGCCAACGACCCGCGCACGCAGTTCATGAACTGGGGTCTCATGGCCAACGAAGCCTGGGATTATCCGGCGGACGCCATTGGCTATACCACCGGAATCGCTTTGGAACTGAACGAGCCCAAATGGACGTTACGCTACGGTTTTTTTCAGATGCCGGCCGTCCAAAATAGTTTGACCGGAGAGGATGCGGTTTTCAAATGGCCTTATGACAGTTCATCGAATGACGGGCCATTCCTGCGAGACTGGGGAATGGTCACGGAGTTGGAACGCCGTTACGCGATCAATAACCATCCTGGGACAATCCGTTTTCTGGCCTTTCTTAACCACGCGAACATGGCCGATTACTCCGCAGCGACGGCGATCCTGTGGGCGGATGGTTCCAATGCCGATTGGGAGGCGGCGCGCTCTTACCACTTTAAATATGGTTTCGGGTTGAATTGGGAACAGGAATTGGCCAAAGACGTCGGGATCTTCTCGCGCCTCGGCTGGAACGATGATAAGGAAGAAGGATGGGTCTTCAATGACGTTGGCTACGCAGGTTCCGTCGGCCTGAGCGTCAATGGCGATTTGTGGTATCGGCCGGGCGATACCTTCGGCTTGGCCGGCCTGGCGAACGGCATGTCCAAACAAGCGCAGGAGTTTTTTGGAGCCGGCGGCACCGGCATTTTGGCGGGCGACGGCAATTTAAACTACGGCAGGGAAAAAATTGTCGAAACCTACTACGATTTCCAAATCTGGAAAAACATCCACGCCGCTGTGGATTATCAATTCATCGACAACCCCGCGTTCAATCGCGACCGTGGCCCTGTTTCCGTCTTTGGGGCCCGGCTGCACTGGGAATTTTAGGCTCCCTGCGAGCGAAGCGGCATTACACCTGCTCTACCCGCGCGGGAATCGTATTTTTTGTTTCCAAGCGCCCTGTCCTTTGGGCAGGATGAACCAAATTAGAAATGTATTTCGGAAAAAAAGTTGTCGTTGTCATGCCCGCTTATAACGCGGCCAAAACCGTCACCATGACCGTGGACGAAGTGCTCCAGCAGGGCATCGTGGACAAAATGATCCTTGTGGATGACAAAAGCCGCGACGACACCGTGGCCGTCGCCTCCCAGCTTTTGGGCGTGCATGTCCATGTCCACGAAAAAAACAAAGGCTACGGCGGCAACCAAAAAACCTGTTACCGCCTCGCCCTGGAAGCCGGCGCGGACATCGTCATCATGCTGCACCCGGATTACCAGTATACGCCCAAGCTGATTCCGGCGATGGCCTCCATCATCGGCAACGAAGTGCATCCCTGCGTGCTCGGCAGCCGCATTTTGGGGGGATATTCACTCAAAGGCGGGATGCCCTATTGGAAATACATTGCTAACCGTTTCCTGACCTTTGTGGAAAATGCTTTATTGGGCGCGAAACTTTCTGAATACCACACCGGTTATCGCGCCTTCTCTCGTGAAATTTTGGAAACGCTCGACCTCTCGGGCAATTCCGACGACTTCATCTTCGATAACGAAATGCTCGCGCAAATTTTATGGCATGGCTATACGATTGGCGAGGTGAGCTGCCCGACAAAATATTTTCCCGAGGCGTCCTCTATTAACTTCCGCCGCAGCGTGAAATACGGCTTCGGCTGCCTCTCCGTGGGACTGCAATACCGGCTCGCGAAGATGGGGCTGTTACGCCCGAAAATATTTACTTCGCGGCGAGCGCCAGCGCCAGGCGGGATTTCTTGCGGTTCGCCGTAGGACGCGAGACCACTCCGGATTTGACAGCTTTGTCATACGCGGAATGCACCCCGGGCAATGCCTTGGCGGCTTCGTCCTTCTTCCCGCCGGTGACCAGCGTGCGGAAATCTTTTTCTAGGCCCCGCAATCTCGAGGTGATGCTGCGGTTATGCAGGTTTTTGCGGGCGTTGCTGCGCATCCGGCGTTCGGCTGACTTCGTATTCGGCATAATTCAGTTTCGTTTTGCTTAATTAAAAGGGGATTAAGTTTAGCTGGAACAGGCCGGATGTCAACGACTGGTTTTTCGGAAAATCGATCCTTTTCTTTACCGCCGCGTCGCCAAAAATACCCCTATCACCATCAAAACCGCTCCCGCTATCCGTTCCGAAGTGAGCGGAAATCGCGGCGCATGCATTAAACCGAATTGGTCGATCAGCATTGCGGCGATGATTTGCCCCGTGACAATCAAAGCAATGGCCCTGCCCACGCCGATGCGCGGGACCAGGAAAGTAATCGTCAAAACATAGGTGGCGATAATTGTCCCGCTTATGTAGCTCCACCACGGTGCCATCCCGAAATCCTTCAATGCCGGCAATTTTGCGCCTGTAAATAAGATGGCGGTTATCGCCGTCACTCCGCCCACGATAAATAAGGTTAGCGCGGAATACGGAACATTCCCCTGAAGCGCTTTGCTCAGCGTGGCATTGGCAGCGGCTTGCACCGGAATCAATGCCCGGCCACCAATGCAAGCAAGCCAAGTGATAAAAAAGTGTTCATGTCCAGCGATGCGAAGCCCAACCCTAACCGTCCTTGTTATTTTCCGGCGTTTTGTTCTTTCGGCCTTAACGCCTTCCACAGCCAGCCGAGCGGGTCAAAAAAGTCGTCCACCACGCGCTCCTTGAGCGGGATGATGGCGTTGTCCGTGATGGTGATGTGTTCCGGGCAAACCTTTGTGCAGCACTTGGTGATGTTGCAAAACCCGATGCCGTGCGCCTGCCGCAATTCCGGCACGCGGTCTTCCGTGTCGAGCGGATGCATCTCCAGCGCGGCGGTATAAACCAAAAAGCGCGGGCCAATGAATTCCTCATGCTTGTGGTGGTCGCGCAACACGTGGCAAACATCCTGGCAGAGAAAACATTCAATGCACTTGCGAAACTCCTGCACGCGGTCAATGTCATCCTGCGCCATGCGCCAGGTGCCGTCCGGCGCGTCCGGTTTGCGCGGTTTGAACGGCTTGATCTTCTTCTTCACCCGGAAATTCCACGAAACATCCGTCGCCAAATCCCGGATGCTCGGAAACGCCCGCATCGGCTCAATTGTGACTGGCTTGTCCAGTGGGATTTGGTCCAGCCGCGTCATGCACATCAATTTCGGGATGCCGTTGATCTCCGCCGAGCACGAACCGCACTTGCCCGCCTTGCAATTCCACCGGCACGCCAGGTCGTTCGCCTGCGTCGCCTGGATTTTATGGACGGCGTCCAGCACGACCATCCCCTCGGAAACTTCGGTGGTATAGTCCACCAGCTTTCCGCCGTTGACATCGCCGCGCCAAATTTTGAAAACGGCTGTTTTCATATTCAACTTGCCATTTCTAACGCCTCAGACAAATCGTTCATGAACGCTTGATTTGTCATTGGCAACCGGAATTTCCTAATTTCCTCCGCCCGACGGCTAAATTGCCATCCATGCTCTGAATGCAAAGGAATCATTTCTATCTCTTCATGATCATCAGACAAATCTTGCTCCAAACTCCTTAAGAGCGATATTGAAACTAAAAGATGATTTCTCTTGAGCTTATACATCAGTTTTTTAGTGCCTTCATCAAACATTGATACTTCTTTGTAAGAACCTGAATCGGGAGTCTTACGCAAGTGATCAATCACGACAGGAAGACCATGAGTTTCCATTTCTTCGCCAGAAATAGAAATGAAAGGCTCAATTAAAGCATTATTTACAAGCCGCAGGAGTATATAACCGGTCTTTTTCACATGATGGCCGATATAGCAAAGCCCTAGACATTCTATTAATGGCTTTTTCATTTCATCTCCTCGATGATCTGTTTCAATTCCCCCGACATTTCGGGAATCGTATCACGCCGCACCAGCATCGTGCCATCCGTGTTTTTCTTCGTGATGATGTTCACTTTGCCAAAACCGGCGTCTTTATTCTGGTAATCCTCACGGAAATGGCCGCCCCGGCTTTCTTTGCGCTCAATCGCCGAGCGCGTGATCGCTTCGGAAACCGTCAGCAAATTTTTCAGGTCAATCGCCGTATGCCAGCCCGGGTTGTATTCGCGATGGCCATGGACGGCCACTTTCGCCGCGCGCTCGCGCAACTTACCAATGCCTTCCAGCGCGCGCACCATCTCTTCTTCGCGTCGTACAATGCCCACCAGTCCCTGCATCATGTCCTGCAAATCATATTGTATCTGGTACGGTCCCTCGGTATTTTCAGATGAAGTGCCGCGTTCAAAAGGCTCCAGCGCCTTCCGTTCGGCTTCCTCTACCTGAGCCATGCTGATTTGGGCCGCGCCTTTTTCCTGCGCAAATTTCGCCGCGTATTCTCCCGCGCGTTTGCCAAACACAATCAAATCGGAAAGCGAATTTCCACCCAGCCGATTCGCACCATGCAATCCCGCCGCTGCTTCGCCCGCCGCAAACAATCCCGGCACCGTGGACATCTGGCTTTCGCCGTTCACGCGGATGCCACCCATGATATAGTGCGTGGTCGGGCCGATCTCCATCGGCTCCTTCGTAATATCCAGGTTCGCGAGCTGCATGAACTGATGGTACATGCTCGGCAACTTCCGTTTGATGTGTTCCGCCGCGTTCGGAATTTTTTCTTTGATCCACGCGATGTCCAGGAAAACGCCGCCGTGCGGGCTGCCGCGTCCGGCCTTCACTTCGCGCATGATGCAGCGCGCCACATGGTCGCGCGTGAGCAGCTCAGGCGGCCGGCGCGAATTCTTGTCACCCTGCGTATAGCGCCAGCCCTCTTCCGGGTTGTCCGCCGTCTGGTTTTTATAATTATCCGGGATATCGTCGAACATGAACCGCTTGCCTTCCTTGTTCTTCAGCACCCCGCCCTCGCCACGTACACCTTCCGTCACCAGAATACCCATCACACTCGGCGGCCAGACCATGCCCGTCGGATGAAATTGCACAAACTCCATGTCCATCAACTCTGCGCCCGCGTGATATGCCAGCGATTGTCCGTCGCCGGTATATTCCCATGAATTGCTCGTGATCTTGTAAGCGCGGCCCACGCCGCCCGTGGCCATCACGATGGCCTTCGCTTTGAAAATCTTGAACCGTCCCCGCTCGCGGTCATAACCAAAAGCGCCGCTCACCCGCTCGCCGTCCTTGAGCAAAGTGACAATCGTATGCTCCATGAACACTTCGATGCCCTGGTGAATGCCATGGTCCTGCAACGTGCGAATCAGCTCCAGCCCCGTCCGGTCGCCCACGTGGGCCAGGCGCGGATACCGATGCCCGCCGAAATTACGCTGCAAAATCTTCCCATCCTTCGTGCGATCAAACACCGCGCCCCACGCTTCCAGTTCCTTGACGCGGTCCGGTGCTTCCTTCGCATGCAACTCCGCCATGCGCCAGTTATTGACATATTGGCCGCCGCGCATTGTGTCCGAGAAATGCACCCGCCAATTGTCGCGGTCGTCCACATTCCCCATCGCCGCCGCCATGCCGCCCTCGGCCATGACCGTATGCGCTTTGCCGAGCAATGATTTGCAGACCAGCCCCACCTTCACCCCTGCCGCCGAGGCTTCAATGGCTGCGCGCAATCCCGCGCCGCCCGCGCCGATCACCAGCACATCAAACTCAACTGTCTGATATTCAGCCATCGCTTAAAAAATTCTCCAATCATGCCAGATGCCCATCGCGCACAACCGCACATAGACATCCGAAAAACCCACGCCGAACAAACTGATCCACGCCCACATCATATGCCGCTTGTTAAGGCAACTCACACAGGCATAACTCTTTGCGCACACCGGCACTTTTGAGGGCGCATCCAAAAACCCGCCCGCCAAATGCCGCAACGAATGGCAGCCCAGCGTGTACGACGCCAGGAAATACACATTGAGAATGAGTACGATCGAGCCGACCCCCAATCCAAAATGTTTTACGCCCAGCGCGTCCGTAAACCACAATCCTTCCCATGCATCGTACAAAAGGATGAAAATAAAAATCACCGCGATATACATGAAGTAACGGTGCACATTCTGGATGATGAGCGGCAAAAATTTCTCGCCGAGATAACTTTTACGCGGCTCGCCCACCGCGCAATTGATCGGGTCCGCCCAGAACGCCTTATAGTATGCGCCGCGATAATAATAACAGGTGAACCGGAAACCCGCCGGCGCCCACAAAATGAATAGCGCGGGAGAGAAAAACATCCAGGACGGCCACCACGCAGGCTTCGCTCCGAAAATCGCATGGGGCGATGTTCCAAAAATTTCCGGTGAGGAAAATGGCGATAAATAATCCGCGCCGTGGCCTCCATACCAATAAGTCGGACTTCCATCAGCGAGATACGGATGAAACGCCGCCCAGGTGGAATAAACGATGAATGCAGCGAACCCCAGAAAGACCAGCAGCGGCTGTACCCACCACGCGTCTGGACGGGACGTTTCCCCGAACCGGCGCTGTTGCGGCAGGGCATTGGCATTAGCCATAACTCATTAAATTAAATAATACTTCACCCGAACAGTCAATAAGAGGATGTAAAGTATAAGCTCCATTACGCGCGGGATTTATCGGGCTTATCTTATATTGTCAACCCGAACGCAATTTTTGATATCGGTAAGAATCTTATCCTGCTCTCCTTGATTGCTTTAGGCTTTCTTCGCGCACTTTGATTCTTCAACCCTTTAACCCGCTCCATTCATTCAAATCGCGCTCGCTTTTGGCCTGCGGAAAATATTCGAGTTGTTCCAGCGCCTCCCCCACCAGGTACAGCGATCCCGTGACGATAACGAGACAGCTTAGCGGTATTTTTTGAAAGGCTTCCTCCAGGGACTGGCAGGCCGAAACTTTGGCCGAAGGATTGGCGGTGCGACAAGCCTCCGCCAAGGCCTCGGGGTTCGCTGTTCGATTGCTCGGGACCGGCACCGTCAAAATGTTCTCCGCCAGCGGTGCGAGCCGTTCGCAAATCTGCCGCCAGTCCTTGTCATCCAAAATCCCAAGGATCAGCGTCCTGCCACCTCCCGGAAAATTCTTTTCAACCGCTTCGCGCAATGCGTTTGCGCCCGCCATATTATGCGCGCCATCCAGCAAAAATTTCCGCCCATCGCGTTCAATCAACTGCAAGCGCCCGGGCCACTCCACCTTTTGTAATCCCGCAATCATGTTCGCTTTCACCACGGGAATTTGTTTTTGCAAAATCTCCACCGTCGCCAGCGCCAGCGCGGCGTTGCGTTTCTGGTATTCACCAGACAACGACAAAGCACCCGCAAATTCTGCCGGCAAATGGTCTTTCGCTTGCGTGAAAGGCGCCTTTTTCTCCTCAGCCGTTTTTTTGATCACTGCCAGCGCCGATGGTTCGTGCGTTGCCGTCACCACCGGGACGCCCGGTTTGATGATCCCCGCCTTTTCAAAAGCGATCTTCTCCAGCGTATCGCCCAACCATTGTTGATGGTCCAATGCGATGTTCGTGATTATGCTCGCGAGCGGCGTCACGATATTCGTCGCGTCCAGCCGTCCGCCCAGCCCCGTTTCCCAAATCACCAGGTCACAGGCGTGGTCCGAAAAAAATTCCAGCGCCATCACCGTGACCATTTCAAAAAACGTCGGATGCTGGTCTTTCGAAAATTGCTTCAGCCACAATTGAAATTCATCCACCAGCCGCACCACCTCTTTTTCGGAGATGAGTTCCCGTCCGATTTGTATTCTTTCGCGAAACGACACCAGGTGCGGCGATGTAAAAAGTCCCACGCGCAAACCCGCCGCGCGGTAAATGCTTTCCAAAATCGCGCACGTGGAACCTTTCCCATTCGTCCCGGCCACATGGATGAAGCGGAGCTTTTTCTGTGGATTGGCCGCCAGCCCCGCCAGCTTGAGCGTATTCTCCAGCCCCAGCTTCGCGCCAAACAAACGCAAGCCGTAAAGAAACTGGATGGCTTTCGAATAAGTCATATGGACGTTTAGCTCTTCATCCTTTAGCCTTCAACTCTTCAACCTTTCTCATACCCCGCCCGCACAAACTCCCGGATGACCGACACTTCGTCCTCGCCGTAGATGGTATGTCCCTTGGGAAACTGGTGCCATTCGACCTTCAGCTTAGCCACTCTCAACGTATTCGCCTGTTCGCGCACCGGCTCAAATGGAATCACCGGGTCGAACGGCCCATGCGTGATGAGCAACCGCTGCTCATGCGCCACCGGCGAAAGTTCCTTCAGCAATTTTTCGATTTCATGCACCCAGCCGCTGATGT
>Ga0181537_10004338_pt1 | contig 11797 bp, 12 predicted proteins | sample PEATcosm2014_Bin_39_FD_119765 | JGI IMG/M metagenome (GOLD analysis project Ga0181537, IMG submission 119765) | Peatland microbial communities from MTU Mesocosm Facility, Houghton, MI, USA - PEATcosm2014_Bin23_10_metaG | ecosystem: Environmental > Terrestrial > Soil > Wetlands > Peat | place... | reverse complement strand
TCGCCGTCGCCATCGTAGGCGCGCTCACCTACGCCCTGGCCTCTAACCCCAAGCTCACGGAGATGGGGAGGATCGCGTTCTTCACCGGCCTATTGTGGACCGTGTACGCCGTGGGCAACGCAGATATCCACCTGCTGCCAGACGCCCAGCACGAGAGGCGCTGAGACGATTTCGTTTCCACCGAGATAAAAAGTCGCACCCCGCGAGAAACCAAGAGCGCAGCAGCCATCGGGCAGCAGCGTTCGAGCCTAAGCGCGTGCGCGTGGAAAGGCCGCCACCCCCTATAGGCGCGTGGGCGACGCGCTCCGGTAAAGACGCGCACCCGCGGGAGTCCCCTCCTACCCCCCGCGAGAAGCAAGCGCAGAAAGAACCGGAGCGCGCCCGCCGACCTATCATTGAGCGCAGCCGCATAGAGCGGGCTCCGCTGTAAGAAGCTAGCTAAGGGAAATACACCGATGGCGCAAGACGAAGCGCCGAAGAAAAAGCTGCGCCGAGGAGTCGGTAATAGGACACCGTACGCGAAGGACGTGCAGGCGAAGGCTGAGCGCAAGGAGCGCAGGCGACGAGTCTTCGAAATGAAGCTCGCCGGCGCGTCTTACCGTGAGGTCGGGCGAGCGCTCGGTATCAGCTTCAAGCAGGCGCAGCTCGACTTCCAGAGGGAGCTCGACGAGCCGCCGCCGGGAGCCGAGGAGTACCGGAGGGTGCAGACTAAGCGCCGGGAGCGCGAGGTCGTACGCCTCAACGACATGGGCGCCCCGCTAAGGAAGCGGCTGGAGGCGAACCCGAATGACTTAGAAGCGCAGAAGCTGCTCATCGACCTGAGCGCGGCGAAGGCGAAGCACATGGCGGCGATCGAGAGCATGAACGTGCGCAAGCTCCCCGAGCAGCACGAGCACTCGGGGCCTGGGGGTGCGCCCATCGCGGTCGCGAGCGCGCAGGCGTCGTGGGCGGACATCGTGAGGCTCATGGCGGAGAACGAGAAGAAGGCGGGCTCCTAGAGTGTTTCTCCTCGGGTTCGTAGAGAGTGGGGTGGGCAAGAAATTCCGGGACGAGGCATCGCGGGCGCGGCACTTCGACCCCCGGATAGGATTCATCACGGATGAGAGCACGGAGGCCGACGTCCTCGGTTACGTCCTCTTCGTCGCTCGTTACTGTCGCGGATGGGTGGCGGCGTGCCGATAGAGTTCGACCTCGAGGTCCTACACGTCGTAGATAGGATTCAGTGCGCGACTGTGATGGCGGGCGTAGAGGAGTGGAGGAGGATCGATGAATCTTGTAGACCCCAACCTGCACGACGGGTAGCGCAATTCTCAGACGTCTCTCTCGATGTCGCAGGCGCAGAAGCCGGGGTGTGCGGCACTCCCCCGACGTTAGCCGCGGAACCCGGGTTCCGCGGCGAGTGAGCGATGAGCGCAGCCCTCGATACGCTCGACGTGAACACGACGCTCGCGCGCGCGACAAAGAGCTTCCCCGCCTTCTGCTCGCTGCTGACGATTACGCCCCAGGAGGGGGGCGAGCAGATCCCGCTGCGCCTGACGTGGATACAGAAGGCGTACTGCGAGGCGCGGACGACAAGGGACATTATCCTCAAGGCGCGCAAGGTCTACATGACGACCCTGGAGCTCGCGCGCGACCTCTGGTGGTTTCTCTCCGTAAAGGGCGCACGCGTAGTCATCCTCTGCCAGGCGGAGGACGGGCACGGGATGCGCAACTTCATAGCCAGTGCGCTCGCCGACATGCTCGTGAGCCTGCGGCGCTGGGTGCGCGTCGACCTCGATACGGAGAACGCGACCTACCTGAGGTGGAAGGCGAACGACGCGACGCTCCAGATCATGGAGGCTGGCGCGGGCATGAAGAGCGCGCGCAAGCGCGGGCGCGGTCTAGCCATCAATAGGCTACACTGCACGGAGAGCGCGGCGTGGGACTACGCGGAGGAGACGATGACGGTCTTCCTCAACGCGATGCCCCAGGATGCCGGCGAAGTCGTCATCGAGAGCACGCCGCGCGGCGCTTCCGGCGACTACTACGATCGTTACCAGAAAGCGGTGCAGGGGCAGGGGCAGTACAAGGCCCACTTCTTCCCCTGGTACAAGCACACGGCGTACAGGACGCCTCTCGCGCTAGGCGAGAGGATTGTCCCGCAGACGAGTGCAGAGGAGAAGCTTGTTCGCGAGGGCGTGAGTCCCGAGGCGCTGAAGTGGCACCGCACGATGGTGGCCACGCAGAGCGCGCAGAAGATCGCCCAGGAGTACCCGAGCGATGCGATCTCCTGTTTCCTCGTCAGCGGCCGGTCGTTCTTCGATGCGGGGATCGTCCAGCAGATGCTGGACGGCGCGCACCCGCCCGTGCGCACGAATAGAAATCTTGGGGGAGACGGCTGGAGGCACCAGGAGGCGGGCGACGACCAGGTACCGCCCGTGCGAGTTTGGGAGCTTCCTGTTCCGGGCGAGGCCTACGTGATAGGCGCCGACCCATCGCTCGGTACGGGAGGGAGCGCGGGCGCCGCGATCGTTATTCACAGAGCGACGGGCAAGCACGTAGCGACCCTCTGGGGTCAGTTCCGCCCCTGGGTGATGGCCAAGCATCTGGCGGCCTTGGCGCGCGCGTACAACGGCGCGGAGATCGCAGTAGAGCGCAACGAGGGTGGTGGGGGAGGAACCTGCCTCCGCGCGCTCGACGTGGACGAGAAGTACGCGAATGTCGCACTCGATCGAGACGGGAAGCCAGGGCTGGTAACGAGCGCGAGTTCACGAGCGCAGATGCTCGATGTGCTCGAGGAGGCGGTCAGGCGTCGCGCGTTCAAGACGCATGACGTGCACTTGCTGGGCGAGATGCGGACCTTCGTCGTCAAGGTCACGGCGACGTCCGAGCGTCCGGAGCACGAGCATGGAGCACGTGACGACCTCGTGATGGCGACCGCCATCGCCTGGGAGTGTGCGTGCCGCCCCCGACCGCGGAGGAGCGCCGGTCTCGGCGTCGTACTCTGAGAGAGAGACTCATGACCGACCGTATCGACGTCTTAGGGGTCCCGATCGAGGAGATCGACTACGAGCCGCGATTGCCGAGTGAGTGCGCGCGGCAGCAGCGACGGTTCGCGGAGGATAGTCCGGCCGCACAGGCGCGCTTGCGCGCGATTCGTAGGGGGGCACAAGCGGGTATCGCAGCGTGGCAAAAACTGCTCGCCGAGCAGCAGGCGGAGACATCGACACGCGGGCTCGTGCATTTGTTGCCGAACCCGATACCCGTAGAGGATTAGGATGATCGACCCGGCACCGCATAACGCAACGCGCTCGCAACGCGCGCTACTCGATCGCGCGCAGGCCCAGCACACCGTAGTCGTTGTCGTGTGCGAATGCAGTGCGCGGATTTTCTCCTGCGGGCTCCGCAGTGCGCAGGCGCAGAACGAGACGACCAACGCACTCATCCGCCAAGCGATTCGCAAGCACTCGGAGGAGTGCGACAAGGCGCGCGAGGTCGGGGCCGTGCAGATCCGTTTGGAGTTAGCGGGCGGTCGCGCCTGATCCTGTTGCGGCCCGCAGGGCCCGTATTCTCCTATGTCAGGTCCCGATAAGATATTCGCAGCTCCGTCCGCTGAAATGCGCACGCTCTCCCCGCTCGCGTACGGGAGGATGAAGCAGCGTAACGACCACTACGACGGGGGGCGAATGCAGGAGTTGCACGACCTCTCGAAGGGGGGGTACGCGCTGCAACGCAAGGCGAGAGGCTATCTGCGGCTGGTCACAAGCGAGCACCAATCGCGGTTCGAGGAGCGGTGCGCGACGACCGCGTACATCAATTATTTCGGGCAGATTGTCAGCCAGTTCTGCTCCGACCTCTTCGCGCAGCCGCTCTCGATCATGGCGCCGCCTGACGCGGATGACCCGCAAACGCCTGGCGAGATGCCCGACTCCTTTTATAAGGAGTTCGAGCGTGACGCGGACTGCAAGGGAACACTGTTCGTCGACCTGATGTCGAAGGCGATGGCGACGGCGCTCGTTCAGCGCACGGCGTTTATCTGTGTCGACGCGAAGGCGCCCGACGCGGCCACTCCGCCCGCATCACGCGCCGAGGAGGAGGCTAGCGGAGCGCTCCGGTTCTACGCGTACGAGGAGAGCCCTCGAAGCGTCATCGACTGGAAGGAAGACGACGCGGGCGCCTACGAGTGGCTGACGCTCAACCGCGTTGAGCAAGATCGCCCTACGCCCTACGATCTGCGCGATGAGGTCACCGAGACCTTCGTTATTTGGACGATGGAGGCGCGCGGCCCCATCGAGCCCGTCCGCAGTCCAAGCGACATCATACAAGGAATGCTCGCGCAACTTGAGTCGGGAGAGGGTGAGTCGAAGAGGGAGCCGCGTCTCGTAGCGCAGCGTCGTGTCGCGTGCTGGCGCAAGTACGAGATCCGTTACAACCCCGATAAGCCGCCGACCGAGAAAGACCTGGTCGTGGAGGTCGCAAGCGGGCAAACGAGTTTCACGCGCATTCCCGTCATCCGCATGGAGTTACCGGAGGGGCTCTGGGTGGGAGACCTTATCGGGCAGGCGGGCAAAGAACACTGGCAGCGTCGGAGCTGCCGCAATGCGGGCGTAGCACGGTCGATGGCGGCCATTCCCGTCATCGCACGCGGTTCGGAGATCGGGCAGCGCGGAGGGCCTTACCCGAGCGAGACGCAGCAAGATCCGGATAGGGGCGCCGACCCCATGGGACGCTTTCAGAAGGTGGGCTACGTCGAGACGGGCGCCGAGGATAAGGTCTACTACGCCGAGCCCGAGGGTCGGTGCTATGAGATCGAGGACAAGAGCATCGACGAGCTTAAGGACGAGATCTTCCGCGTGGTCCACATGATGGCCGCGAGCGTGAAGAATTCGGCGAGTTCGATGGGCCGTTCGGGCGCGTCCAAGCAGCAGGACGGCAAGGCAACGTCGCTCGTTCTTCGCGCGCTCGGAGGCCACGTTCGCAAGCTCGCGCTCGAGGTCTACGACACGATCGGCAAGGCGCGCGGTGATGAGGTTCTGTGGGTTGCCAACGGGTTGGACAACTACGACTTGGTCGACCGCGAGCAGGTGCTCGCTGAGAGTATTCAGCTCGACCTCGTCGACATACCGAGTGAGACGTTCGCAAAGACGCACGCGCAGCAGGTGGCCGAGAAGCTCCTGACGGGGCTCTCGCCCGAGACGCTCGATCAGATCCGCAAAGAGATCGAGGAGGGGACGACAAGGAAGTTCGCGCAGCGTGACCTCGAGAACGACGCGCGCCAAGGCCGCCACAGAAGCAGAGATCGAGGGGGCGGGGGCGCCCGAGCAGCGGAACCCGGGTTCCGCGGCTGAACGAAGTACGATTCGGAAACGTGATCGATGCGTCGCGATGGCAAGCCCCGAACACAAGCGGAGAAGGTTGCCGTTGGAACGATGCTCAGAATGAGCGATCAGACCGAGAAGCGCCTGCAAGCTCCTGCCCGCGCGGCCTCTGCGGAGGTCGCAAAGAAGAGAGAAGACAGGGCGGTGCTTCTCGGCGCGCTCGTTCTTCTCGGCAGGAGGCTGGGCGACCAACTGACGGATGCGATCGCGCGCGGCAGGGCAGAGGCCCGCAACGCGGCGCGCAGGCGCCTGCGGGAGGAGCTTTCTGGCGTGGGTGTGGTCTATACCATGTCGACGCCGGCGATCGCTCAGGCGGGCGCCAAGGCGGCCGACGTCGACGTACAGGAAGCGCGTATCGCAGCCGACTCGCTCGTTGCGCAGTGGCGCGCGCTTGAGCTTGCTGCGGCGCGCGAGGGCGAGTCGGAGCGGTTTTATCGCTCGATGGGTGCCCGCATAGCGCGCACGGCGCAGACAGAGACCGCCAGGGCATACAACGAGGAGCACCGGACTGTAGTACGGGAGATGTCCCGGGTGGACCCTGAGTTGGGACAGAGGGTTCAGCGGGAATGGAGTGCGATGATCGACGCGTGCTCTCACTGCTGGGGGCACGACGGCGAGCGTGTGGGTCTCGACGAGAACTTCGATGGTGGTGACGAGCCGGGCAGCATGCACCCGCGTTGCCAGTGCCTCGAGTACCTCGTGGCGAGCGCCTGAAGGGAATCTAGGGATGAGTCGAGCGTGCTTTATCTTCAACGAGACCTCGCCACCGGTGGCGGGTACTGCCGCGTCGAGCCAGCCCGTGCAGAACCAAGCGCTCGGTTACCTACCGAATGGCGTGGCGGGGCCGATGGCGGACTACGACGCGGTCGATGTCGTCGCCGACCTCGTGGGGGCTACGGGCGGGACACTCGACGTGTACGTTCAGCTCTCGCCCGATGACGGTAACAACTGGTACGATGTCATCCACTTCCCGCAAGTTCTCGCGGGTGCGGCTGCCGCGAGCTACCAGGCACCATTATCGAACGCGACGGCGACAACGACGCCCATAAAAGTGGGGCGCAACCTTGCACCCGCGCTGGCTGCGGGGACGGTCGTCAACGGCGCGTTCTCCGATCGGCTGCGGCTCGTCATGGTAGCGGGCACGGGCACGTCGGCGGGTGCTAGCGTGACAGTGCGCGTGCAGCCGCAGAGAAGTGGTGGGACGCATAGCCCTGGAGGGTGAGCAAGCCATGACGACGATCAGCGTCTACTACGTAATCGAGCATCGCGTTGCGCCAGCGTGGTTTACGCGCTCGCCCGCGGAGATCGCCGAGGAGCGTATGCTCCGCGAGCAGGGGTTTGACGTACCGCCGCAAGCGTTCGGTGAACCCGTCGAGGTAGCCAAGTTTTTCAAGCGTTCGGATGCGCGTGCGCACATAGCGATGCGCGCATCGAAGAGCACCTCGCAATTCGAGGTCGTCGAACGGACAGAGAGTATTAGGGAGCAGCACATCGCTCACCAGATTGGTCCGATCGGGTAGCGCAGATGTTGACCTCGAATCCGGGAAACTACCCCGTGAGCGTCGGTTCGACGGCGTACGACTCCGAGAACGTGAGTCTGGCAGGAGACTACGTCCCGTCCGTGACAGCGCGAGGCTTCTACGTGGGGACCTCTGGGAACGTGGCGCTCATCACGGCGGGCGGTAACACGACGACGTACTACAATGTGCCGGCGGGGCAGGTTATCTGCCAGGCGTTCACCCAGATACTGGCGGCGGGCACGACAGCGTCGCAGATCGTTGCGATGGTCTGACGGGATGAACACCCTCTTCGGACTCGGTCGGCAGAACATCGGCAACAAGCTCATCAACTTCGCCGGTGCTTCTCCAGACACATTCAAAGCGACACTGCTCACGATGTCGACGCAGGCGGGGAAGATTTTCCTTGTCACCAGCGCGAGCAACGCGTCGCCCATCGTCCTCGGCGTGTCTTCGACAACCGGGATCGCACCTGGCGATATCGTCGTCGTTGGCGGCGTGGGGGGAAACCTCGCGGCGAACGGAACGTGGCAAGTCGGGACAGTCGTCGCGAATACGAGCATCTCGCTCCTCACGCGCCTGGACGGCAATAATTCTACGGGGTCAGCTGCGTACACGAGTGGCGGCTGGATCATCGACCTCTCGAGCGGCGCGGTCCTCACCGACGTGAGCGCAAACTCGAGCGGTACGGATGCAACGCTCTCGGGCGTAACGAATACGCTCGGGGTCATCAACGCGGGTTCGTCCACGTGGACGAACCCGCCGGCCACGAAGGTGTGGGGCGTTGCCATCTACGACAACACGGCGAGCAACGATCTCATCGCCTGGTACGACGGCAACTACCAGGTCTACGTAATTACGACCGCAGCTCCCGGGGCGACGAGCTTGGCCGTCGCGCGTTTGGGAGCAACGATCCCGAGCGGCGCGGTCCTCAACTTCTCGGACGGTACGACGGCGACGACGAATGCGCAGGCGGCGGTGGGAGCGACGAGTTTGAGCGTGAACTCTACGGCAGCGACGATTCACGCGCAGGCGACCGCCGATGTCGCGACGCTCTCTAGCGGCCTGCCCGTAACGCCCACGGGGAACAACAACTTCACGTTCGTGCCCGACACGGGAGCGAACAAGCTCTTCGTGATCTAGACGCAACGTGATCCTCCTAAGCACGACGACATCGACGCTCTCAGTCGTCACGTCGGGTACCCAGGCGATCAGCGTCCACGCATCGTGGGTCGATGCGAGCGGTACGACGATTACGCCGGGGGACCTCAACACCGAGATTAGTTCGGCGACGACGACGCAGATCGTCGGTAGCCCGGCGGCGAGCACGCAGCGAAACGTAAAGAACACCGTCATCTACAACAACGACGCGACGAACGCGGATACCATTACAGTCCGTCACTATGACGGGACGAATACTTCCACACTCTTCTCGCTCGCCCTTCTCGCCGGGTACGCTCTCGTCTACGAAGATGGCCCCGGTTGGTACGTACTGAGCAATGTTGGCGCTCGTCTCGGCGTAGGTCCTACGGGCGCGGTCGGCCCTACGGGGGCGACAGGGCCGACGGGAGCGACTGGAGCCACGGGTCCGACGGGAGCGACGGGGCCGGTAGCATCGATTGACGCGGGGAATGCGACGACCGTCGCGGGCACGACGTCCGTACCGATCGTCAACGTCACGGTCGACAACTCGACGATCGCTGTGAGTGGGTCGTCAGCGCTCGAGGTCAAGACTGCGGGGGTAACGAACGCAAATCTCGCGAATGTCACCGGGCCGGCGTTCAAGGGCCAGGTCACGGGCACGGCGGCGCCCATCGACATGTCGCCCACGCAGGCGACGGCGATCCTCAATCTCGCGACGACGGCGCTCCAGGGCCTGATGTCCACGACGGACAAGGCGAGGATGGCGCAGGTCTACGACGCGATCGCCGACCTCGGCTTCCACGGCGACCTGAAGACGACCAACGGAACGACGTCCGTTTCGGGCACGACGGTCACGGACACCACAAACCCGTTTCTTTCCACGGACACGGGCAAGACGATGGTTATCCCGCGGGCCGGTGCGGGGAGCGGCGTCAATGCAGCAGCGCTCAAGACGACGATTACGTACGTTAGCGCCAACCAAGTCACGCTCGCTGTTGCGGCGACGAATGCCGTCTCCAGCATCTCCGTCAACTACTACACGGACGACACGACGGCGTGCAACGCGCTCGTCTCCCTCGTCAACAACGCGACCTTCCCCGGCGTGAAGGTGATGTTCGGGCAGAGCCCGACGAATTCGTACGCGATCAGCGTGCCGCTCGCGTTCACGGCGAACGTCGTGCTTGAGGGGATTGACGGCAGCTATACGGCGGATGTCGGGCAGTATTCGCGACTGGGCGGAACGAGGCTCGCGTGGGTGGGCACGACCTCGGATGGCGGCACGTCGTTCACGCCGATGATCGGCATCTCCGCCACGGGCATCAACGCCATCAAGCGACCCGTCCTGCGCAACCTCTTTCTCGACGGGCGCAACAACGACCAGAACCAGGCGCTCTACTGCCTGAAGCTCGATAGCGCCGCGGGCTTCAAGCTCGAGAACCTGTTCGTGATGGACGCGCTCGGGTTCGGCCTGTGGTGTGACGTCTCCTCCACTCCGACGGAAGCCGCGGACACCACGCGGTTCTCCATCAGCGACTACTGCGCTCGACAGCTCGACAATACGCCGAGCGCAGTTACCACACCGTTTACGACAACGAGCACGGCGACACTTTCGACTACAGGTCAGACGATCGCTCTCGGCTCTAGCCCCGCGATCCCGACGAGCGGTTACCTCTTCGTGCAGACGACGACGGGGCACGTCGTGATCATGAATTACACGGGTGGTGGGGGCACGGCATCGCTTACGGGGTGCACGGTCTCCACCGAGGATTCCGCACGTTCGCCCACGCTCTTCAGCGGCGCGCTGATGGCGCAGTGCACGCCCGGTAGCGCGGGCGCAATGCTCCTCGATGGGAGCGCGTCGCACAATACGTGCTGCGGTGTCATCCAGATGGTGCAGTGCTCGTACGGCACGACGTGGGGGCCCGCCGCGTGCGAGATGGGCAACTCGGACACGCTCACGTTTTTGAAATGGGAGGGTAACGGGGGGAGCAGTACGATCACGGGGGGCCGCGCGCAGAGGCCGGGCATCCGCGTGAATGGCTCGGCGCAGACCGCAGGACAGGCGTCGCGTAACATTCGGCTCATCGACGTCGACCCCGGAGGTTCGCCCAGCGGTCCCCTCGGCGGCGTCGAGCTTCTCGGGCTCACGAACGCAAGCGCGGCGCTCACGGGCGCGGCCGGCCCCGTCTATCTGTTCCAGGAGATGGGTAACGGCGCACCCGTTCCTCGCGTAGAGACCGGGTGCATCCTCTACTGGGACGGCAACGGGATGATCCCCGTTGGCGCGGGGGGAGCCACGCCGAGCACCGCGCCACAATCGATTGCGGCGACGACGGCGATTGTCGTGGGTTCTGCCGTGCGGCTGCCCCCGCAGGGCATGCAGGTCGGCTTCACGCTCCAGTGGCGAGTGCCCATGTCGAAGGGTGCTGCGGGTACGACTGCGCACGCACCCGTCGCCGTCAAGATAGGCACGACGGGGACGACGAGCGACACGACGATCGCGACCGCAGCGTCCGTGACCCCAACGGGAGTGGCCGATCAGGGGGAACTCGTAGTCACCTGGACGTGCACCGCGGTTGGTGCAAGCGCTACAGGCGTCGGCTATTGGTGGTGGGTCGGTCGCGAGCTCACAACGACGGGATTTGCGAACGCAGTCATTCCCCCAACGGCGATGACGGAGACGACCTTCAACTCAACGACGGCCAATCTCATCATGTCGCTAGCCCTAACCTCAGGCACGGCCGAGACGTATACGATCCAGGCTCCCATCGCGCCCCAGATACTCAAGTCGGCGAACCCGTAGCAAGTGGCGCGACTCGGCGAGTTCGACGTCACCCTATCCCCGCAGGGATGGTTCGACGTCACTTACGCCAATCCCGAAAACGGGTTCTTCGACAAGGATGCGGTCGGGACATCCACCCTGTACTTTATGCCCGCGGGTATCGCAGGCAGCGAGCAGATTGGGGCGTGCTCGTTCGGTATACTGACTTCGCCCGTGGGCGGTGAGACGCCAGAGAAATTCGTAGGCAGTATTACGACGTCGGCAGTTCTATCTGGCGTGAATACAGGAGATGCTTCAGCCGGAAGCCTAGGCTGGCGACTTTCTCCCATCGGAATTTCTACGCCGGAGGCATTCGTTAGTGGCGTTGCGAGCGACGCGTCGCCTTCCGGCGTTACGATGCTCGACACTGGGTCGGGTTCGATCAGCACGTACTTCTATCCCGTCGGAATCGGCGTGCCCGAAGCGTTCGTCGAGACTTTCGCAGCACTCGTCCAACTAGCCGGCATTCATGCACAAGAGTCCGGGATGGTTGCCGTCCAATTCTCGGCCGGACCTTCTGGTATCGGCGCCGTAGAACAGGCGGGGCCTTTTACGGCGATGGGGTTCGCGTATCTCGCGGGCGTTGACAACGAGCAGTCCTGGGGCGGCCAATTGACCTTGGTGATGCCCGTGTCGAGCGCCGGCAAGACGCAGCGACTCTGGATCGGTTTGCGATTTGGGTTTTGATAGTGCGAGGCAGCCGCGGAACCCGGGTTCCGCGGCCGAACGAAGCCCGATTCGTTCGGGGATCGTGACTGAGAAAGAGCGAGAGATGAATCAAGACACAATCCGCGCCTACGACGATTTGCCTGATGATGACCAGAAGGTCGTCGGCGAGTACCTCCAGGCACTCGCGCAGGCGAAGGTCGCAGAGGACACGCTTGCCCGCGCGCAGGGTGGGCTCGAGAACGCGAAGTCTCTCGCAGAGAGTGCGCAGACGCGCCTCCGGGAGGCGTCAG
>Ga0181537_10004337_pt1 | contig 11798 bp, 12 predicted proteins | sample PEATcosm2014_Bin_39_FD_119765 | JGI IMG/M metagenome (GOLD analysis project Ga0181537, IMG submission 119765) | Peatland microbial communities from MTU Mesocosm Facility, Houghton, MI, USA - PEATcosm2014_Bin23_10_metaG | ecosystem: Environmental > Terrestrial > Soil > Wetlands > Peat | place... | reverse complement strand
GCCGCGTTTGAGCAAAGCCCGGAGCGTATCCTCCGTATAGGGCTGCAGCCACACCACCGAGCCAAAGCGCGATTGATAACAGTGCGAATACTCGTCCGCTGCCAACCCCAGGCGCGACACCACCAGGCGCGTGGTCGTTTCGGCTTGCACCTGATAGGGATCGCCCTCGGCGACGTACACGGCGGGAATGCCGTGATACGAGAGCAGCAGATGCGAACGCTCGCCCGCCTGCGCCCAGTGCTCGCGAATGCTGGCCGCGAGCGCCTCGATGTAGCCCGCATCATTGAAATAGCCGTTGATGAAGCGGGTTTCCGGGAGCCATCGCCAACGCTGCAGGACGCCGGTGACCCGGTCGAACACCGATCCCGTCGTCGAGGAGCAATAGTGCGGATAGAGGGGCAGCACCAGCAGATTTTTGACGTTTTGCTCGGCCAGAAAGCGAATGGCATGGGCGATGCTCGGCTTGCCGTAGGTCATCGCGAGCTCGACCCGAACCCGGTCGCCCAAGCCGTCGCGCAACACCGCACCGATCTTGTCCGCGAGACGCTTGGAGTACACCGCCAACGGCGAGCCGCCCCGCATCCAGATCTTGCGGTAGTTACGCACGGTCCTGATGGGGCGAAACGGCAGGACGACGCCGAACAGCAAGGGCAGCCATATCAGGCGCGAGGTGTCGATCACCCGGCGATCGCCCAAAAATTCGCGCAAGTAGCGCTGCACGGCGAAGTAGGATGGCGAATCCGGCGTGCCCAGGTTGACCACCAGCACACCGATACGGTCGGGCGCCGCCTCCGCTTGCGCCACGGCGCGATAGTACGACATTGAGCAAATCCTTAAGCCGATCAGCCGGCACAGTATACTGCCTGACGGATGAAGCCCCGCAGCGTGCCCTTGCCCTAACATGACGTGGTTGAGACCGAGCGAACTCGAGGCGCTGCATCTGAGCCTGAGCGTCGCGGCGCGCAGCGTGCTCTTGAGCCTGCCGCTCGCCGTTGCGGTAGCCTGGCTCCTGACGCGGCGTCGATTCGTCGGCCGTACCTTGCTCGATGCATTCGTGCACCTGCCGTTGGTGCTGCCGCCCGTGGTGGTGGGTTACTTGTTGCTGGTGTTGTTCGGCACGCGCGGGCCGATCGGCTCCTGGCTCGAGCGCACCGCCGGTATCGAACTCGTGTTTACACGCAACGGCGCCGCCTTGGCCACGGCCGTGATGGCGTTCCCGCTCATGGTCCGCAGCATGAGAATTTCACTCGAGAACGTCGACCGCGGCCTCGAGGAGGCCGCCTGCACCTTGGGCGCCGGTGCGCTCGACCGCTTTGCCACGATCACCCTGCCGCTGATGTTGCCGGGAATATTGGCCGGAGCCATCACGGCTTTTTCCGCAGCCCTCGGCGAGTTCGGGGCGGTGATCACCTTCGTGTCGAACATTCCGGGCGAAACACGCACTTTGCCGCTGGCGCTCTATTCCGCCCTGCAAACTCCCGACGGTGATGCGGCCGCGGCACGGCTGGCGGCGATCTCCTTGATGCTGGGCTTGGGCGGCCTGCTGGTATCCGAATGGTTCGCGCGCCGCATGCGCCGGCTGTTGGGCCGGTGATGCTGAGCGTCGCCGTCAAGAAACGCCGCGGCAGTTTCATGCTCGACGCGCAATTCGAACTGCCGACGCCGGGCGTGGTCACATTGTTCGGCCGCTCCGGTTGCGGCAAAAGCACCCTGGTCAACATCATTGCGGGGCTTCTCGACCCCGATGAGGGACGTATTGCACTGGACGGCTCGGCACTGCTCGATACGCACCAGGACATCGACATCCCTGCGCACAGCCGCCGCATCGGCTACGTCTTTCAGGACGCGCGGTTGTTCCCGCACCTGAGTATCGCATCCAACCTGCGCTACGCGGCGCGGCGCGCGCCCGCGAAACGCGTGATCGGTCTCGACGAGGTTCTCGCCCTGCTTGACCTGGGCTCGTTGATGGGCCGTCGCGTTCACCAGTTGTCGGGGGGTGAGAAGCAACGGGTGGCGATCGGCCGGGCGCTGCTGTCGCAGCCGCGGCTGCTGCTGCTCGACGAGCCTCTCGCGTCGCTCGACGCGGCGCGGCGCGAAGAAGTGCTGCCCTACCTCGAATCGCTGCGCGACAAATTGGCGATCCCGATGGTCTATGTCAGCCACAATTTCGACGAAGTCCTCAGGCTGGCGACGTACCTCGTGCTCATGGAATCGGGCAAAGCCATCGCCCAAGGCGGCGTCGGCGAGATGAGCTTGAACCCGCAATTGCGTGCCATCATCGGCGCCGATGCGGTGGGCGCGATCCTCGACGGCAGCGCACTCGGCGCGGATTCGAGCGGTCTGATGCGGATAAAGGTCGGAAGCGGCGAACTCTTGGTGCAGGCCGCGCATATCGCGGCGGGCACGAAGTTGCGCGTGCAGCTGCTGGCGCGCGACCTGATTGTGGCCACCGAGGTGCCGCACAGCTTGAGCGTGCGCAACTGTTTGGCCGGAGTGGTGGTGGCGGTGTCCGACGACGATGCGGATTCTGATTTGATCAGCATCGACATCGGCGGTACCGACATCATCGCCCGGGTGACCAAGGCGGCGACGCGGGAATTGTCATTGCGGTCGGGACTGCCCGTGTGGGCGCTGGTGAAGGCGGTGTCGTTGCGCGCGCACGTTATTTGACACGCGTTCCCAAATGCAAGATGGCCACGATGTGGTCATGAGGCTGCAACCCCAGCACCGCCTTGACGCCGCCGTCGTACGCCGCTGCACCGGTCTTCCACATGACGCCATAACCCAATGCATGCGCCGCCAGGAACAGGTTCTCGACCGCGGCTGCCACCGCGATGACCTGCTCGATCTGCGGTATTTTCGTATTGGCGGGATCGACCGCGCAACCGGCCACCACCAAGGTCGGCGAGCGCAGCAGCTTGTCCCGCTCCGCAGCCACCTGCTCGTCGGTCATCGGCGACAGCGCGCGTTTGGCGGCGGCGGCGGCTGTGGCGAACGACTCACGAGCGGCGCCCTCGAGAACGATGAAACGCCATGGGCGCAGCCGACCATGATCCGGCGCGCGGGCCGCCGCCTGCAGCAGGCGTTCGATCTCGAGCGGGCTCGGCCCCGGCGCCGCCAAACGTCCCGCCGACGATCGGGTCGTGATGGCGTCAAATAATTCCATTAGGGGCTCCGGGTTATCGGCTATGATTTCGCCTGCAAAGTATACCCACAGCGCCTGCCAAGGAGTCTTCCATGAATCGTATTGTTTTCGCGTCCATTGCCGCGCTGCTCGGCGCGAGTGCGTTCGCGGCGCCGGTCACTTACATCCTCGATCCTGCGCACACCTATCCCAGTTTTGCCGCCGACCACAAGGGTGGGCTGTCGGTATGGCGCGGCAAGTTCGACGCGACCTCCGGAAAAGTCGTGTACGACAAGGCCGCAAAGTCCGGCTCCATCGACGTCACCGTGGACATGAACTCGATCGACTTCGGCATGCCGAAATTGAACGAACATGCCAAATCGGCGGATATCTTCGACACCGCGAAATTCCCCACCGCCACCTACAACGGCAAGTTCACCAAATTCAACGGCGATGCGCCCACCGAAGCGCAAGGCACGCTGACCATGCATGGCGTGACCAAACCGGTGACGCTGACGATCAATTCTTTTCTCTGCAAGCCGGACCCGATGAGCAAGAAGGATGTGTGCGGCGCGGATGCCTCCGCCACCTTCAATCGCGCCGACTTTGGCGTGAACTTCGGCGAGAAGTTCGGCTTCAAGCAGGAAGTGACGCTGCAGATACAGGTCGAAGGCAGCCCGGCGCCGGCCGGCTGATTCGACAAACCCGGCGCGCTTCGTCGGCGTGTGCCGACGATTCGCGCCGGGTTGATTTTCACCGCTTTAGGCGGCCGGTTTTTGCGCCCACACCTTGCACCACCCTCCCTGCGGCACGCTGTGTCCCGTAAAGATGTTGCAGCCGCCGCTGGCATCGCCGGCCTTGCCCTGGAACTGCGCACACGTGCCGCATTTCTGCGCCGCCGTGTGTGTGGGGTTGATGCTCGCGTCGACTTTGGTCGAGTCGGTGACAAACCCGAGCGCCTTGGCGGTGGGATCGTTCGGGTCGAGTGCCGGCAGCGGCGCCGCATGGGCGCGATAAGCCGGCAGACTCAACACCGGAGCGATCGCGCCGGCCAGCAGCCCCCTCTTGATGAGGGCCCGACGCGAGATCTTGTTTTGCATGGAAGCTTTCCTTGTGTGCAGTTTGATGAAATTGGTGTGGGACTCCTCATGAGCGCCGCGGGTTCCAGCGCAGGCGAAGGTCGATCAGATGCGTTACGCCGGCGGCTGCCAGCCATAACGAGATTTGCGGCCACGTCTGCGCGAGCAATGCCGCCCGCAACGCCAGCAGCAAGGCGGCGCCCGCGCCGAGGTTGACCGCGAGTTGCAATGCAGGTATGCCGCGCCGCGACCGGCGGCCGAGCAGTACCAAGCCGATATACTCCATGAGCATCAGTCCGAGGATGCCATCGATCACGCGGCCGGTGTTGAAAAAATCAGCCACCGCCGGCAAAAGGAGCGTTCAACTGCACTATTTCCCAGTTCAAAAAGGCGGCGAAGCTCACCCATGCGAGGTACGGCAACAACAGCGTCGCCGCGGCACGGCTGGCCCGGTCGAGCAGCACCATCAGGAGCAGGATCGAGGCCCAGAGGAAACCCACTTCATACAAAGACCAATCCGGCCGATGCAGGCGAAAAAACAGCAGGCTCCACAGGGTATTCAGGAATCCATTGAGCGTGAAGGCGACGAGTACCAGCAGCCGGCTGTCTCGATCGCCCTCTCTTCTCCAGTACACCACCGCGGCGAGCGCCGCCAACGCGAATATCAAGGTCCACGCCGGACCAAACAGCCAGTCGGGGGGTTGCCAACCGGGTTTGCGCAATTGGTAATACCAGGAGCCCAACTGCGTGCTGAGAGCCCCGAGGGCCCCGACCGCACCCGCCGCGAGGGCCGCGGCGATCACGGGCCTGCGGCGCCGTCGAAGATCCCCGCTCCTCCTCATGCGCAGGGCATCGGTCATGCGCGGGCGAGTCCGAGCAGATGCGCCATATCCTTGACGAAAATCCGCATATGCGTCAGCGGCCGGGCCCGCACCAGCTTTTTGTGCATGTACGCCTGCCACGTGAGGCGCTGCACATCGGGATCTTTGCAGATGCTGACGAAGCGCTCGCGGCGCTTGTCGGTCGAATACCAAAAACGCTGCATGATGCCCAATACCCAAAACACCGTGCCGTGCGCCCTCATGAAGCGGCGACGCGCATTGCGCAGCGCGCGGGCATCGCCGCTGTCGAGAAACTCCGCCGCGGCGCGCGCCGCGAATCGCCCACCCGCCATCGCATAATAGATTCCCTCGCCCGAGGCGGGAGCGACGACTCCGGCCGCGTCGCCGGCCAACACCACGTCGCGGCCGTTGTCCCAGCGCCGCAACGGCTTCATCGGGATCGGCGCCCCCTCACGCCGCAGCGTTTCGACACCGGCAAGACTCGCGTGTGCCCGCAGATCGAGCACCGCGCCGCGCAGCGAGAATCCCTTATTGGCACTGCCGACGCCGACGCTCGCAGTCGCGCCATGCGGAAATATCCACCCATAAAAATCCGGCGACAGCTTTCCCTGGTAGTACACATCGCAGCGAGTGGCGCAGTACCGATCGCCCGGCGAGGCCGGCACGCGGACGATTTCATGATAGGCGGCGACATAGCGGATGCGGTCCGCACCGGGGATGCATTGCTTGGCGACGGCCGACATGGCGCCGTCCGCGCCGATGACCGCGCGCGCACGCAGTTGCCGCAGTTCGCCGGATTCCCGGAAATTCACCAGCGCAACCCCGTCGCCGTCCCGTGTGATGCTTTCGAAGCGCGCGCGCCGCAGCTCCGCGCCGGCGCCCGCGGCGCGCAGTCGCAACCACTCATCGAATGTCTCGCGGTCGACCATCCCGACGAATCCGCCGTCGATGGGCATGTCCACGCAGGCCTGCGCGGGCGAAATCATGCGCGCCGAGTTGATACGCGCCACCAGCAGCGACTCCGGGATTTCGAATTCCTCGATGAGCTTGGGTGGAATGGCTCCGCCGCAGGGTTTGATCCGGCCCGCCCGGTCGAGGAGGCAGACGCGATGGCCTTCACGCGCCAGATCCGTGGCCGCCGTCGCTCCGGACGGGCCACCGCCGATGACCACCACATCGAAGGTTTCCGCCGTGCTGTTTGCGCGGGGACACGGCGCGGCGTTGGAACCGAGGCGCGCCGCGAGGCGTGCAGCGACGGAAAACAGCAGCGCTTCACACCCGAACACGACGGCAAAGGCAATCACCGGCGAACCGAACAGATAGCGAACGGCATCGAGCGTCATGGTGCCGAGCAATCCGCCAAGCGCGAACGCCACGGCCTGTGCGGCGCCCCACAAACCCATTCGGACTCCCGCACTGGCCGGTTCACGATTCGCAAGTTCCATCATCGAACCGATTGCCGCTACGGCAAACACGCCATTGCCCGCTCCGAGGGCGCCAACCGTCGCGCGCAGCGGCCACGCGCGTCCGACCACATCGGCGCCGGCGAGACATGCCAGGGCAACCGCCGACACGGCGCAGCCGCCGATCATCCAGGCTCGCAGTGAACCAAACCGGCGCGTGCCGCTGCAGGCCACGCCGAGAGCGACCATGCCGGCGAGCACCGCGGCATGCCACAGCCCGGACAGCTGCGCGGATTCGCCCAGCGTGTATCCGAATACCAGCCCGGCGAACGGCTCGAGCAGCAGCTCCTGCGCGCTGTATGCCAACATCGACACGAACACGAAAATCGTGAAGCCGCGCGCCTGCGGTTCGGACCACACCTGCCGCAGTGCAGATTTGAACGACGACGGCGGGCGCGCCGCGCTGACGGCGCTGTTCGCGGCACCCTCCACATTCCAAACTGCGCAGACAGAGATCAGCCAGGCGGTTCCCGCCGCCGTGCCGGTCACGGTCAGCAGGCGCCGCGGCGTGAAGGGGTCCAAAAAATGTCCGACCACCGTCGAGGTGACGGCGAATCCCGCAATCATGAGGATCCACATGATGGATGCGGCCGCCGCGCGCCGGTTCTCCTGCACGCGGCCGGCCATGAGCGCTAGGAGCGAGGTGCCCGCCGCACCGACTCCAAATCCGACCAGTGCATAGGATGTTGCGGCGAGTGCGAACATCGGCAAGCTTCGCGCCAGATTGATGGTCGCGAACGCGCACAGTACTGCGCCGAGCGCGAGCAGCCCCATCCCCGCGACGATCCAAGGAGTGCGCCGCCCTCCGACATCCGATCCATGGCCGAAGCGCGGCCGTATCAACTGCACGGCGTAGTGCAAAGCCACCAACATCCCCGGGAGGATGGCCGGCAACGCGTATTCGACCACCATGACGCGATTGAGCGTCGAGGTGACCAGCACCACGATGGATCCGAGCGACGCCTGTACCAGGCCCAAACGCAGGATGCCGGGCCAGCGCAGCGGCGCGCCTGCATCGCTCACGGTATGAGCCCCTTCAGAGCCAAAGCGGCAACCAACATGCCGAGCACGTACAAACTGACGCCGCTGCCGTTGTACCAGGGCGCGCGCGCGCGCGGATCGGCGAGGAGCCTCTGCATCAACAGCAACTGCAGCGCCAGCATGGCACCCACGGCGGCTGCGTGATACGGCCGCCCCCAGATGAGCAGGAGAGCGACCACCACGATCTGCGGCAATGCCATCGCCAGGCAGGCGAACTCGCAGGCCCGTCGCGCTCCCAGCCGCACAGGCAGCGAACCGATCCCCGATCGCCGGTCGCCTTCGATGGATTTGAAATCATTGAGAGTCATGATGCCGTGTGCACCGAGGCTGTAGAGAGCGGCGATCAGCAGGGTCTTCGAACCCGGCGTGGCACCGCCCGCCATGACCGCGGCGCCCGTTACCCACGCGAAGCCCTCATAACAAACCGCGCACGCAAGATTTCCCCACCAACCATTTTGTTTGAGTCTGATCGGCGGCGCGCTGTAAGCCCACGCCAGCGCCAGCCCGACCGCGGCGGCGCCCGAGACCCAGGCTCCCAGCGCGGCCGCGCATGCGAGCGACAGAAATGTCCACAGGATCGCAACATACAAGCCCCAGCGTCCGGGCATGCGGCCGGACGGGATGGGACGGTCCGGCTCGTTGATGGAGTCGACGTGGCGGTCGAACCAGTCGTTCACAGCCTGACTCGTGGCGCATAGCAGCGGACCGCAGAGCACGACGCCGCCCAGAATCATCGGCCAGTGTCCGCGCGTGGCAATTCCCGAAGAGATCACGCCGCACCCGAATGCCCACATCGGCGGGAACCAGGTGATGGGCTTGAGCAGTTCCAACACGACCGCGGGTGTCGGCAGATCCGATGCGAGGGCGGCGTTGAGCGGACGGGACATCGACTCGCCTCGTGCTATTGATGTTCGAGCTGTTCGCTCTCGGTCGAAGCAAGGTCTCCGAGGCCGTAGCGGCGCAGTTTCGCGTACAAGCTTTGTCGGCTCAAGCCGAGGATCTCAGCCGCCGAGGCACGATTGTCGCCGGTCAACTCCAGGGCAGCCTCGATACAGAGCTTCTCGATCATGTCGGTGGATTCGCGCACCAAGTCCTTGAGCGGCACCCGGCCCACCAACTCGGTCAATTGCGCCACGGAGCGCGGCTTGTCCCGGCCCACCTGGCGATCGAAGGTGACGCGCTGGCCGACATCGCGGATGGTAAACCCGAGGCACGGATCCTCCCCGTCGACCACCGACACCGCGCAGATTTCCACGTCGCTATTCGAGCCGTACTCGCCCCGCACCTGGGTTGCAAACAGGCGCAATGCCCCATGTTCACGCAATTGTGCGGTCAGGAGGTTGAAGTCGACGCCGGAACGGCCCAGCCAGCGTTCCAAAGACTCATTGCGTGCTTGCTCTTCGGTCGCCAATTGCACCAGGTCAAGAAACGCGCGATTCGCAAACAGAATCCGGCCGTCCAAGCCGGTGACCACGAAACCTTCCGGCGCCCCTGCGACGATTTCCAGCACCTTGGATTGCGGCGTTGTCCCCGCTCCCGCCGAGTGGCTCAAGTTCGGCGATGTCAAACGAACCAAGAAGAATGACGCGCGCTCCTCGCGGAACAGCGATGCTGCAATCACGAATTCCCGTGCGCCGTCGGCGGAGCGGACCGACACGTCGCTGGTTCGCCCGGTTGCCGCCACCGCACCCAGCAGGCTGTGCAGGGATTGGGTGCTCGATTCGTCGAATCCATCCGGGAACACCCGTCCCACCAGGCGTTTGTTGCCCTCGCCGAGCAAACGACCCGCTGCGGGATTCGCCTCGATGATCTTGCGCGATGCGGCATCGATGATCAGCACCGCCTCGGATGCGACTTGGAACAGCAAACGATGCCGTGCTTCCGCCTGGCGCAGCTTCAAATATTCCCGCTCCATCGACTGCTGCGTACTGACCAGCTGCTGCTGCAAAGTCGCCATCGGCTGCATGCTGCGGCCGAATGCCACCACGTGGCCATGTTTGGGCATTTCGACCGCGGCGTACATCACCGGCAGATCGGGGCCGCCGCTCGACCGGTGATTGACGATGCGCCAACGTGGCGCCCCTTTGGCGCCCGACTCGCGCAACAACGCTTCGATCTTCGGGCGGCTGTCCGCGGTGACGGTATCGGCCCACTGCTTGCCGACCCATTTGTCGGCCAACTCCACCGCAAGCTCCGCGCTGCCGAAGGATACGTCGCGAATCACGCCTTTATGAACATCGGAAACCACCAGCGCCACATCTGACGCCACGGTGATCAACCGGCTGGCTGTCTCGCTGTCGAGATCGTTCAACCACTTCTTTGCACCGCTAAACTGCTTCACACGACCTCGTCACCCGTAACTCACCGCCTGGTTGAGGCAGATCTGTTCGGCCCTGGCGACCGCCTCCTGCCCATCCGCCGCCGTCGCGTCGGCACCTACCTGCGCTGCGATCTCGGGCTTTGTGACCAACAACGGTCCGCCTACCAGAATTCCCACCGAGCGGTTCCTCGAAACGCGCCGAATGCTCCGAATGATCGCTGCGACGTTATCCAGCCGAGTATCATTCCCTACGGACAATCCGACGACTGCAAACCAATTCTGACGTAAAACCTCAATAATGTCCGTGTCTGCGTCCGGGAACTCATGCCACACGTCCCACCCCGCGCGCCGCAGGAATTGCGCCACCAAGGTGATGCCGAAAGTGTGTTGTTCCCCGGGGATGGGTGCCAACAAAATCCGTCGATCAACCTTCGGTTCAATGTCATCGGCGCGAAAATCGGGGCTCACCTCCCGCAGAAGCTGGTGCAGACGACACAGACCCACCGTCACCTGCATGAAGTCGCATTCATCCTGTTCCCAGAGGAGGCCCAACTCCCGCGCGGCCGGCGCCAGCAGCTTGAGGCAAATGATCTCCAATGAGGCGCCCCGATGGCGCACCGCCTCCACGAACGCCGAGGCGACCCCCACGTCGTGCGCAAGCAGCAATCGCACCAATTCCTTGATGTCGGCTGCGTCAGGCGCCTTTAGTTCAGGCAGTTTGACGGCAGCAGCCACCTTCGCTGCGCGCCGCGCCAAGACCAGCCGCGGCACGATCTCCCCCTCGATGGTGCGCACCAGCCGCGCCATCCGCAATTCCGACTCCGGTGCCCCCTCATCCTTGTCACCGCGAAGGCCGGTACTCTCCCAAAAGCTCCCCTCTCCCGCCTGCTCCGCAAAGTCGCCGATGCACATTGGTCCCAACCCTCCAATGAGAACGCGGGTAAACCCCCGCCGGTTGCCCTATTCCTCTTCCTTAAGACCGCTCCCTCGTTAGCGCGAAAATCGAATCCAACCGGCGTGCCGTGACCATCTCAACTTCGTCCCGAGTTGTCAAGTTTGCTTTACGTACAGTTTTGTTGACAGACTGGACGCAACGGGACTAGGGTTCGATTACGATGCCGCTGTACACGCCAGAGGAACGATTGAGGCGCGATGCCTCACCTTGGACTCTGATCCAAGGCGTTCTTGCTCCAATCCAATTCGTGGTGTTCTTGGTCAGCGCCGTTCTGGTGCTGCATTTCCTGATGACCGGTGCGGGGTTCGCTGCGGCAACGACATCGGTTGTCATAAAGACCCTCGTTCTTTATACGATCATGATCACCGGCTGCATTTGGGAGCGCGAGGTCTTCGGCCGTTACTTGTTCGCACCGGCGTTTTTCTGGGAAGACTTCGTCAGCATGTTCGTGCTCGCATTACACACCGCGTATCTGGGCGCGTTGTTGTTCGGCTCTTTGCATGCCCGCTATCAAATGTATATTGCGCTGCTAGCGTATTCCGCCTATCTGCTGAACGCAACGCAGTTTTTGCTGAAACTGCGCGCCGCGCGCCTGGAAGGATCCCCGAACACGACCTGCGCAGGCGCGACCGCCCGCATCGGCTCGCGCGCGGCGCCGGGAGTGGCCGCATGAGCGCCACGCGCGGCGAACTCAAGGTTTCCACCGAACGCGGCCAGCGCGAGGTGTTTTGCGGCCTCACCGGCATCATCTGGCTGCATCGAAAGATTCAGGATGCGTTTTTTCTGGTGGTGGGCTCGCGCACCTGCGCCCATCTGATCCAATCGGCGGCCGGCGTGATGATATTTGCGGAACCGCGTTTTGCGACCGCAATCATCGATGAACGCGATCTGGCGGGTCTCGCAGACGCCAACGAGGAGCTCGATCGGGTCGCGAGCCAGCTGCTGGCGCGCCGTCCGGACATCAAGTTGCTGTT
>Ga0181537_10004336_pt1 | contig 11800 bp, 10 predicted proteins | sample PEATcosm2014_Bin_39_FD_119765 | JGI IMG/M metagenome (GOLD analysis project Ga0181537, IMG submission 119765) | Peatland microbial communities from MTU Mesocosm Facility, Houghton, MI, USA - PEATcosm2014_Bin23_10_metaG | ecosystem: Environmental > Terrestrial > Soil > Wetlands > Peat | place... | reverse complement strand
TCCCGATATCGGCACCAATCCTGGCTACATGAGCCGAGAACCTCTCGCCGGAGCGTCATCACCGCCCGCCATTAATCTCGCCAACCCTATCAAAAACCGACTTCTTCAACGAAATCCGCCGATATCCGACCTTCATAGGTGGACGATTTTGGCGGCTCTCGGATAGATGCCGCGTTGCTTGCCGGACGACTGCGATACGGCTTGGCAGACATGGACTGATCGGCGACAACCCGACCCTGCGCGAAGCGTTGGACCGAATGGCTTCTCGCTTGATCCGTGGGCCTACTGGACGCCGTCTAATTTTCGATCGAAGCCCGCGGCAGCGTAGCGACTCACGGGACGTTTGAGCCCGAGATTTTCTCGCAGCGTCTTACCCTCATATTCGGCACGAAACAGCCCGCGCCGCCGCAACTCGGGCACGACCAGCTCCACGAAGTCCTCGCAGCCGCCCGGCAGATGCGCTGGTGTAATGTTGAAGCCGTCGCAGGCGCCGTTCTCGAACCACTCTTGCATGGCGTCGGCGATGTCAGAAGGTGTACCGATCCGCGCCGCGCCCGTGACACCGGTACGGAGGTACAATTCACGAATAGTCGGCTTCTCCTGTCTCGCCCGCTCTTGGAGTTGAGCGCTTCCACTGCGCATTCCCAACGTGCCGATCGCATCGTCGGGCACCGGGCCGTCGAGCGGATAGCCCGACAGATCGCCAAACGCGGCGTATAGCGAAGCAAGGCCGGCCAGCGGATCGACCAGCTCCTGAAATTCATCGAACTTCGCCTGGGCATCCGCGCGCGTACGCCCCAAAACCGGGCAGAACGCCGGCATGATCTTCAGTTCGTCCGGCTTGCGGCCGTATTTTACCATCCGCCCTTTCACATCGGCGTAGTACGCCCGCGCGGCTTCAAGCGAACCATGGATCGCGTAGATGACATCGGCAGTCGCCGAGCCCAGTTCCCGGCCTTGCTCGGAGGCGCCGGCCTGGACGATCACCGGATGACCCTGCGGCATGCAGGCCACATTCAAGGGCCCGCGCACCTTAAAGAACCGCCCATGGTGATTGAGCACATGCATCTTGGCTTCATCGAAATAACGTCCGCCCGCCTTGTCGAGCAGCAGCGCGCCGTCGTCCCAACCGTCCCAGAGACCCTTGACCACGTCGACGAACTCGGCCGACCGCGCGTAACGGGTGTCGTAATCCAGCGTTGTTTCCAGCCCGAAATTCTGGGCTTCGTGCTCGGACCATGACGCAACCACGTTCCAGCCGGCGCGACCCTTGCTGATCAGGTCCAGGGTGGCGAACCTGCGGGCGATATTGTACGGCTCGTTGTACGTAGTGGATGCCGTCGTCACGAGACCGATGCTGGTCGTGACCATGGCCAACGCCGGCAACAGCATGGTCGGCTCAAGCTCGATCATGTCCCGGCCGGTCCGGGCCAGCGAGCCCGGCGGGTTGTCGCCCTGGCGAATTCCGGCGCCATCGGCGAAGAAAATCATATCAAGCTTGCCGCGCTCGGCGGTCTGTGCGCTGCGTACGTAGTGCTCGACCTGCAGCGTACCGTCGGCCGGAACGTCCGGATGGCGCCAAGCGGCGGGGTGGTAACCGTGGCCTCGGATCGACATGCCGATCCGCATCTTGCGCTCATTCATGGCGGCCTCTTCGCTCTCGCAGTTCGATTGAAGCACGCCGCTTGCCGCATGCGAAACTGTATCCAATCGAGCGGAACTGACGCAGCAGGCACAGCGGCATCGCTCTCGACGCCGCGCGGCGCGGGGAACTACGATCGCCGCGACCCCATCCCGCAAAAAAACAGGGCGATTGATGGATATAGATAGCGCCTCCTTTGTCTCGTACCTATCGCACCTTGAGTGCGCGCGCTGCGGCCAGAAATTTTTCGCAGCCATCCTGCGCAGTACTTGCGAATGCGGTGCGCCGGTGCTGTGCCGCTATCGCCTCGATGAGCTGCGCGAGCGGATGCGGCGCGAGCAGATCGCCAGCCGTCCCGCCACGCTGTGGCGCTACAGTGAATTGCTGCCGGTGCAGGACGCCGCGCGGGCCGTCTCGCTCGGCGAGGGGTCGACCCCGCTTATCCCGCTGCAATGGGGCACGCAGCACGGCGCGAGCGTGTGGCTGAAGGACGAGGGGCAGAACCCCACCGGCTCGTTCAAGGCACGCGGCGCGGCTGTGGCTGTGAGCCGCCTGCGCGAACTCGGCGTCGACCGCGTCGTCGTATCGAGTTCCGGCAACGCCGGCGATGCCTGGGCCGCCTATTGCCGCCGCGCCGGGATCGATGCGACGATCATCCTGCCCGATGACTCGCCCGAGCCAATGCTGGTAGAAACCACGCTCGCCGGCGCGCCGCTCTATACCTTCGGTGGCCACAATGCGCGCGGCGGCCGCATCGCCCGCGCCTTCGCGGAAACGCATCATGCCTTCAACCCCAACACCTTTCAGGAGCCGTATCGGGTCGAGGGCAAGAAAACGATGGGGCTCGAACTCGCCGAGCAGCTCGGCTGGCGCATGCCCGATGTCGTAGTCTACCCGATCGGCGGCGGCGTCGGGCTGATCGGCATCTGGAAAGCCTTCAACGAATTGCTGGAGCTGGGCTGGATTGAGGGAAGATTGCCGCGCTTTGTGGTGACGCAGTACGAGGGTTGCGCGCCGCTGGTCGAAGCCTTCCACAGCAACCGCGGTTTCTGCGAGCCCTGGCCGGACATCGCGACACTGCCGGGTGGGCTGCGCGCGCCGAAGCCGCTCGCCGACTTCATTGTCCTCGACATCCTGCGCGACACGGTTGGCACCGCCATGGCCGTCTCGAGCGACGAGGCGCTTGCCGCGGTGCGCGAGATCATGCTGAGCGATGGCGTTTTCATCTGCCCCGAAGCCGGCACGACGATCGTCGCGCTGCGCCGGTTGCTCGCGGAAGGTTGGATCGGCAGCGGCGAAACCGTCGCGGTCATCAACACCGCGACCGGCCTCAAATACACCTCGCTGTTCCCGGTGTCCGCAAACCGCGTCGCGGACGCGGCCGAGGAGATCTGAGCGATGTACGCCGTACCGGCGTCGGTCTTGGCGGCGCGCGCGCAGTTTCCGATCACGCGGAACTGCATCTACTTCGACATTGCCAACATGAATTCGCCGCCGCTCGGCGTGACCGGCACCATCGCTGGGTTTTTCGCGGCGATGCAACAGGGCAGCGCGGACAAGAGCGACTGGGTGCGGGAGATCGAGAAGACCCGGCGCAAGGCGGCCACGCTCCTAGGCTGCGAGCCCGGCGAGATCGCGTTTGTCAAGAATACCTCGGAAGGGCTCAATATCTCCGCCAACGCGATTGATTGGCGACCCGGCGACAACGTCGTCGTGCCGGTTCACGAGCACCCGAACAACGTCTTTCCCTGGCTGAACCTCCAGCGACGTGGCGTCGAGGTGCGCCTGGTGCCGGAGACCGGCGAATGGGTCGACGCCGAGCTTCTGGCGCCATTCGTCGACCACCGAACCCGAGCGGTTGCCGTCGCCGATGTCAGCTTCCTGCCGGGGCAGCGCAACGACCTCGCCGGTATCGCCACCCTGTGCCGGGATCGCGGCGCCCATCTGGTGGTTGACGGGGTCCAAGCGGTGGGGCTGCTCGACGTACGGCCCGGGGACCTGGGCGTGGCAATGTGGTCGTCGAGCGCGCACAAGGGGTTGCTGTCGCCGCACGGCATCGGCCTCTTCTTTTGCCAGCGAGAGCTGATCTCCGAGCTCGCCCCGGTTTACGCGGCCCGCGCCAGCATGGTGCCGAACCCAGAGGACGATCACCTAGTCCAGGAGAATGGCGGCCGGCTGCAGGACGACGCCCGTCGGTTCGAGATCGGCAACTTCAATTATTCCGGTATCTCCGCGATGGGTTCCGCGCTCGATCTGATTCTCGAAATCGGCATCGCCGATATCGAACGGCATGTGCGGGCACTAAGCGAGTACCTCAGCGAAAAGCTGAGCGAGCGCCAGATCCGCCGCCTCGGCCCCGACGATCCGGCGCGGCAATCGGCGATCTGCGCCTTCAACCTGCCAGGCGAGGGCTGGATCGAATATTTCGCCGCTCACGACATCGTCGTCTCCGGACGCGGTGGCGCCGTCCGAGCCTCCTTCGGGCTGTACAACACGTTTGAGGAGATCGACCGATTTATCATCGTGCTCGACGGGAGGCTGGAACGGTGACCGGCGCATGGGGGTGGTACCGGCGGCGGTCGGTCGGCACGCAGATATTTCTTGGCATGGCGGTCGGGCTCGTCGTCGGGCTGATACTCGGACCGGCGGCCGATCGCTTGAAGCCGATCGGCGACATCTTTATCCGGCTGCTGATCATGGCGGCCATCCCGCTGGTCTTCTTCACGCTGATGTCCGGCTTGACGACAATCCGGGACGCGGGGTTTGTCGGCCGGCTCACCGGTCGCATCCTCATTTATTACGTCATCACAAGCGTGATCGCCTTTGCCATCGCGATCCTCGTGATGAACCTAATCCAGCCCGGTGCCGGCATTCATTTGGCTGGTGAGATCAAAAACAATGTCGGGCAGATTCCGTCCTTCGTCGAGGTCATCGTCGCGATCTTCCCGAGCAACATCGTCGACACTTTCGCGAAAGGCGACGTGACCCAGATCGTCGTCTTCGGTGTCCTTCTCGGTATCGCCACGCTGTTTCTCGACGCCCCGCTGCGGGCCCGCGTGTCGTCGTTCTTCGAGGCCGGTCGTGGCCTGTTTATCGAGCTTGTCGGGATTGTCATCCTCCTCGCGCCGATCGGCCTCGGCGCGCTGACGGCCTACAGCGTCGGCGTCTACGGTTCGAAGATCGCCGGGCCCCTGCTCAAATTCATGGGGGCAATCTACCTGTCCGAGCTCGCGATGTTCGCCGTCATCATGCTGTTAATGCTGGCGATCGCGCGCGTCTCGCCGCTATTCTTTCTGAAGCGTACCTGGCCGCTCTATCTGACGACGGCGGGCACGACGAGCAGCCTCGCGAGCCTCGCGCAGGCCTTGCAGATCGCCGAGGAGCGGTTGCATATCCCACGCAACATCTGCGGCTTCACGCTCCCCTTCGCGCTGCAGTTCACCAAGGACGGCACCTGCATCTTTCTCGCCGGCATTCTTCTATTCGCCGCGCAGGCACAGGGCCAGACACTGCCGCTCGGCACCATTGTCGTGATCGTGCTGACCGGGCTCCTGCTGACGACCGGGTCCGGCGGCGTGCCGGGTGGTGGCCTCGTCGTCGGGCTGGTTTTCGTGAAGGCCTTCTCATTGCCGGTCGAGATCGCGGTCCTGATCGGTGGCATCTATCACCTGCTCGACATGACCAACACGACCCTCAACGTCATGAACGACATGGTGGCGACCGTGATCGTGTCACACCTGGAGGGATCGATCCGGATCGAGCGCGGCGAGATCATGCCTGAATCCGGCCTCGCGCTCGTGGCCGGCGTGTAGAAGGCCACGGCTGCAGCCCGCTAGCTGGCCAGCGAAATGGATTTCGGCACCTCGGCCAACCCTTGCGACGCCAGTGGTTGATCGAAGCTAAGCTAAGCTCAAGCGCGGTCTGTAAATGAAGACGCTGTCTTCTTACCAGCGCGGTCGACCTCATTCAGCCGATGTCTGCATCGGGGCATCAAGACCAGTTCCCGCCACCCAAGCAGGGCGGCCGTTTGTCAGTTCAGTTAACGGACCTTCGGCAGGTCGCAAGGCAACGGGCGAGACGCGCCGAAAGCGGCCCCCGGCGATTGACGATCTGGCGGCCGGCTTCTATTCTGAGCCGATCGTTCATGGCCTTGCCCGCGGATGGTCGGGTTGGCCGGAAATCGAACATTCGTACTCGAACGCAAGGCGGTGCCATCGGGACTGCGCGAGCCGAAGTCTTTGCCGGCCGCAAAGTCCCCCAAATTGCCGGTAGATTTGCCTATTTCCTCTATGAACTTTCCCGATGAACAACCTTGAACATATCGCCGCGCTCTTATTCGATGCGATCGTCAACCTTGATCCTCAGGAATTCGACGCGATCGCCCGCGCGGTCGCTCGGTTCAAGACCGAGGATCAAGCGTCTTATTCGGCGCTGATGGACGAGGAGTGCAAGGAGTTCGCGACGCTCTTCGGCACAGTCGAGCGGGCTGTGGCGGTATAGGAAATCACCGGCCCAAGCTATCAGGACGCAGTTCACCGACGGTCCCTCGATCTACGCTCGACAGTTATAGGTGCTCGGTTTCGTTCGGCCGCGGGTGGATAACCGGAATGTTCGATATCAGGCGAACGAGGTCGGACTGCCGTTCCACCTCACATTTCTTCAGGATCGAGCTCAGCTGAGTCCGCAAGGTCGTGATCTGCAATTCCGATTCGACAGCAAGTGCGGTCAGCCGCTTGCCCTGCGCCAGAGCAATCGCGATACGGCTTTCGGCCGGCGTGAGGCCATAGAGTTCTGCCAGCTCGCGCTCTGATATTCTGTTCCTGTCGGGCACAGAGACGAGGATCATCGCCATCGGCGGGTCATGGCTAGCTAACCCAGCGCGGACTGGGGCGACCCTGACGATATACGAGGATCGTCCACAGTCCCGAGCGACCAGCATGCAACCGGCAGACAGGTCGCTTCCACTTCCGCTGGCGCTGGCGCTGGCGATCAGGGATGCTAGCTTCGCCGTTTCAAAGTTGCGGCGCGCGCAAATCTGCCCGTCGCGGATCGTCAATCCGTCCGCGATCCGTAAAATGCGTTCCGCCGTCCGGTTCGTCTCGACGACCTCGCCACCCGCGTCGGTAAAGATCACGCCCGTCCCGAGATCGTCGAATCGACCGTTCCCGATAGGTGAGCGCCAACCGATCTCGATCAGCCTTACTTGGAGGCTTGCAGCGTTGCGGAGGACCGGTGTGAGCTCTTGTAAACGTTCCATGACCCCTGGAGAGAAACTGGGCTCGCCGACAGCGCGATAAAGTCCGACGGACATCTTATGCGACGGGCTCTCGTATAAATTGGCGCCTAGGATGTCGCATACGCCACCTTTGAGAAGCCAATCGTTGTACCACTCGTCATTTCGTAGGAGCGCCGGCGGCAGGGACGCGGAGACCTGCAAAAACGTTCCGGAAGCCAACGCCTCGTCCCAAAGCGCTCGCGATGGGTCGATTTTGCTATAATGGTTCACGTAGTCTGCTGGGCTGCCGTTAAAACTCCCCCACCAGGCCGCCCGACTGACCCGTCTGGTAAACTGGTTCACTAGCGCGCAGCCAGCTCCCGATACGCCGACATACTCTGCTATCGCTCGGAGGGCCTGAGTAGTCAGGCGACCGTCCAACACCCCATCGAAGATGCGCTCAACGGTCTTGCTGTATGCAACGTCAGGCATCAAGCGAACCGGCGACTTCGCGTTCTGGGGCCATTGGTGCCGGACGCTCACAGGCGCGGCGGGAAGACAGACGACCAGCCTTTTCTACCAGCCCCTCAAGCCGGTGCATGGCAGCAGTGCAGCCGAGAAACCATTCCATTCGGCCGTTCGGCGCCATTGAGCAAATGATCGTCCAGTCTTGGCCCAACCTCGCGAGCGTGTCCATCGCGCCCGCCAACGCATTGGCCGTTGTCCTTTCCGGATGCAGCAGAACGAACACGTCCCGGCCGCATCGCCAGATGTGGACAAAGCCACACACCAGCGCTGCTTCTTCGATAGGGTCCGTCACCGGTGCTTCCGATGACTGAAGCCATGCCTCCAAATCTTTGTGCGGCGTGACCCAGGTTTCGCCTTCATCATCGACCAAAATCATCCGGCACACGCCGGTAGTCTTGCTACACGTACTCATTGTTCTACTCGCCCGAGGCAATGACCCGGACGCATCCTTCAGAGGCCCTCGCCGTTGGAGCGTTGTTTTCGCGTTGAAAAGCCGTTGAAAACGAAAATCCTTCAAATTTCCAGCGGATTGGCGGCCTAAGATTTTCTTCGCAACCGACGCTTCCGGAAGCGGCGTAATGCCTCTCTGTACGAGCCGTCAGAACCGGCGCAATCTATGTTGGTATCTTGAGCTAATCTTTCGCGGCTAACCGTTCGTATGGAAGCAACGGTTGCGATGGCCCTGGGCAGCGCAAGGCTAGAGACAGTGATGACAAACGTCACCTTGCTTGCAAGACGACGAGGCACTTCGGGTTCCCTTCCCCCGGAGAATGGCCGAGTGTGGAAAATCCTCCTCGCTGGGAAGATGCAGGTTTTTCGGGCAGACGGGGAAGGCACACCACCGCTTCCACGGAAGGCACGGGCGCTCATTGCGTACCTTTGCCTTGCACCCGGCAACCGGGCCTCGCGCATCGCGCTCGCGACGTTGTTATGGGATAAGACCGACGAGCGCGCCCGGCGCAATTTGCGTCATGTGCTGTTCGACATCGATCGCATCGATGGCCTTGGCGACCTTATCCGGTCGGATCAGCAAGACATATGGCTGAATGACACAGCGTATTGGATCGATGTGCTTGAAGAACCGGATCAGTACACCCAGCCCCTACTCGATGATCTCGACGGGGTTTCGGAGGGCTTCCACCGTTGGCTTAGGGACGAGCGAAAACAGTTCGAGGACCGCGCGCGCCAAGCCTTGTACGACCGGGTGGTTCAGCTGGGAAACGAAGAAGCATCTCCCGACCGCCGTGCGGCGGCCGCGCACAAATTATTGAACTTCGATGCGACCCATGAAGACGGCCTGTGTGCGCTGATGAAGGCATTGGCGGACGAAGGGCGGTACATTCAAGCGCTGCGCGAATATCAGCGATTTCGCTCTGAACTGTGGGATGCTTTCGAGGTACGGCCGTCGCGCCAAACCGTGGCCATTTATGAGGCTATTCGCCTCGTGTCCTCGCGCAATCCTGCAAAGCCCACGCGCCCGGCGCGCGCCGAAGTGATTGCCCTAAATTCAGAAGACGGCCCGGCCAACCGCGGTAGCGCTCCCGCGATTGCCGTATTGCCGTTTAACAATCTTCTCGGCGATCCGCGGCATAACGGACTTGTCGATAGCTTGGCTCATGATCTCTCTGGACTGCTATCGCGCCTGCCGGGATTTTTCGTCACCTCCCATCTGACGGCAAGAACCTTTCGCAATCAGGACGACCGTCTTCCCCAGGACATCGGCGATCTGCTGGACGTTCGTTACATCCTATCCGGTGCGTTGCGGGTGGACGGGAGCCGGCTCTACCTAAACGCCGAGCTCGCGGATACCATCAAGGGCATTGTCTTGTGGTCCACTGGTATCGAAGAAGCGTTTTCGAATTTCATCGACGTGCCGAGGCGTCTCGCCGGCGAGGTCGTCAAGCAGGCATCCCCAAAGCTACGCATGGCGGAACTGAACCGGATTCGCGGCAAGCACCCAGAACAGCTCAATGCCTATGATCATTTTTTGCAAGCACAAGAGAATATGTACCACTTCTCGCCGGCGGTATTCGCGCGAGCGGAAGGCCATTTCGATGCCGCACTAGCGCGCGACCCAAATTTTGCTGCTGTGCTCGCGGCACGCGCGCATTGGCATCTCCTGCGGATCGGCCAAGGCTGGTCTCGGGACGCCGGCCGCGACCAGATGCTGGCGGACCAGTTCGCAAAGCGCGCGCTCGAGAGCGATCAGTACGAACCGATGGCTCATGCCATCCAGGGACATATCGCATCGTACCTACACCACGACTTTGAAACCGCGCTCGATTTCTTCGCCGCGGCCCTGAATCTCGACCCCAACACGGCTCATGCCTGGATGTGGAGTGCGGCTACCAGTGTCTGGGCCGGCGACGGCGGCGCCGCCGTCGAGAAGGTTACCCGCGCGGCGTCTCTCTCGCCTTACGATCCTCTCATGTATTTTTCAAACGCCGTGGCGGGGATGGCCTATCTGGCAGACAGCCAGTATGAGCGCGCAGTGGAAAGCGCGTACCTGGCATTGCGCGAGAGCCGAAACTATGCAGCGGCACATCGTCTCCTCGTGATCGCTTTGGTACTCGCCGGCCGACCGGATGATGCACGTTCCGCCGCCCATCGCTTGCTTCTGGTAGAACCCGGCGTCACCGTCGAGCGGTTTCGTTTGCGCTTCCCAGGTCGCGATGACCATCACACGCGCCTCTATTGCGAGGCGCTCCGGGAAGCCGGAATACCTCGCGCGTAAACATCCTCTGATCGATCCGGTAACAAGGCATTGAGCTTTCAACGGCCGTTTGGCCGCGGTTTCAACGTGCGTTCGTCGCCCGCTTTGCGAATCTCCTTCCACCGCGGGTATCACGCCCCGGACGAAGGAGGACAGTCTATGCGTAAAAGCCAGAAGCCCATGCCGGCCGCCAGCCATCCCGCGCCAGAAATCGCCGATCGGGGCACCGTCCGTCTTGGCGACGCGAATGTGACCGCCGAATTTCCGCCGTTCGCCCGCCCCGCGCCCGAGATCGCCGACCGCGGCATTGTTCGTCTCGGTGATGCCAACGTGACCGCGGAATTTCCCGCGTAGATTTCTGTCAAGCGTCGTCGCGGTTTCGGAGAATTGGCTATGGCTGAGCACGATCAACGACCCGCAGCTCGGTTTTATCGGCTGATTCGCGACATTCCGGAGCCGCGGCGCGCCGACCGCTCGGCCGACGGCACGATCTCGGTTCGCGCATATCGCTATTGCGAGCCCTTGGCGGCGGCCTCCGCCTTGGGTTGGTATATTTATCCGCCGCTCAATTTCAGTTTGCTTCTGAAGGATAATCAGTTGTGGTGGACCTACGAAGGCGCGAACGCGTCGTATCCGGTCTCAGAGGGCGCACAGTTTCCGGGCTTCCAACACTTCTTCGAAGAAAATGCGCCGGAAGAGGTCAAGCGCTATGCGCCGACTTTTCTCTCGCCGTCACGCGAGCCGGGCCAGGTGCAGATTTGGAGCGGCTACCTGGCGCGAACCTCGCCACGCTGGGCGCTCCTGTCTCGTGCTCCGGCCAATATTCCGAACGGCTGGCCGTACCGTCAGTTCGAGGGGCTTATCGAAACGAGCCGCTGGTTCGGCCCGTTATTCACCAACATCCGCCTCACCAGCAGTAACGTGCGGGTCGATTTCCATGTGAACCGCCCACTCTTCCAAGTGCAACTCGTACCGCGGCAGGCCTATAGCAGCCCAGCTTTCGACGTCCGAGAGTTCGCCGACCTGCAAAAAACCGACTGGCAGCGCTTTGAGGCAACAATGAAGCCGAATGCCAACCATATGCGCCGGCCCGGCCACTACGCGGTTGATACGCGTAAGCGTCTCCATGCCGAAGCGGCGGACTGACATGCGTTCCGAGCGATTTGCCATACAGCTAATGGTCGCACAGGCGGCGTTGTTCGCCGCGGAAACCGCCGCGATCCACCAGATCGGCGGACGCCTGTCGGTTATGCAACTCGGCCTTCTGCGGAGCGGGGCCGGCGTCATCCTCGCGCTTCTGCTGGCTCGGGAGATCGGCCTCGGCGTGACGTACACGCGGCAACCCGCCCTTCAGCTCCTGCGAGGGGCCGTGTCGCTCCTCTATCTGTGGGTGATGATCTATTCCTTCGGTCATCTACCGTTCGGAGACGCGACCGCGATTAGCTTTAGCCAGGTCGCTTACATCGCTCTGCTCTCGGCGCTGCTTCTTCGCGAGCAGGTCACCCGCCGCCGTTGGTTTGCCGCGGCGCTTGCCATTGGCGGGGCCGTGCTGATCGCCAAGCCCAGTTTTGCCAGCTGGAACAGCGTCTATCTCGTGGCGTTGTTAGGGGCGGCGCTCAACGGGCTCGCTTTCGTGCTCAACCGCTATCTCCAGCAGGAGGATGGCGAAGGCACGACAATGTTCTATACGAATGTTGTGGCG
>Ga0181537_10004335_pt1 | contig 11803 bp, 16 predicted proteins | sample PEATcosm2014_Bin_39_FD_119765 | JGI IMG/M metagenome (GOLD analysis project Ga0181537, IMG submission 119765) | Peatland microbial communities from MTU Mesocosm Facility, Houghton, MI, USA - PEATcosm2014_Bin23_10_metaG | ecosystem: Environmental > Terrestrial > Soil > Wetlands > Peat | place... | reverse complement strand
TGGATGGGTTTGGGCGATGCGGGAGGGGCTTTGAACCCACTTTTACCGGCGTACAATCAAGTCGCGTAAGCACATTACGGCCAGCGACTTAAGAATAGCTCAGAAAAATAGTTGCAAATAATCGTTGCTATTCCGCCGGGACAGGGCATGGTGGAGGGGTCTGTTAGATAGCTTGTCACTTTCAAGGCATGGTAAATCTTCAGGTGAACTGAGTTCAGTGATGATTTTAAACCCGAAGTTCGGGAACAGTCTGGTGAAAGAAACGGTGAGTCTCGGACAGTTAAACATCACATGAGTAATAAATTGTTTGTAGGAAATCTTTCCTTCGACACCACAGAAAACGATCTGCAGGACGCCTTTGCGGCGCACGGCACAGTCGTGGAGGCCAACCTGATGATGGACCGGGCAACCGGCCGTCCCCGTGGTTTTGGTTTCGTCACCATGAGCACTGCGGAAGAAGCGCAGAAAGCCATCGAGGCCCTGAACGGCAAATCGGTCGGCGGTCGCGCATTGACGGTCAACGTTGCCAAGCCCCGCGAAGAGCGTCCGGGCGGCGGCGGTGGCGGTCGCCGTGAATACGGCGGCGGCGGTGGCGGCGGCGGTGGCGGTCGTAATCGCTACTAAGAGTCCCCAAGGATTTCATGGCGGGGTTCGGTTTTGCCGGGCCCCGCCTTTTTGTCTCGCGATGTTTCGCGCGACGGGGCGGTTTTGGATGACGGAAAAGAAGTTATGAAAGAGCAACACATTGAAGTGGAAGGTTCGGTCCAGACGGTGCTTCCGGGCACGATGTTCCGGGTGGAGCTGGACAACAAGCACCTGGTGCTGGCGACGATTTGCGGCAAGATGCGCAAACGCTGGGTGCGGCTGACGGTGGGCGACCGTGTGAAGATGGAAATGTCGCCGTATGATTTGGACAAGGCGCGGATCACCTGGCGGCTGAAGTAACCTGGGGGCTTGCGGCGGGAAGAATTCGGGTTTAGAGAGAGGCATGACTGAGCATGCGGCGGCGCGGACGGTGGATCCGGAGGTGCGGATCGGACACGTTCACTTGAAGGTGGCGGATATCGAGCGGTCGCTGGGGTTTTACCGGGACGTGCTGGGTTTTGAGGTGACGCAGAGGATGGGGAAGCAGGCGGCGTTTTTGTCGGCGGGAGGATATCATCATCACATCGGGCTGAACACTTGGGAAAGCGCAGGCGGATCGCCGCCGGCCCCGGGCGCCACGGGTTTGTATCATGTGGCGATTTTGTATCCCACGCGCAAACTCCTCGCGGATGCAGTGCGCCGGGTGACGCGCGCAGGGATCGAGCTGGAGGGGGCGGCCGACCACGGTGTCAGCGAGGCGATTTACCTGAGGGACCCGGACGGGAACGGCGTGGAATTGTACTGGGACCGGCCGCGGGAGGAATGGCCCCGCGCCGGCGACGGCGGAGTGGCCATGTTCACCCGCCCGCTCGATTTGAACGGGTTGATGAAACTGGTTGAGGGTTGAAATTCCCGCCGGCTCTGGTAATTCAATCGCGTGACCGAAACTTCGCACAGCCTGCTGCTGCTCGTCCCCGCGTACAACGAGGAGGACCGCATCGCCCCGGTGCTGGAGGAATTCGCCGAATATTTCAAGAAGCATTACACGGGCAAGTTCCAGTTGACGGTGGTGCTCAACGGCTGCCGGGACAACACCATCGGCGTGGTGCGCCGGGTGTCGGAGAAGTTTCCCACGGTGACGGCGCTGGAGTATGCCGAGCCAATCGGCAAGGGCGGCGCGTTGATTGAAGGCCTCAAGCTCGCGCCGCTGGCGGATTTGATCGGCTATGTGGACGCGGACGGCGCGACGGGGCCGAAGGCGTTTCTGGAACTGGTGCGCTTGTGCGACCGCGCGGATTGCGTCATCGGTTCCCGCTGGCTGCCGGGCGCGGTGCTGCATCACAGCCAGACGCGGTTGCGGCGGTTTGCCAGCCGCTGTTTCCATGTCGTTGTGCAACTGCTGCTCCGCCTGAACATCAAGGACACGCAATGCCCGGCCAAGGTCATGCGCCGTTCCGCCGTCGAAAAAATCCACGCCAGCCTGCTGATTGCGGACCTGGCATTCGACGTGAACCTGCTTTATTCGCTCAAGCGCGGCGGCTTCACCATCCTGGAGGTGCCCATCGAATGGACTGATAAGATCGGCTCGAAGGTGACGCAGACACTCGTGCGTTCCTCGGTGGTGATGTTTCTCTCCGTGGTGCGATTGCGGCTCATCTACTGGCCCCGGATCTACGCCCTCCTGCGCAAACCGCTCAGCCCGCTGGCCACCTGGGCCTACAAAAAACTCCGGGCGCCGCAACCGCTTCCCGCCCCCGTTCCCGGTCCGCAAAACCGCGGGAACGACCAGTCGCTAATCCCCAAATAATTTTTTCAGCCGCTGGCGCGCCGCGTCTTCGCGCGGATTTTTTTCGTCCTTCGGCACCCAGTTCCGACGCGCGAAATCAAAATATTCGCAGAAATTTCCCACGTGCTTTTCCTCGACCGGGTCCGCCCGGCGGTCCCGGCATTGGTGCGCGACGCGGACATCGTAGCTCGCGCAATTCAGGCACACCCGCAGGTCCGCGCCGCATTGATGACAGCTCTCGCTCCGGCCGGGCTGACCCGCCAGCGTCCATTCCCATCCGCACTTGTGGCAATGCCGCGTCATCCCGGCGTTCTCCAAAATTCTGTTATTATCTACAACAAACCCAGCGACACCGCGATCGCCTCCTGGCGCGGCGTCAGCAACTGCCGCAAATCCGTGCGCGCCTGGTCCAGCCTGTCCTGCTTTTGCTTGCGCGCCGCCGTCACCTTGGCGATGGCCGCCTTCATTTCCGCCACCGGCGCATTCCGGTCGATGGCCGATTGCAGCGCCTCGCCTTCGGGATCGGCCGTGTCGGCCCCCAGCAACGCCGCAAATCCCCCGCCGCCGCCCGCGCGCCTGGCGCCCCCCTGGGCATTCGCCCCGCCCTGGCCGTTGTTGTTGTTGTTGCGCCGGAACATCCGCATCATGTTCAGGCTGCTGGCGCCCACCTGCAATTGCGCGTCGAACACCTTCTGCACCTGGTCGCCGATGACCTTCCATTCCTCGTCATTCGTCACTTCGAGCTGCTCCCGCATGTTGTCCTGGAAATTCTGCCGAAGCTGCGCCGGATCAAAATTCGGCCGCCCGCCCCCAAAACCACCACCACCACCACCACCACCGCCGCCGTTCTGCGCCTCGACCCTCGCCGCGCCCAAACTCAACACCACCACAAAGCCGGCCAGGGCCAGCATGCTTTTGATATTCATAATGACTTTCTCCTTAACGCGTGTTTGTTGTCCGCTCTTCCAACCGCTCACAACTTGCGGCGGCCAAATGAATCCGCCGCCCGGCCGATACTGACCCGGCCCGGCGCGAACGGTTACGCCCGTTCCATGTACTTGCCCGTGCGCGTGTCAATCTTCAGCTTCTCGCCCGTCTTGATGAACAACGGCGCCTGCACCGTGATGCCCGTTTCCATCACCACCGGCTTCTGCACGTTGTTCGACGAATCCCCGCGGATGCCTTCCGGCGCGTCCGCCACCGTCAACACCACGCTCGACGGCAGTTCAATCGCCACCGCTTTTTCCTCCACAATCGTCATCGTCACCTGCGCGTTTTCCACCAGGTAATTTTTCGCGTCCCCCACCAGTTCCGGCGTGAGGTTCACCGTTTCGTAGGTCTCCGGGTCCGAAAACACATAATCCTCGCCGTCCTTGTAGCTGAATTCCATCTTCTTGGTCATCATGGGGATGACCTCGATTTTTTCCGTCGAGCTGAACCTCACGTCCGACGATTTGCCCGTCTTGATGCTCCGGATGGAGGCCTGCACGAACGCGCGCAGGTTGCCCGGCGTGCGATGCTGGCTGTCCAGCACCACCGCAATGTCACCGTTGTAATTGATCGCCATTCCCCGGCGCAGGTCGTTCGCTGTTGCCATAAAATCTGTTTTTAGACCGTCATCGCCGAAATTTTAACGGCGAACCGTGGAAGGTAGCCAAAACACCCATGATTGCAAGCCCCAATTCATCATCACAACACTGATGATCGTCAGGTTCCCGTTCGCGTCGATTCGTGTTCATTCGCGGTTTGATTCCGCACGGCTCGACTGAGCTCGCCGAAGTCTCCGCGCTCCGAATTCCGCGTTTGAATGGGGTGCAGGCCCTGCCTGCCAACCACTTGCGCCGAATGCTTCCGCCAGGTGCAGAGAACGGACGAAAAGAGAAACCGCACTTTCGGGGCGGACCGTCAGGGAATCGGCAACTCTTTTTATTTGCGGCGGCGGAACAACAGCAGCGCGGCCGCACCCAAACCACCAAGAGCGAAAGTCCCTGGCTCAGGACTTTCAAGCAGAATTGTTTTGTCGAAATATCCGCCGGTCGTGCCGAAGATAGGCGTTCCAGGGGAGGGCGGTGGCTGTTCAAGAGTAAACATTAAAGGGGCTCCAACGGCCCCGTAGGTTGTGTTCCCAAACCCCGCGGTGGCCGCCCCGAAGTATCCGCGAGCGGCGACACAGGCCTGCAGGCCAGCCAGCGAATTGCCGAAAGACGAGTCCCAAGCATACACTTGGAAATAGTCTTCGTCGCCTGGATTTGTCCCAAGAACAGTAAACGACGCATTACCCGCGAGAATACCCGGCCTTGGCCCGATGTCCTCAATTCCGGCAAGCGTGCCCCCATAAATGGTGCTGACCGAGGCGGCGGTTGTGCCCCAGACCAAACCGACATCCAAGACGCCGGTTGAATCCCCGAGGCCGTCCTGGGAGCCAAGCGTTGCCGAGGTGACCAGATTCGCCGTCAGGGTTGTATAATCGTAAAGGTAAAAACCGGTGGTAGGGTTGTTTTGAAAATCAACTTGTCCGTCGGCAAACGCGCTGGGAGCCATTGCCGCGAATCCCGCGATTGCAGCGAGTTTTTTCAGTACAACTGTGGATTGGTGGTAAAGGTTTTGAATCATGCTGCTTGCTCAAAGGCATGACCAAATGATGCTTTCAGATTCTGCGCTGATTGTCAATCGGAAAGGGGTCAGAAAGGGGTCAGTTAATGATATTGTCATTCTTCCCTCTTTCGAACCCTTCCTTCGGCCGGCGCTCGTGACGGCCTTGATTGCATCACCCCAACTTCACCGTCTGGCCGGTCCGGATGGATTCGTAGATGGCGGTGATGATTTTCAGGTCGCGCAAACCTTCCTCGCCCGGCACCCGGCTCGGTTTGTTGTTCATGATGCAATCCGCGAAATCGTCCATCTCGGCGGCGAATTGGTCCACCTGCGGAAACCGGATTTCCTGCCCGTCGCTGCGCACGCCCCGGTTGCCGGTATAATAAAAGCCGGGGTTCAATTCAAACCAGCCCCGGTCGGCGACGCCTTTGTACCGTCCGCACACGGCCGCGTTGTAGCTCGTGCTGCAATACGCCACCACCCCGCTGGGAAATTTCATGTGCCACACGATCGTTTCGTCCACCTCGGCGAATTTCACCGCGTCCGTCTTCGTTTCCGTCCCGGAAACCAAAATCGGCTCCTCGCCCGTGATATATCGCGTCGCCTGCAACGCATAAATCCCCACGTCCATCAGCGCGCCGCCGCCGGCCAGCGCCTTGTGAAACCGCCACGCACTCGGCGGCTGGTCCAGGTGGATTTCGAAACCCGCCTCCACGACCCGCAGATCGCCGAACACCTTCTCCCGCGCCAGCCGGATGCATTCCTGGTTGTGCGGGTCAAACCGGGAACGGTAACCCACCGCCAGCATCCGGTTCGCCGCCTTGCAGGCGTCAATCATCTCCTGGCATTTTTCCGGCGAGGCCTCCATCGGTTTCTCGGTGAGCACATGTTTGCCCGCCTTGGCGGCCTTGATGGTGTATTCCGCATGCAGCGCGTTGGGCGTGACGACATAAACGACGTCGATGTCCGGGTTGTCCGCCAGCTTGTCCATCGTGTCGTAATTGTAGATGCAATTATCGGGAATTCCGTATTGCTGCTTCCACGCCGCGGCCTTCGCAGGCGTCCCGGTGATGATGCCCACGAGCCGGCAGTTCTTGGTCGTTTGCAACGCCGGGGCGATTTGATGCGTGCTGAGATTGCCCAGGCCGCAGATGGCAAAACCCAGCTTCCGGCCGGCGTCCGCGGCCCGCGCGCCGGAAGTCAGCGCCCCGATAAACGGAACGCTGGCGCCCGCCAGGGCGGCGGTACGGATGAATTCACGACGGGACTGTGGGAATGCTTTCATGCCCACGAATCTGTCCCAGCGCCGCGCCGGACGCAATTGAATTCTGGCGGTGGCATTGCGACCTGGCTCATTTTGGCAGTGCTATAACGAGTGGCGAGGTCTGGTTCCCTCGCCCCGCAAGGCGGGGAGAGGGTTAGGGAGAGGGGCAACGATTTAACGCTCTGACGTGTCTGGTTCCCTCGCCCCGCAAAGCGGGGAGAGGGTTAGGGAGAGGGGCAACGATTTAACGATTCAACGATTCAACCTTGTAACGCCTTAACAATTCACCCTTTTAACGATTCAACGATTCAACGATTCAACCTTGTAACGCTTTAACAATTCACCCCGCCTCACCCCGTTCTTTCATGGCAATCTCGCTTCATCCAGTATAACCTTAAACCATGCGCGTTTTGATCATTGGCTGCGGCTACGTCGGCCTGCCTCTCGGCGTCGAACTGGTCCGCCTCGGCCATGAAGTTTTCGGCGTCCGGCGCACCGCGTCCGCCGATGCCGAGCTCGCCGCCGCCGGCGTCAAACCGCTCGCCGCCGACATCACGAAACCCGCCGACCTTGCGCAACTCCCCGGCCCGTTCGACTGGGTCGTCAACTGCGTCTCGTCGGGCAAGGGCGGCGTGGAGCAATATCGCGAAGTGTATTTGCAAGGCACCCGCAACCTCGTCGAGTGGCTGGCCGCCGCGCCGCCCAAAAAATTCGTTTACACCAGCAGCACCAGCGTCTACGGCCAGACCGACGGCTCGCCCGTCAAGGAAACCAGCCCCGCCGAACCCGTGAACGACACCGGCCGCGTCCTGCTCGAAACCGAGCAGACCCTGCTCGACGCCGCGCGGCAGAAGAAATTCCCCGCCGTCATCCTGCGCGTGGCCGGCATTTACGGGCCCGAACGCGGGCATCTCTTCCTGCAATACCTCCGAAACGAGGCGCGCATTCCGGGCCAGGGCGCGCGCTTCATCAACATGATCCACCGCGACGACCTCGTGGGCGTCATCGTCGCCGCGCTCAAGAGCGGCCGGCCCGGCGAGATTTACAACGCCGTGGACGACGAGCCGGTCGCCCAAATCCATTTCTTCCGCTGGCTGTCCGAAACGCTGGGCAAATGGATGCCGCCCTTCGCCGAAGAGGCCGAAGCCGCCGACCGCAAGCGCGGGTTGACGAATAAAAAGGTGCAGAACCGCAAGCTCAAGATGGAACTCGGCCATCAGTTCAAATACCCGAACTTCCGCAAGGGTTACACCGCCGAAATCCAGCGCCTCGACCAGGCCGGCCAGTTGAACATCCAGTCCGAGCCGAGGTGAGAGTAGTCGCATGCATGGGTAAGACAGGGTCTTGGATTCTTTTGGGCCGGTGTTAGACTCATGGGCGGATGCTCTCATTGTTCAGAAGAAAGTCCGCAAGCGCTCCTGAGGCTACTTTTAAGAGCCGTGTCCGGGATTTTTGGGAATGGTACGCGACAGTAGCGCCGCGATATTCTCAAATCATCAAATCAGGAAATTCCCATAGTCTGGCTGGCGAAGTAAGTGAGAAGGTTAAGGATCTCGGTCCTGGATTCGCCTGGGTGTTTGGATCCGGACCCGGCGGGAACGGCCATTCTCTCACGCTTAGCGGTGAGGGCAATTTGCATCGTCAACTCCTCGCAATGTGCTGGTTGGCGCTTGCGCCGAGGCTGGCAGGCTGGACTTTTTATGCCGCGCGCGAACCTGGCTCGATTAAGGGGATAAAGATGGAAATCGGAAACCTGAAATTTGATCCGGCCGAGTTCTGGGTCTCGGTTGTTGCAGATTCCGAAAAGGAAAAGGCGGACATTGTCGTTTGGCATCCGCTTTTCGACAGCATGGAGCAGGGCAAACGCTGGACAGTCCTGTTTCTCTTCCTGGACGAGGTCCTTGGCGAATATGGCACGGAGCAATGGATCGGCGAAATTAAACTCGAGCCAACGCGCCTTCGCGATTCGATGCCTTTGGAAGAACTTGGAGAGGCCATCCATCGAATTCGAGTGGCAAGCGGATGGAAGAGGCTCCCACCGGGAGAACAGCTGGTCGGGTATCAGTGCCGGGAGCAACATGACCGGTTCCTTCGAGGCGACGTGGTCACGGGAACTACCACGCACCCCCGGCTTCTTAACGAATACGTGGAGGCGAATGGCGAGATGGAAGATGCCTTGGATGGAACAGGTGCGGATTATGTCTTTGTTGCCTTCGACACACAAACGTTGCCCGCCGACGACGCGATGAGCGTTCGTGCCAAAATCGAGGATTCGCTCGACCAGGCCCTGAAGAAATCGACCTGCGGACGACTCCTCGGCGGAGCATCGGGGAGAGTTAACTCCTACATTGACCTCTTGATTTTTGATGGCGAGGAGAGCAACAGAATCGTACAAGGGGTGCTTCTTGACCAAGCCTTGCCGGCGGGTTCAAGCATCAATTATTTCGCGAAGGAAAAACGTGGGCTTAAAATCGTGCTGTGATGCGTCGCACCCCGTACCAACCGCGATGAGTACTTTCACCATCCGTCCAGCCACCGAATCCGACCTGGTCGCAATCAACGACATCTACAACCATAACGTGCTCAATTCGACCTGCACCTACCAGGAAGAGCCGGAGCCGCTGTCGGGCCGACGGCAATGGTTTGATCATCACGACGAACGGCATCCCGTCATCGTTGCCGAGGCGGGCGGCCAAGTGGCCGGTTGGGGCTCGCTTTCCAAGTTTCACGAGCGGTCTGCCTACGGAAACACGGTCGAAAACTCAATTTATGTTCACCATGAACATCAGCGGCGCGGTGTCGGTTCGATTTTGCTGGTGGAACTGATTGCCCGCGCGCGCGCCGCCGGCTTTCGCGCGATCATCGCCGGCATTGATGGCGAGCAAGCCGCCAGCGTCGCCCTCCATGCGAAATTCGGCTTTCAAAAGGTCGGCCACCTGAAACAAGTCGGGTTCAAGTTCGGGCGCTGGCTCGATGTCATTTACATGGAACTGCTTTTGTGAGCGGTCCGCGGCGGAGAGTTTGGGTGCCCTTTTCCCACGCCAATCCCCAATCGCGCATGGTTTCCAGCACCGGCGCAAGCGCCCGGCCCTTCGCGGTCAGCCGGTAAGCCAGCCGTTTAGCTTTGTCCTCCACCGGAGTTTGCTCGACGATGCCATGCTGCCGCAGGCGGTCCAGGCGTTCGCTCAGAATGTTCGTCGGGATGCCTTCCGGCGAGGCGCTGAAATCCTTGAAACGCGAGCGCCCGAGGAGCAGGTCCCGCACCACCAGCAAACTCCAGCGGTCACCCAGGACGTCCAGCAGACACGCCACCGGGCACGGTGAACGGCGCGGCGCGATCTTCGGGCGGGCAGATTTTGATTTGGCCATAAAACAAGGTGCCACAAAAATTGCTTGCAATCCACAAGTATTTTACTTGCAAATAACAAGTAATCGTGCAATGATGACGGCATGAACGAAAACGCCGAACCCAGGCTCGCCCCGCCCGGCGCCGGGCTGCCCAGGCTGGAGCTCCTCATCGGCCGGGTGCTTTTTGCCGTGCGTCTCCGGCGCGGAAGCCGGGAGTCCTTCAACGCGCAATTCCAAAAGGAACGCGAGGCGATTCGCGCGCTCGCCAACTCGTGCGATGCCGGTTCCGCGGCCCGGCGTGTCCTCATCCAGCGCGTGCGCGGGATGGAGGACAGCAGCCGCAACTGGTCCGTGTGGATGACGCTCGACCATTTGCGCATCGTAAACGGCGGAATCACCCGCACCATCGGGTCGCTGGTAAAGGGCGTGGTGCCCGCGCGCCAGGCCAGCACCGCCGCCGTCAAGCCCGGCCCGGACGTGACCGCCGCCGTCGTCGCCGAATACGAGGCGTCCTGCGACGCCTTGCTCGCGCAGGTGGCGGCCGCTCCCGATTTGAAGACCCCGGCGCGTTTCGCCCATCCGTGGTTTGGACCGCTCGATGCGTTTGGCTGGCACGCGATGGCCGCCGGTCACATGGGCATTCACCGCGTGCAGATCGAACGGATTCTCCAGGGACTCGGGGTTGCCGGGGATTCGGCGATTATCCCGGCGGGTCAGAATTACCCAACCCGATAGGAGATTTTCGCAATCAACTCCCGGCCAAAACTGTGCTGCAGGCGGTCGAGGATTTCCCTGCGGCGATAGCGGACAATTTCGTCGAGCCACACGCTGCTGTCCACGGACACGAACAACGTCCCCTTGTTGAGTCCGGTGGGTTGCGCGTGCGCCACGATGCCCGGATCAATCAAGTTGTTCCAGACCTTCACCACCTCGGCCTCCGCGCGGCGACGGTCGATCCGCAGCTCCTTCAGCACGAGCGGCATGAAATCACCGGCGGGCCGCGCGCGCGACCGGGCCTTCTCCAGCGGCTCGAGATCCACGCCGCGCCACGCCGCCAAAACGCGCGTGCGCTCGTCCGATCGCGGCGCGCCGAGCTTGAAATTGCGATATGGCCGGGGAATTACCGACACGGGATGTCTTTTTTTGGTTCGGCGTGCAGCGGAACGGGCATCGATGCCGCATTGTTCGCCCGGCGCGACATCTCCTTCCCCCTCTCCTGAGGGAGAGGGGCGGGGAGAGGGCGGGCGTCTCGTCGCATCTTTTCCAGTTCATCCCGCCGGCGGAACAAATGCAATGGCGAAAATGCCCGGCCCCATCAAGCTCCCGCGGCGGCTCACGCCGGCGAACCCGCTGGCTCCGGCGCCTTGGCCGCGGCGGGCGCGGCGGCGGGGGCGACATGATCGTCCAGGACCAGCACGCCGTGCGGCGGCAGGTCGTAATTGCCCGCAATCGTCGCCGCCGACAGAAAATCGTGCATCGGCTTGTAGAACTGGATGCGCACGGGCGAATTCTGATGGTTCAGCAGAAAATAAATCCGCGTGTTGTCCTTCTGCCGCATGCTGACTTCCACCGTGTCCGGCACCTTCAACAGCGGCATCAGGTTCACCAACTGCCGCAGCCACACCACGAGATCGTCGTAGAAATGCTGGTGGCTCATCGTGCCGATGTAAACCGCCTTGCCCAGCCCGAAGGTGTTGATCGTCATCGCCGGTTTGCCGGAGTAAAAATCCTTGCCGTAGGTCGCCAGCACCTGGCAGCCCTTGGGCTCGATCAGATCGCACCACAGCCGCGCCGGGTGGAGATGGCTGGTCGGGAACGCGCCCTTGAAGGTCAAATGGTTTTCCTCGCTCGGCGGGAGCATGTCAAACTCAAGCACTTCGAGGCCGAACAGATCAGTCAAGTCGTGCGGCACCCCGGTATCGGGCGCAATGCTGTGTTCATCCACGAGGCCCGTGTTGAACGTGGCCACCAGCGTGCCGCCGTTTTGCACATACAGTTTCAGGCGGTCCGCGTCGCCGGCGGAATACAGGTGCAGCGACGGCACAAACACGATTTTATATTTCCCCAAATCTTCCGTGGGCCGGGCAAAATCCACGAGGATGTTGCGGTCATGCAGCGCATTGTAGATCAGCTGGATGTGCTCCCGAAGGTTGAAATACTTGTTCGGCGGGTTCGGCTGCTGCAGCGTCCAATCGTTGTCATGCGTGTAAATGATGCAGGCTTCG
>Ga0181537_10004334_pt1 | contig 11803 bp, 10 predicted proteins | sample PEATcosm2014_Bin_39_FD_119765 | JGI IMG/M metagenome (GOLD analysis project Ga0181537, IMG submission 119765) | Peatland microbial communities from MTU Mesocosm Facility, Houghton, MI, USA - PEATcosm2014_Bin23_10_metaG | ecosystem: Environmental > Terrestrial > Soil > Wetlands > Peat | place... | reverse complement strand
GTGCGGATCTCCGGAAGCCGAACGCTGGAAAGGACGTCCATCATCACGCGCGGGTCGCCCAGTCGAATGAGTGCTTGCAGAACGGAATTGCGGCGCTCGAACGAACCGATGCCGCGCGTGAACAAGTAGATGAACGTCGGCAGCAGTATCGCGCCGACGCACGTTCCGATCGTTCCGGCGGCGACGATCAAGCGCATTTGCAGATCGAACGTGGCGACGACGTGCGGCGGGACCTGTGCGAGTTTTGCAGCGACCGAAGGACTCGTCGCATTGTCCGCGAGGGCGCCGAGCGAGGGCGTGAGAAACAGCGCCGCCAAGCGGCTCGCCGTCACGAACAAGTTGAAGAGTGAAATCGAAACCGCGATACGATGGGTTCGTACGCCGGCGAAGCGTGCGGCGTATGCGCCGATTTGAATCGCCTGCGTGACGCCGTTCAACGCCATCGCGACGATCAGCTGCGTGGCCCAAGGCGACGCGGTTTCCGTCAACGTTGCTTAAGCGACGGCGGCCGTCCAATCGACGTCGTCTTCGCCGATTGGACCGAGGACGCATAGTCCCCATTGTTCCGGCGCAAAGAGGCCGCGCGCAAGGCGCCGCACGTCGTCGATGGTGACTGCGTCGATCTTCCGTTCCAGTTCTTCTTCCGAAATTTGCCGCTCAAACGCCAGCTCGTTGCGTCCGAGACGCATCATGCGCCCGGAAATGCTCTCGAGCGCAAGCGTCAGACTGCCTTTGAGATGTTCCTTTGCGAGCTCGACTTCACTTTCGCGCAAGCCGTCCTCGTGCGCTTGCGCAAACGATTCCCGGATCAAATTGATGACTTCTTGCGCGTGCTCGACCGAGGTGCCGGCCGAAACGGCGAACAAGCCGGCGGGACGGTACGCAATCTGAAACGAGCTGACGCTGTACGCCAAACCGCGCTCCTCGCGAATATCCTGAAACAGCCGGCTCGACATCCCGCCGCCGAGCGCGGTATCGATAACCGAGAGGGCGTAGCGGTCGTCGTCGCCGGCGGGAAGTCCGCGGGTGCCGACGATCAAATAGACCTGTTCGACGTCGCGCGTGATCACGAGACGGCCGGGTGAGAGACGCACGCGCTGATCCGGCGGGACGCCGCCGTCTCCCCCCAGCGCTTCCAGTCCGCGGCTGAACGATTCGACGACGCGTTCGTGCTCGATGTTCCCGGCGACCGTCACGACCACGGTCTTGGGTGTGTAACGCTCGCGCATGTGCGCACGCAAGTCAGCCGAGCGCAGTGCGGAGATCGTTTGCGGAAACCCGATGACCGGGTCGCCGAGATCGGAACCCGACCACATCAGGCGTACAAAAGCGTCGTTGAGGACCTCGTCCGGCGCATCGTCGTACATTTTGATCTCTTCGAGCACGACGTTTTGCTCGCGCGCCAGATCGTCCGGGTCGAAACGCGAGTTCAAGAACATGTCGCAGAGCACGTCGGTCGCGAGCGGAACGTGCTTGTCGATCACGCGGGCGTAGTAGCAGGTCGATTCTTTGTCGGTGAATGCGTTAAGGTTGCCGCCTACGCGGTCCATGGCTTCGGCGATCTCGCGCGCATTGCGGCGCTGCGTCCCCTTGAAGAGCATATGCTCGACGAGATGCGAAATGCCGCGTTGCTCGGAGCGTTCGCACGCCGAGCCGACGTCCGCCCAAATCCCGATCGCAGCTGAACGAACGGCCGGAATGTGCTCCGTGACGATACGGAGACCATTCGGCAACACGGTCTTCCCGTACACGCTAGTTAGTACGCCTGCGCAAAATACGCTTGTACTTTCGCCGGTTCGCCGCACGCGATGCAGCGCGGGCCTTGCGCGGGTGGACGGACGTTGCGCGTCGAGGCGCTGGTCTCGGCTTTCACGTGCGCTTCGCACTCCGGCCGCCCGCACCACGGGATCTCGATCATGCCGGCGCGTTCGCGCAGCAGCGTGAAAAACTCATCCGCATTGCCGGGGCGCAGCGTGTGCGATTCCAAGAAGTTCTTGGCTTGCGCAAAGAGCGCGTTTTGAATGTCGCCCAGGAGCGCTCCGAGGCGTGCCGAGACCTCGGCTAGCGGGACGGTCGTCTTCTGTCCTTCTTCTTTGAAGGCACGATCGCGCCGGACGAGGGTCGCAACACCCGCTTCAAGATCGCGTGCGCCAAGCTCGATGCGAACCGGGACGCCGCGCATCTCCCACTCGTTGAACTTCCATCCTGGGGATTGATCGCGCACATCCAAGCGAACGCGATATCCGTCGTCACGCAGCCGCTCGAAAAGTTGCTGGGCGGCCTCGAGCACAGCGGTGCCTTCACCACGCACGATCGGAACGATCACGACCTGATGAGGCGCAAGCTTGGGTGGAAAACGAAGACCACGGTCATCGCCGTGCACCATGATCGCGGCGCCGATCATGCGCCACGACATGCCCCACGAGGTCGTCCACGCGTGCTGCAACGACTGATCGTCGGCCGTAAATTCGATGTTGTACGCGCGCGCAAAATTCTGGCCGAACCCATGCGAGGTTCCGGCCTGCAGCGCACGGCCGTCCGGCATCAAGGCTTCGATCGAATACGTGTGCAGAGCTCCGGGAAAGCGCTCGCTATCGCTCTTCTCGCCTGCATAGACGGGGATTGCGGCGACGTTTTCCGCAACGTCCTTGTAGATGCCGAGCATGCGCTGGACTTCTTCGCTCGCTTCGGCCTGCGTTGCGTGCGCCGTGTGGCCTTCCTGCCATAAGAATTCGAGCGTTCGCAGGAAGGGTCGCGTTCGCTTTTCCCAACGAACGACGTTGCACCATTGGTTGATCAGCAGCGGAAGATCGCGATACGACTGGACCCATTTCGCAAACATCGTCATGATCGTGACTTCCGAGGTCGGTCGAATTGCGAGCCGCTCCGTCAGCGTCTCATCGCCGCCTTGCGTGACCCATGCTACCTCGGGAACGAAACCTTCGACGTGCTCTTGTTCGCGCGCAAGCAGCGACTCGGGAATCAGCAGCGGAAAGTATGCGTTCTCGTGACCGGTAGCTTTGAAACGCACGTCCAATTCCGCGACCAGCCGTTCCCAAATACCGTATCCGTAGGGACGTAGCACGACGCATCCCCGTACCGGCGCAAGCGAGACGAGCTCGGCCTTGTAGCAGACGGCCTGATACCATTCGGGCAGGTCAACGGCTTTCGGAGGTATCTCCTTGACGAGCGGTTCGGTTTCGAGCCCGCCATCACGCGTTTGCATAACCCGACCCAGGTTCGCAGCCCGGGGCGAACCGCCTCTTAGCGCGAAAGGTCACGTCTATGCCGAGACTGACAAAAATCTACACGCGTACGGGCGATGCCGGAACGACCGCACTCGTCGGCGGCGCGCGCGTCAAGAAGAACGCGATGCGCATCGAGACGTATGGGACTGCGGACGAGCTGTCCAGCGCGATCGGCATCGCGCGAGCGGAGCTTGCCGAGATTCGCCGTGCACGCGCATTGGACGAAGCGAAAGCGATCGACGTCGCCGGCCAGTTGGACGCGTGGCTCGCATGGACGCAAGACGTCATCTTCAATCTCGGCAGCGAGCTTGCAACGCCGCCCGATAAATGGCGTGACGGGATGCCCTCCGTGCACGAAGAGGATGCGCAAGCGCTGGAGCGCGCGATCGATCACGCGCAAAAGGACTTACAGCCGCTGCCGAATTTCATTCACCCCGGCGGTTCGCCTGCGGCGGCGCACTTACACCTCGCGCGGACGATTGCGCGTCGCCTCGAACGTACGCTCATTACGCTCGCGGATGAGGAACCGGTCAGCGACGACATGCGGCGCTACGTCAATCGGCTTTCCGATGCACTCTTCGTATGGGCGCGCTGGATCAATCATGCACTGGGCGTCGACGAGCCGTTATGGGTCGCAGGCGCACGTCCACCGGCGTGAGCCGAAATCTTTTCGCGCGTGCTCCGCTCGACCGTCTGGCTCGAGATGCAGAAAAGAGCACGGGCCTCCGCCGCAGACTCGGCGGCGTCGACTTGATCGCCGTCGGACTCGGGACGATGATCGGCGGCGGAATCTTTACGACGATCGGTCCCGGCATTTCGCTGGCCGGACCGGCGATCATCGTTGCATTCTTGCTTGCCGGACTCGCATCGTTTTTCGCGGCGCTTTCCTATGCGGAACTGGGCGCGATGGTTCCGATCGCCGGAAGCGCATACACGTACGCTTACGCGACGCTCGGTGAGATCGTCGCCTGGATCATCGGTTGGGACCTCATCCTCGAATACGGGATTAGCGCGGCGCCGGTCGCACAGCAATTTTCTTCGTACGCGCAAAGTGCGCTGGGACTCATCGGAATCACGTTACCGGCATGGGCGCAGAACGCACATTTCTCGACCGACGCTTCGAGCCTGCACGTGGACCTGATCGGTGCGATGTTCGTGATCGTTCTTTCAGGCCTCTTGGCGCTCGGGATCCGTGAGACCGCATCTTCCAACAACGCCTTCGTCGTCATCAAGGTCGCCGCGCTCATCGTCTTCGTCATCGCGGGCGCGACGCTGTTTCACGCTGCGTACTTTCATCCGTTCGCGCCGCACGGTTGGGGCGCGGGTGGTCTCGCCGGCGGCAACGGAATGGGGATCATTCCGGCGGCCGCGCTCGTGTTCTTCTCCTATATCGGATTCGACACGGCGACGACGACTGCCGAAGAAACGCGCAATCCGCAACGCGACGTACCAATCGGCGTCATCGGTTCGCTCGCAATCGGCACGGTAATCTACTGCAGCGTCGCATTCGTGCTCGTCGGCGCCGTCCGGTGGGACCACGTCGATCAGAACGCTGCGCTTGCAGCTGCGTTACGGCCGCTGCACAGCAATTTGCTCGAGGCACTCATGGTGTTGGGCGCCTTCGCCGGTACGACGAGCGTTGCGCTGACGTCGCTTCTGGGTCAAACTCGTATCTTTTACGCGATGGCGCGCGACGGGCTCTTGCCGCCGTTCGTGGCTCGGATAAACCCGCGCTTCGGTACGCCGGCCGCGATGACGATGGTCACCGGCGTCATTGTCGCCACGATGACGCTGATCGTTCCGCTCGATGCGTTGCTCGAGTTGGTCAACATCGGAACCTTTAGCGCTTTCATCATCGTATGCGCGGGAGTCATTTGGCTGCGCAGGTATCGTCCCGAACTGCCGAGGCCGTTCCGCTCGCCGCTGGTCCCGATCTTTCCGTTGTGCGGAATTGCGCTGTCCCTGTTTCTTTCGACGCAGGGTCTGGGTCAGTTCACCTGGATTCGTTTCATCGTTTGGTTGATGGTCGGACTCTGCATCTACTTCGTATACGGATATCGTAGGCCGACAGCGGCCGCACCGCAATGAACGACTCCACTCTTCCCGATCAAAACCTGATCAAACAGATGGCCGGCGCGGATCTCAGCTTAGCCTTGGATTTCGGCCGCTTTGTTCGCGAGTTTCTCGGTATTGATGCGGAGGTTTCGCTCGCCGCGAACGGTCTGGTCTTTCAACTGCTCTGTCTGATGATCTGGGAACGTAACGATTCGGCAATGCCGCGTCCGGAACTAAATGGGCCTCGCGCAATTTCGCTGGTCAGCTTCTTCGACGCGCTCTTTCGGTATGTGGGGCGCGCGAATCCCCACATGCTGATAACGCGGGGACTTTCGTTCCTTAATTACCTCAACCATACTCCGCTTGCCGAGCCGGCGCTCGACCTTGGGTGTGAGAACGGCTTGACGGCTCGCCTGCTTTTTCAACGTCCTTTTCAATATGGCGTGGACATTTCGCCGCACTGGGCAGAGGGCGTGCGATACAATGGGATGCACCAGCAGTATCTCGTCGGATCAGCCGATGCCATACCGCTCGAGGACGGAAGCATTCGGACCGTCGTGATGAACAACGTCCTGTATCACGTGGCCAGCCGAACGCGCACTCTTTCGGAAGTCTTGCGCTGCCTGGCACCGGGAGGTTCCGTTCTCTTCGATGATCTTTCGCCATTCTATTTTGATGAATCCAATCGCCCGTTTGTCGCCTTTCTACGCGCATCTGGCGGGGAACGATTCGCTGAAGAATACACCCGCCGGCGCAACACCATGTATATGAAGGATCGGACGATAAGCCCGTCAGAGGCCCTGACCGCAGCCCAGTATCCGGCCTTCATGGAGTCGCTTGGATTTACCGATGTCCGCGCGCACTATTTTCACAGCTCATCACTGTTGCGCAAGGCGTACAATTTTCTCGATATTGGATTTGTCTTCGGCTGCGGCGCGGTTGAACCTCAGAGCCCACGATATATCGACTGGATAAAAGGTCAGGTTGCATCGGAGCTGTTACGAGATCGCGAACTTTGTCTCATCGAGGGTGGCGGCTACGTTTTTGTAACCGCGAGGAAACCGAGCTAGCCGGCGACTGCCCTGTTCGCGTCGCTGATCGCCTGGTGCTCGATACGTTCGCGGAGCGCAAGTGCGATCGCGTGCACCACGATCGCGTACGCATCTTCTCTCTGCGTGAAGCGTTCGGCCGGAACGGTCACTGTAAAGTCAACGTCTTCGACCGGCGCCCCATTCGGGCTGCCGCGGAACGCGACCGTCAGCGCACCGACTTCTTTCGCGCGCGCCAGCGAGCTTGTGACGTCGTCGGAACCCGATGCTCCAAAGAGCGCGATGACGACGTCGCCGGCGCAGACCGCGTCGTGTTGGCCGGCCAATCGCCGAACGCGGAGTGGGTTGTGACCTTCGAGGCGGCTCACTTTGTGCAGCTCGTCGACCAGATAGGAGGCGATAACGCCGCCATCAGCCGTGATCCAAGCCGTTTTGCTCCATCGCCAAGCGTCGAGCAACGCGCCTGCAACGCGCCGTACTTCATCGCGTGAAATCGCACGCAACGTGCGCTCCATGTCGTTCAAGTACCGCTCGACCGCATCCATTCGCCATCCTAATATCGGCCTGACGCACAGATCAGACAACGAGGGCTATGTAAAGATAATGAACTCTTAGCCGAGAAAGGGCGAACTAAAACGCGTCAGACGTCGTGCCGTCGTCTTGGTCGGCTGCAACCGACGTGTCGGTCGTGTAGACGTCGATCTGCGACTTGCGCGCATTGTAGCGGACCTTTGGCCCGAGCGCGCGCTCGATCGTGCGCGCAGCCACCATCGTGCGGCCGCGAACGGTGAACGGCGCGTGCGAGAGTTTGATCGCGCGTCCGTTGAGCGTCGCCGTTTGGACACCCAGCCGGAGCTTCAGCCTGTCGTCGCCGTGTACGACTTCGATCGATCGTTTGTCCTTATCGTATTGCACGTGCGCGCCCAGCACGTTCGTGACGGTACGCAGCGGCAAATACGCTTGTTGATCGATGGTCACGGGCGGCACATCGGAGAGCACGCGCTGACCATCGACGTCGATCATCACCGGCTTCGAAAACGCAAGCGTGCTTGAAGCGACGAGCGCAAATGCGCCGGTCACGAGCAGGGTTCGAAGGCTAAGCGGGCGCGGCTTGTTCATGTTGTCCGATCTCGTGTGCGTAGTCCGGATAGACCTCGGCTATTACCTTTTCGATCTCTTCGCGCAACGCACCGAGCAGGCGCTCCTCTGGGAAGGTTCCCACCAGCTCGCCCCGCCGATAAATCGCGCCCTTGCCCTTGCCGCCCGCTACGCCCACGTCGGCCATCTTCGACTCGCCAGGTCCGTTCACCACGCAACCCATGACGGCAACTTTGACGGGTGCCGTGTACTCTTTGGCCAACGCCTCGACGCGCTCGGCGAGGTCGACCACCTCGATCTCGGCTCGCCCGCACGAGGGGCAAGCGGTGATCTCGAAGCCCTTTTCCCGCAGTCCCAGAGATTTCAGAATGCCCCAGCAGACGGGGACTTCCTCGACTGGATCGGCGGCCAGCGAAACCCGCAGCGTATCGCCGATGCCTTCCCACAGGAGAATGCCAAGGCCGATGGCACTCTTGATCGTCCCATCCCGCGGCAAGCCGGCCTCGGTGATCCCGAGGTGCAGCGCGTACGGGGTCCCGCGTTCGCGCAGGCGCTTATCCATCAGCCGGTAGGCGTAGACGGTCGTCTGGACCTCGTGTGCTTTGAGGGAGATCACAATGTCGGTGTGCCCGAGATCCTCGAGGATTTCGATGTGCCGGACGGCCGATTCGACCATCGCCTCGGGCGTCAGACCGAATTTCTCCTCAAGGTCCCTCGCGAGCGACCCCAGGTTCACGCCGACGCGGATCGGCGTCCCCCGCTCGACGGCCAGGCGAACGACCTCACGCGTCTTGACGGGGTCGGTGATATTGCCGGGATTGAGACGCAGCTTTGCGACGCCGGCCTCGATCGCCGCAAGAGCCATGCGGTGATCGAAGTGTATGTCGGCGACGATCGGCACCGGAGAGCGGTTCACGATCGCCGGGAGACCCGCCGCATCTTTCGGATCCTGGCACGTGACGCGCACGATCTCGCAGCCGGCCATTGCAAGCCCGTAGATCTGCTCGAGCGTCGCATCGACGTTCGCCGTGTCGGTGGTGGTCATCGACTGCACCGCAATCGGATGATCGCCGCCGATCCAAACGCCTTTGGCATCCGAGACGTCGGTTTTGTTTTTCAGGAATACCGGTTTTGACTTACGTCGCAGGCGTATCACGCGTTGTCCATTCGGTTTACAGCGCGCCTTTTCCGGCGACGAGTCGAACGATGTCGTGATACGTGACCAGCACCATCAGAATCATGAGCGCTGCAAAGCCGGCAAAGTGGACGACTGCTTCCTTTTCCGGATCGACCGGCTTGCCGCGCAACAACTCTGCAATGATGAACGCACCGCGCCCGCCGTCGAGTGCGGGTATCGGAAGAAAATTGAATATTCCCAGCGAGATCGAGAGCTGCGCCGCCAACATCATGTACGGTCCCCAGCCAAGACTTTGCACTTGACCGCTAATTGCGGCAATGCCGACGGGGCCGGCAAGACCACCAATCGCGTGCGCGGGCGCCGTAACCAGCGCCGCGAGAACACCGAGCTGCATCGTCAGGAAAAACCAAAACGACGCGCCTGTATCACGGAATGCTTCCCACAATCCGGCGCGCTGCACGATTTGTCGCGGTGCAAACCCGAGCAGACCGACACGCTTGCCCGCGAGCTCGCGTGACACCGGCGTTCCGACGAAGTTGAGCATTTGGTTGCCGCGACGGACGACGAGGGTTAAGCGCTTTCCAGCGGATCCATGAATCGTCTCAACGAGTTGCGAGCCGTCTTTGATCGGCGTGCCGTCGACGCTCACGATCGTGTCGCCCGGATGCAATCCGATCTGCGCAGCCGGCATGTTCGGCTGCAGCGCCTCGACGGTCGGCGTCGCTACCATACTGCCGAATCCGATCGCAGCGACGAACAACAAAACGAATGCAACCATGAAATTCGCAATCGGCCCCGCCGCGATGATCGCAAGCCGGCGCATCGGCGACTTTGCTTGAAAGTTGTCGTCCTCGACCTTGTCGCCTTCCGATAAGAAACGGCGTTGCTGCGCGGCCTCGTTCGTCTTGCCGTCCTCGCCCTGCATCGCGCAGTAACCACCGATCGGAAAAAGATTCAGGCGGTAATTCGTTCCGCTACGCGGCGAGGTCCATTTGAGCAACGTCGGGCCCATGCCGAGTGCGAAGTCGTTGACCCGGACGTGATTCCAGCGAGCCACGACGAAGTGACCCAACTCGTGCAACACGACGAGCACGGACAGCATGATAAAGAAAACGAGAATCTTTCCGATGGCTGCGAAGCTCGGCAACGCAAGGGACATTGCGAGGTGCTGATCCATTAGCGCGCGACTGCTCCTAACTCGCGGACGAGTCCTTCGGCCTCTTTGCGGGCGCGCGCATCGGCGGCACGAACCGTATCAAGCGAAAGCTCTTCAGAGGGTACGCCCTCTAATACCGCCTCGATGACCTCAGGGATACGCCCAAAGCCGATTCGTCCGTCGACAAAGGCCGCGACGGCGATCTCGTTTGCTGCCGAAAGTGCTGCGGGCGCCGTTCCGCCGCGTTCGAGCGCACGATACGCTAAACGCAAGCATGGAAAACGCGCATGATCGGGCCGCTCGAAACGCAGCTCGGTTGCATCGTCACCGGTGCGTGCACCGAGCGCGGTTAACGCATCGACCGTGCGCGAATCCGGCCAGAGCGAGGCATCGTCAAGCCGGTCCGGATACGCGAGCGCATATCCGATCGGCACGCGCATATCCGGCGGGCAGAGCTGCGCCTTAACCGAGCCGTCGGTAAAAATTGCGAGACCATGCGCAACGCTCGTGCGATGAACGAGCACGTCGATTCTATCCCACGGGATATCGAACAGACGGCTGGCTTCGATGACCTCGAGGCCTTTGTTCATCAGCGTTGCCGAATCGATCGTGTTCTTCGTGCCCATGCGCCAGGTCGGATGCGCAAGCGCGTCCTCGACCGTTGCGTTCTCCATCTCCTCGCGCGTTTTGCCCCAGAACGGTCCGCCGGATGCGGTGAGTATGAGACGCGCGATCCGCTCCTTCGGTTCGCCGACCAAACACTGGAAAAGCGCGCTGTGCTCGGAATCGACCGGCAAGATCCGCGAACCGCTTTGCGCGGCGGCACGCAAGAGCAGCTCGCCGGCTGCAACGACCAGCTCTTTGTTTGCAACGGCAACGTCGATGCCGCGCGCAACGGCTGCAAAGACTGCATCGAATGCGACCGCGCCGTCGGTCGCCGCTAACACGATATCGGCTCCGCTTTCGGTCGCGACGCGCATCAAGCCGTGTGCGCCGCCTTCGTCGCGTAACGAAATGATGCCGACTTCGAACTGTTCGGCCTGTTCGCGCAAGAGCGCGGCATTGCGACCGGCCGCGAGGCCAACGACCTGAAAACGGTCGCGATGACGGCTGATGACATCAAGAGCTTGCCGGCCGATCGAGCCGGTCGAACCAAGGATCGCTACGCGTTTCACGGCGGCGGCAAGCCTCCGTGCGCGACGAATCTGAGAATCCAGAGCGCAAAATAAAACGCCGGACCGGCAAACAGATAGCTATCGAAGCGATCCAGTACGCCGCCATGCGAACCGATCGCGCTGCCGGCGTTCTTGACGTGCGCGTCGCGTTTCAGAGCCGACTCGACAAGATCGCCTGCTTGCGCGGCGATCGATGTAATCGCGCCAACGAGAGCGCCCTGCCACCAAGGAATGCCGATCTGCGGCAACATGCCGAACGCGATTCCGGTGCCGATCCCGACGAGCAAACCGCCGATCGCACCTTCGACGGTCTTGCGCGGCGAAAGCCTGGTGAGCGGATGCTTGCCGATTGCAACGCCCACGAGCATCGCAAACACGTCGGTGAGCGCAATAATAAAGATGGCATAGAGTGTCAGCCAGACGCCGAAATCCGGGATGCCTCGAATCAGGATAAAATACGATACCAGTTTTCCGATGTAGAGGACGGCCAGCAGCGTGAAGGCGCTTCGCGCGAGATAGTGCCCCTTGTGGGCGAACGTCGAGAACACGAACGTTGCAATGATGGTCGCCGCCAACAACAGACTTTCGAAGCGATGGACGACGCCGAATGCGGTGAGCGCGATGTATGCTAGAACCGCCGGCGCCGCGACCGCAAGCTCGACCGGCGTGCCTTTGCGCAAAGCAAGCTTGTCGAATTCCCACAGACATCCGATTGCGATGACCGCGACCAGCACGTCGTAGAGCGGTAACACGATCGCACAACCGAGGCCGACGAACGCAAGACCGACGCCGATCGCAACCCGGCGCACTCCGATCGAACCGCCGGCTCGCGTTTTGGGACGGGCTAGCGCGCCCGCCGGCGCCGCGACGCTCCTGCGAATCGG
>Ga0181537_10004333_pt1 | contig 11804 bp, 15 predicted proteins | sample PEATcosm2014_Bin_39_FD_119765 | JGI IMG/M metagenome (GOLD analysis project Ga0181537, IMG submission 119765) | Peatland microbial communities from MTU Mesocosm Facility, Houghton, MI, USA - PEATcosm2014_Bin23_10_metaG | ecosystem: Environmental > Terrestrial > Soil > Wetlands > Peat | place... | reverse complement strand
GTTGGCCGCGGCGCTCGCCGGATCCGAAGCAGCGGCCTTCGCGGCCTAAAGACTAAAGCCGCCGCAGCGCCACTTCCTGAACGCGGTGGTTTTCGATCTTTTTCAGGATGAGATCGGCGCGCTGCCGGGTCGGCAGAATATTCTCGTGTAAATTGACAAGATTGATGCGGTTCCAGATCGAGGTCGCGATGGCCGCCGCCTCGGCGTCTGACAGTCGCGCGTAACGATGGAAGTAGGATTTCGGATCGGAAAACGACGTGCCGCTCAGCGTCAGGAAGCGGCTGACATACCAGGCCAGCAGCACGTCTTCGTCGGCGTCGAGATAGACCGAAAAATCGAAAAAGTCGGAGACAAAGGGAACCGCCTTGCCGTCCCTCGGCAGGCGGCCGGCCTGCAACACATTCAATCCTTCGACGATGAGAATTTCCGGCCGGTCGATCTCGATCCACTGGTTGGGAATGACGTCGTAGATCAGATGCGAATAGACCGGCGCGCGCACCGGATGCAGCCCGGCCTTGATGTCGGAGAGAAAGCGCAGCAGCGCCGGCAAGTCGTAGCTCTCGGGAAAACCCTTCTTCTCCATCAGCCCTTCGCGCTCGAGCACCGCGTTCGGATAAAGAAATCCATCTGTGGTGATGAGATCGACCTTGGGCACGTTCGGCCAGCGCGCCAGCAAGGCTTGCAGCACACGCGCAGTGGTCGACTTGCCCACCGCGACCGAACCGCCGACGCCGATGATGTACGGCACCTTGGCGTCTTCGGTGCCGAGAAAACCCTGCTGCGCGCGAAACAGGTTTTGCGTCGCCGCCACGTAAAACGACAACAGCCGCGACAGCGGCAGATAAATCTCCGCGACCTCGGACAGATCGAGCTGATCGTGCGTCGAGCGCAGCCGGGCGATTTCCACAGGCTCGAGCGTCATCGGCGCGTCGTCGCGCAGCTTCGCCCACTCGCCGCGCGAGAAGATGCGGTAGGGCGAGACGTCGGCTTCGGTGCGCTGCTCCATCCGCCGTCATCCGCCCTTGCGCGCGACCTTTTCGTCAAGGCCCGACTGGCGCGTGCGTGCGCCAAGCTCCGCCTCGACCTCATCGAGCGTGATGCCGCGGACATGCAACACGACGAGCAGGTGATAGAGCACGTCGGCGGCTTCCGCGATCATGCGCTGCTTGTCCTCACCGACCGCCGCGATCGCTGCCTCCACGGCTTCCTCGCCGAGTTTCTTGGCGCAATGGTTCACCCCACGGTCGAGCAATTTGCGCGTGTAGGACACGTCCGCGCTCTCCCGCGCGCGGTCGTTAACGCGCTTTTCCAGGTCGTGGAGGGTAAAGGTCGCCATCGGATTTCTTTAGCATCTCTCGCCGCGTGCAGGGAGAGGCCGTTTAAGGATCGAGCCGCATCGGCAGTCCGGCCTGCGCCATATAGTCTTTGGCTTGGCGCACGGAATACTCACCGAAATGGAAAATCGACGCGGCGAGCACGGCGCTGGCATGACCGTCGCGGATGCCTTCGACGAGGTGATCGAGATTACCGACGCCGCCCGACGCGATCACGGGCACCGATACAGCGTCGGCGACGGCGCGCGTGAGCCCGATATCGTAACCGTGCCGCGTGCCGTCGCGGTCCATCGAGGTCAGCAGGATTTCGCCGGCGCCAAGCGCGACAACCTCGCGGGCATAAACCACTGCATCGATGCCGGTCGGATTGCGGCCGCCATGCGTAAAGATCTCCCAGCGTGACGGCTCATCCGGCTCCGATACGCGTTTGGCGTCGATCGCGACCACGATGCACTGATCGCCGAATTTTTCCGCCGCCTCTTTGACGAAGCTCCGCCGCGCCACCGCCGCGGTATTGATCGAAACCTTGTCGGCGCCGGACGTAAGCAGCGCGCGGATGTCCTCGATATTGCGCACGCCGCCGCCGACGGTAAGCGGCATGAAGCAGGCTTCGGCTGTGCGCCGCACCACATCGAGCATGATGCCGCGATTCTCGTGGCTCGCGGTAATGTCGAGAAAAGTCAGCTCATCGGCGCCGGCTTCGTCATAGGCGATTGACGCAGCCACCGGATCGCCAGCGTCGCGCAGATTGATGAAATTGACGCCTTTGACGACGCGGCCGTCTTTCACATCGAGACAAGGAATGACACGGGCTTTGAACATGAGAAGGGCTCAGGCCGGCGCCTTGGCGTCGCGGAGCAGCGCCAGCGCCGCCGCGGCATCAAGCCGTCCGTCATAGAGCGCGCGGCCGACGATCGCACCTTGCAGTTTCTGCGCGTGCGGTTTGAGCAAAGCGCGCACGTCATCGAGCGACGCGAGGCCGCCCGAGACGATCACGGGAATCGAGATCTTGTCCGCCAGCGCGATTGCGGCATCGAGATTGAGACCTTCGAGCATGCCGTCGCGCTTTACGTCGGTGAAAACAATCGCCGTGACGCCGGCATCCTCGAAGCGGCGCGCAATATCGAGCACGGAGAGCTCTGACGTCGCGGCCCAGCCTTCGACCGCCACGTTGCCATCGCGGGCGTCGAGGCCGACCGCAACCCGGCCTGGATACGCCCGCGCGGCGTCTTTCACCAAAGCCGGATCGCGCACTGCCGCAGTGCCGATAATGACGCGGGCAATGCCTTTGCCGAGCCAGCCGTCGATGGTGGCGCGGTCGCGAATGCCACCGCCGAGCTGTGCGGGGATTTTCACCGCGGCGAGGATGCGTTCGACCGCCTGCGCATTCACCGGCTTGCCTGCGAAGGCACCGTCGAGATCGACGATGTGGAGATAATCGAAACCCTGCCGCTCGAAGGCGTACGCCTGCGCCGCCGGATCGCGGTTGAACACCGTGGCGCGCGCCATGTCGCCTTGCTGCAAGCGCACGGCTTCGCCGTCTTTCAGATCGATGGCGGGAAACAGTATCACGGCTTCCACTTCAAAAAATTCGTGATCAAGGCGAGGCCGAGCTTTTGGCTCTTCTCGGGGTGGAATTGCGTGCCGACAATATTGTCGCGGCCGACGATCGCCGTCACCGCGCCACCATAGTCGGCGTCGGCGATAAGGTCGGCATGCTGCGACGGCTTGAGCTGGTAGGAGTGCACGAAATAAGCGTGCCGGCCTTCTGGCCCGAACGCGAGACCGTCGATCAGCTTGTGCGGCCGCGCGACGTTGAGCGTGTTCCAGCCCATGTGCGGAATTTTCAGGTTCGGATCGCTCGGCGCGATGCGATCGACCTCGCCGGCGATCCAGCCGAGCCCTTCCGTGACTTCGTATTCGCGGCCGCGCTCGGCAAGGAGCTGCATGCCGACGCAAATGCCGAAAAACGGCCGACCCTTGCAGCGTACCGCTTCTTCGAGCGCCTCGACCATGCCGGGAACGGCATCGAGCCCGCGCCGGCAATCGGCAAAGGCACCGACGCCAGGCAGCACCACGCGCTCGGCGCGTGACACCACGTCCGGATCGTCGGTCACCTGGATCGGCTGCCCTAGTCCGGCTTCATGCGCGGCGCGCTCGAACGCCTTGGCGGCCGAATGCAAATTACCGGAGCCGTAATCGACGATGGCGACGCTCATCGCTGCGCCCCGGGCTCAGGGAAGAGACCGATCACGCCCGACACAGCGGACACGCTTGACGGTGGCGCCGGCGAAACCGGCGCTGCCGGTCGAGGCGGTGCAACGCTCGGCAAAGAGGGACGGCGGATCCAGGCGTCGAAGAACCGCCGCTCCGCATCTTCGAGATCGTCGCCGCTGACAACGCCGACATTCCGCCAACCGTGGCGCAGCAGCGTGAAGCGCCGCAGCGTACTCGCCTCAAGCCCGATCAGGAGCGAGAGCAAAATCTCAATGACCGCAATCGCCGTGCCCGACGCGCCGATCACATGCAGGGCGGTGTCGATCGCGACCGAGGCGACAACATAAATCAGCAACACCAGCCACAGTCGGCGCCACGCCATCCAGAACGGCGTCAGCAGGAACGCCCACCAGTAAAAGCCGTCGCGCACAAAGACAAAGCGCTCCGCTTCGGCCAATGCGCCGACCGCCCGCAGCGGCGGTTCATGAACGGTATAGACAGGCATCGAAGTGTCTTTCGCAACTAATTGCCGAGACTGCCCTTGGTCGAAGGCACCTCATGCGCGGCCCGCGGATCGATCGCGATGGCCACCCGCAGCGCCCGCGCCAGGGCTTTGAAACAGGATTCGGCAATATGATGGTCGTTGCTGCCATATAGGGTGGTGACGTGCAGCGTCACACCCGCGTTCATGGCGAAGGCCTGAAACCATTCTTGCACCAGTGCGGTGTCGAACGCGCCGATCTTGGCGCGCACGAACTCGACCTGAAAAACCAGGAGCGGCCGGCCGGATATGTCGATCGCCACGCGGGTGAGCGCCTCGTCCATCGGCACGTGCACGTCGGCGTAGCGGGTAATGCCCTTCATGTCGGCGAGCGCCTGCTTCACCGCCTGGCCGAGCGCGATGCCGATATCCTCGGTGGTGTGATGCTGGTCGATATGGAGGTCGCCCTTGGCCTTCACAGTGAGATCGATGCGCGAGTGCCGCGCCAACAGATCGAGCATGTGGTCGAGAAAGCCGATGCCGGTCGCGGCCGAAGCGCGGCCTTCGCCGTCGAGATCGACCGCGACCTCGACGTCGGTTTCCTTAGTCGTCCGTTTGACCGATGCCTTACGCATCGTTTTCTCCGTGCAGCGCGCGCCTTTTATCAGGGGCAACTTGCCCGCGCCACCTCATCAAATTGTACCTGCATATGTGGTGGACGCCTGATTATATTGTAGCTACAATATGTTTATGATAATCGCCGGCTTGTAGCCTGGGACGAGCGAAAACGGGCTTCCAACCTGCGAAAGCACGGCGTCGATTTCACTATCGTGCGAGACTTCGACTTCGCGACCGCACTCGTCTTGCGCGACGACAGGAAGGACTACGGCGAAGATCGCTTCCGTGCCTACGGCACCATTAGAGGACGCCTTTACGCCCTCGTCTTCACGCGCCGCGAAGGAAAAGTTCGCGTTATTTCGCTGCGCAAGAGCAATTCAAGGGAGATCGCAAACTATGCCGCGAGCAAGACATAATCGTCCGCGGGACCCCGCCAATCCCGAATGGACCAAAAAGGATTTTGCGCGGGCCCAGCCTGCATCCGAGGTGGTACCCGATATCGTAGCTGCGTACCGCCGAGTGCGTGGACCGCAAAAGCGGCCGACCAAGAGGCTGATCTCATTGCGGCTCGACCCGGACGTCATCGAGCACTTCCGCGCGCGTGGGCCAGGCTGGCAAGCACGGATCAACAGCACGTTGCGAAAAGCCGTTGGATTGTCGTAGCCGGCGACCTCCTGATTGAATCGCGCAGCGCGTATGCCTAAATCAGTCCGCGCGCGAGGAAATTCATGGACAATCCGCAGGCCACACACTGGCACGGCACCACGATCCTGACCGTCCGCAAGGATGGCTTGGTCGCGGTCGGCGGCGACGGGCAAGTGTCGATCGGTCAGACCATCGTCAAAGCCAACGCCAAGAAAGTGCGCCGGCTCGGCGGCGGCGCGGTGATCGGCGGCTTTGCCGGGGCGACTGCCGACGCGTTCACCTTGTTCGAGCGGCTGGAATCCAAGCTCGAACAATATCCCGGGCAGTTGATGCGCGCCGCAGTCGAGCTTGCCAAGGATTGGCGCACCGATCGTTTTCTGAGGCGGCTCGAAGCCATGATGATCGTCGCCGACAAAGACGTGTCGCTGGTGCTCACCGGGACCGGCGACGTGCTCGAGCCCGAAGCCGATGTCGCCGGCATCGGTTCCGGCGGCAATTATGCGCTCGCCGCCGCGCGCGCGCTGATCGATGGGCCGTTCGACGCCGAAGCCATCGTGCGCCGATCGCTCGATATCGCTGCCGAGATCTGTGTCTATACCAATCGCAATGTCACAGTAGAAACGTTGCAAGCGTGACCGATTTTTCTCCCCGCGAAATCGTTTCCGAACTCGATCGCTTCATTGTCGGCCAGGGCGACGCCAAGCGCGCGGTCGCGATTGCGCTACGCAACCGGTGGCGGCGTTTGCAGCTCGACGAGCGGCTGCGCGAGGAGGTGCTGCCAAAGAACATTCTGATGATCGGGCCGACCGGCGTCGGCAAGACCGAGATCTCCCGGCGCCTGGCGAAACTTGCCGGCGCGCCGTTTTTGAAAATCGAGGCGACCAAATTCACCGAGGTTGGCTATGTCGGCCGCGACGTCGAGCAGATCGTGCGCGACCTTGTCGAGATCGCCATCACGCTGACGCGTGAGAGAAAACGAAAAGACGTCCAGGCCCGCGCCCAGAAGGCCGCCGAAGATCGCGTGCTTGACGCGTTAGTCGGTGCCGGCGCAAGCGCTTCGACCAAAGAGGCATTCGGCAAGAAGCTCCGCACCGGCGAGCTCAACGACAAGGAAATCGAGATCGAAGTGCAGGCCACAGGCGGCAGCGGCATGCCGCTGTTCGACATTCCCGGCATGCCCGGCGCGCAGATGGGCGCGATTTCGATCGGCGATATTTTCGGCAAGCTCGGCGCCGGCCGAACCAAGACCCGCCGCGTCACCGTGCACGAGTCCTACGATATCCTGATCAACGAAGAGTCCGACAAGCTGCTCGACACCGAACAGTTGACTCAGGAAGCCATCAAGACGGTCGAGAACAATGGCATCGTGTTCCTCGATGAAATCGACAAAATTTGCGTGCGCGAAGGTCGCGTCGGGGCCGATGTCTCGCGCGAGGGCGTGCAGCGCGATCTGTTGCCCCTGATCGAGGGCACCACCGTCGCCACCAAGCACGGCTCGGTGAAGACCGACCACATCCTGTTCATCGCCTCGGGTGCGTTCCACATTTCCAAGCCCTCCGACCTGTTGCCGGAGCTGCAAGGCCGGCTGCCGATCCGCGTCGAGCTAAAGCCGCTCACCCGCGACGACATGCGGCGTATCCTCACTGAGCCCGAGGCCTCGCTGATCAAGCAATACATCGCGCTGATGGCGACCGAAGGCGTGACGCTGGAATTCGACGAGGATGCGATCGATGCCGTGGCCGACATTGCGGTGGCCGTCAATTCAAGCGTGGAAAATATCGGCGCGCGGCGGCTGCAAACGGTGATGGAGCGCGTGCTCGACGAAGTGTCCTTCGCCGCGCCCGACCGGTCCGGCGATACGGTCAAGATCGACGCCGCCTATGTGCACAAGCACGTCGGCGATCTCGCCAAGAATGCGGATTTGAGCAGGTTTATTCTGTGACCGGTGCAAGCAGGTGTGCGAGCCGGTCGCTCGGCGACTTTATTTGAGCCCGCTCTTCGCGGCCGACCTCGCGGATCGCCGCCATCCATTTTTCGACCTGCGCCAGCATCTGCAGATCGGACTTGCAGGCACGCTTCGTCGGCGTAGTGAGGAACTCGGACATGACTGGATCTTCTCCGCGGAACGGCTTTTCCTTTCTCGCAGACGAAGTTGACCAATTCTTGCGTTTTGTGCGGCTTTCTCATTGTTAAGGTTAACGGTCTAACATTTTGATTGAGCACGATCTTATCGGAAACCGGCTGCCACTTTTCCGGGTCATGATCTAACGCGGCCGCCGCAGTCGCACATAGAGTGCGCCTTCGCCGCCGTGGCTGACATGGGCTTCGTCGAAGCCGACGACGAAGGAACGGAATTCGGGCAGCGCGAGCCACAGCGGCACTTGCCGCCGCAGCACGCCACGTTCGCTAGAACCGTCGCGCGCCATCTTGCCTGAGCCTTTGCCGGTGACCACCAGAGCAATCTTTTTTCCGCCGGCCTGAGCGCGTCGCAGAAATAAAAGCAGCGCTTCATGCGCCTGGCGTTGCGTCATGCCGTGAAGATCGATGCGGGCTTCGATAGCGTCGCGGCCCCGCGCCACCCGCTGTTTGAGCCGGCGCTCGAGCGGCGCCAACGGCGGCGATTTTGCCGGCGGCGGTGGTTCATGCCGCGCCGGCGGGTGCGGCGGCTTCGATATTTCGCGCTTTCCGGTGAGCGGCTTTGGCGGCGCTTTGCCGGGCTGCAACTGTTTGCGCAATGGTTTGATTGAACGCGCGAAGGCGCCCCACAGCGCTTCTTCCTCATCGCTCAAAGAACCGCGCCGGCTCATTTTTTCTGTCGCGGCTTGGCCTTGCCTTTCGGCGCAGGAGCAGTAGCCGGCTGCACCGCGTCAGGCGCCGGATCGACTGCGGTCGGATCTTCCATCGTCGTGCTGCCAAGATTGAAACTGAACGCGCTCGGGCGCTCGCGCGGGAGCGGCATATCGTTGCCGGCCGCCACCGGGTCGAGTGCGTTCGGAATGAGCATGACGAAGTCGCCGGAATTCTTGATACGACCGGCGATACGGGCCGCCTCGGCCCCGGCGCCGAAATAGATGTCAGCGCGCGCCGGTCCGACGATGGCTGAGCCGGTATCTTGCGCGATCATCAGCCGGTCGAACTTCGTTCCAACTTTGTTGTCGGCGATTGGCAGGCTGGCTTGAATGAAGAACGGCGTGCCGTAGGCATGCAGCGCACGGTCTATCGCGATCGACCGGCCTGGCATCAGCTCGACGCCCTCGCCGCCGACCGCCTCATCTTCAGTGGCGAGATCGGTGATGCGGAAGAAAACATAAGACTTGTTTTGCCGGCGCACGTCCTTGGCCGGATCCGGATCGGCTTCCATCCATTCGCGAATGCTCTGCATTGAGACTTGATCGCTGGTCATGATCTTGTTCGCAACCATGACACGGCCGACTGGCGTATACGGCCAGCCGTTATGCGAGTCGTAATTGACGCGCAGGATGGTGCCGTCTTCGAGCCTGATTCGCGCCGAGCCCTGGATTTGCGCGAACAGCACATCGACCTGGTCGTGCAGGTAGCAGATTTCGAGGTGCCAGCCGTCGAGCGCGCCGTCTTCGATTTCGGCGCGCGTGTAATAGGGCACGATCTTGCGGCGGCCGAAACGGCGGCCGACCAGCACGCCCTTGCTCGGAAAAGCATCCTTGCCGAACCTGCGCCAACCCGACACGACAAGATTGGGTGGCCGCCGATAGAGCGGCGCGGTGAAATTTCCGGTCGGCACCCGCGAACCATCAATGATCGGCTCATAATAACCGGTCAGAAATCCGTCGGCGTCGCCGATCCGGTTGATGCGGATGAGGCGGAAATTCTCCTCGAAGAACTTTCGCGCACCGTCCTCGTCCAGCGGAATGGCCTCGCGCGCTCGTTCGCAAATGTCTCTGAGCGCTCCGGGAATTCCGGTCAGATCCTGGTGGCGCTTGGTATCGAGAGTCTGGCAGCTCGTCAGGAATGCGGCAAAGGCCGCGGCATGATCGTCGCTCTCCCAGCCGTCCAGATCGGACCACTCGATCGGTTCGTATTGCGTGCCCGGAAAAATGATCGGTGCGCTGTCTTGCGCGAATGCTGTCGCAGGAACGAACAATAGTCCGGCAAACGCAACAGCCAGCCGCAAGCACCGGCGCAGCGCCGCCAGCGACAGCGCCGCGAGCGTCATTGTCCGGCTTCGGTCGCGACCACTTTCCAGTTGGGATCGCGCGAGGAGACATCGCGCGCGAAGGTCCACACATCCGTGACGTCGGTGACCTTTTCGGCATTGCCGTCGATCACGGTACCGGAGCGGTCGCGCGTAGCGGTGATGAGCTTCGACACGAAGCGGACGGTGATTTGCGCCGTCGCGCGATTGCGCAATTCGGCGGCCGTAATGGTCGAAGCGTCGACCGAGACAAAACGCGTCTCGACAGTCTCGCTGCGGCGCTCGCGTTCGGTGATCGCGGCATCGAAACCGTCAAAGACTTCGCGCGACAACAAACTGCGCAACTGGCGGCGGTCGCCGCCGGCAAAAGCCGTGACAATCATCTCGTAAGCGGTACGCGCGCCGGTAATGAAATGCTTGGCGTCAAAATCGGAATCCGCGGCCACGATCGCATCCAGTCCCGCTGCGACCGGCGAACCGATCTCGGCAACGTCCTTCCAGCGTTCCGCGGGCAACGGCGGGGGTTCGGCTGGACGCGTTGCCGATTCCGCAGGACGCGGCGGCAACGTCACCACCTTGTCCGTTGCGGGGCTGCGCACCGCGTCGCGCGCCGAATAGGGATCGTAAGGCGGCCTCTCGCGGCCGGTACGCTGGCCGAGCACGCTGCGCAGGCGCAGGAAAATGAACACCGCGAGCGCGAGAAAGATGATTGTGTAGATGTCGAACACTTCAGGCATTCTTTCGGCAGCGCAAGTTATGGAGACGGTGCAATTCCAACGGCGGTCGGAACCGGTTAGACCAGTCGCGGATCTCCTGCTCTATGTAGGCACGCAAGCAGGGCCATCCAGTGACTGCCGCCGGGCATGACCAAAGCGTGCCAGCGTAAGAGATTAGACGATCACCGCTGCCGCGCCAACAATAGAGGCTGGCCCTGGTGACAAGCTTTTAGGCAAATCCGCCGAAATCGCGGCCGGATGGCGGGAGAGCCGCCATGTCGCGAACTCTTTCGCCGGCCAGCGCGGCATTGTTCGCCCCCCTCCCCTATGTTAGCCAAGCCGCGAGCGCAGGCCGGAGACACGAATGTCGATGACGAACGGCGGCCCCGAGCCGCAAATGGGGTTGCAGATGCCGCAGATCGGCATCCTCACGCAATATGTGAAGGACTTTTCGTTCGAAAATCCGAATGCGCCTCGCTCGCTGGCGCCAAGTGCGCAACCGCCCACCATCGGCATCAATGTCGCCGTGGAGGCCCTGCCGCTTGCCGCGTCCGATTTCGAAGTGACGCTGCGGATAGACGGCAAAGCGGAACAGCAAGGCATGCTGATGTTCGGCTTCGAGCTGTTCTATTGCGGCGTGTTCCGTATCATCAACGTACCGGCCGACAGCGTGCAGCCGACTGTCATGATCGAATGCCCGCGGCTCTTATTTCCGTTCGCACGCGAAATCATCGCCACGGCGACGCGCAATGGCGGTTTTCCGCCACTGTTGCTGGAACCGATCGATTTCGTGACGCTCTATCGCCAGCGCATGGCCGCCACCCAGCCGTCGCCGGCGTCTCCGCCGCTTAATCCAAGCTGACGTAATCTCGCCAGATCGCTGTTGCACCGAGGCTCGCGACGAAACGGCGATGCGCCGCGCGCGCCGCTTCGGTCAACCGCGCGGCAAGCGGCGCCGGACGTTCGCGCAGCACGATGGCTTCTCCGGTTGCCTGCACCGCAGTCTTCGCCTGCGACAGAATAAGTTGCGCCTGACGCGCGCCGATTAATTCGACATAGACCTCGGCGAGCAGTTCGGCGTCGAGCAATGCGCCGTGCTTGGTGCGCCGTGAATTGTCGACGCCATAACGTTGGCAGAGATCGTCGAGGCGATTGGCGCCGCCAGGGTGCTTGCGGCGCGCAATGAGCAACGTGTCGATCATGCGTTCGCGGCTTACGCCAGCGCGGCCGGCCCGTTCCAGTTCGGCATTGATGAAGCCATGATCGAACATCGCGTTGTGGGCGATGAGCTGTGCATCGCCGAGGAAGGCGATGAGTTCGTCCACTTTGTGGACAAACAGCGGTTTATCTTTCAAGAATTCGACGGTCAGGCCGTGGATAGCCTGCGCCTGTTCCGGCATGTCGCGTTCCGGATTGAAGTAGCAATGGAATGTCTTCCCGGTCGGAAATCGATTAACGAGTTCGATGCAGCCGATCTCGACCAGACGATCGCCCTGGTTGGGATCGAGCCCGGTGGTTTCAGTGTCGATGACGATCTCGCGCATAGGTCTGCCGTTCCGCGAATCAGCGCTGCTTTCGCGGCATTTTAGCGACGCTTTGTAGAATGTCGCGAATCTGCCGCC
>Ga0181537_10004332_pt1 | contig 11804 bp, 11 predicted proteins | sample PEATcosm2014_Bin_39_FD_119765 | JGI IMG/M metagenome (GOLD analysis project Ga0181537, IMG submission 119765) | Peatland microbial communities from MTU Mesocosm Facility, Houghton, MI, USA - PEATcosm2014_Bin23_10_metaG | ecosystem: Environmental > Terrestrial > Soil > Wetlands > Peat | place... | reverse complement strand
GTTAAATCACGTTTGGGACGTAGATGTCGCAGGTTCAAATCCTGTCACCCCGACCATTGAAATCGTTCGCTATTCAATCACCCTGCCCCTGGAGCGCCAGGTGAGTCCGCGGACTCCAGGGTCCCTCCTCCGCCGGCCTTGCGCACTGCACCGGTCCGAACGCGGCCACGGCTGGCCCTGCGGGTGCCGGAAGTTGTTAGACTGTGTCTGAGCCGCAAACGCCCGGATAGAGGCGCAGCCGGCAGGTTCGGGGGACGCACAGGGCCTTACGCCGGAGCAGAGCATTGCCAATGCACGGAAATGGCCGCGGCGGCAGCGGCTCAAGCGACGGCAGCGGCAGGCGCCTGATCGGCTGGAAGGCGATCGGACAATTCCTGGGGTGCACCGAGCGTACCGCGCGGCGCTGGGAGACTGAGCGCGCCCTGCCGGTGCATCGCATTCCGGGCTCCGGGCGCCGCTCGGTGTGGGTGCACGCCGAGGAACTCTCCGCCTGGCTGAATACGTTACCCGCCGATGCCAAGGCGAGCCTGCGTGCCGAACAGGAACTCGAGCAGCAGGCACGGCCACACCCCGACCCCGTGGAAGAATCCCCGGCGGCGCAGGCCGCCGCCGCGCCGGACGCGGCTGTGCCGGATCCGCAGCCGCCCGTTCCTGCACTGCGGCCCGCGACTCCGCCCGCAGGGCGCTGGGCTTCGTGGCGCGTGTCAGCCGTGGCGGCGGGTGTGCTGCTCTTGGGCGCAGCCGCCTGGGTGTACTTCACCCGTGGCGCCACAGGCAGCGGACCGCAGAGCGCCGGCACCGGCTACGAGGACAACCCCGCGGCGCTCGCGACCTACATGAACGCGCGCTTCGAACTCTCCACGCGCTCGGCCGACGGCCTCGGTTCCGCAGAGCGCGGCTTCCGTCAGCTGGTCGAGCGCTACCCGGAGCGGCCGGCGGCGTGGTCTGGTCTGGCCGAGACCTACATGCTGCTGCGCGAGTTCGGCTCCATGCCCGACAAGGTGGCCTATCCGCAGGCCGCACGCGCCGCGCGCGCCGCCATCGCGCTCGATCCGCGCGCGTCCACGGCCTGGCTGGACCTGGCCTTCATCACCTGGTGGTGGCAGGGGGACAGCGCCAAGGCGGCCGAGGAGTTCGAGACCGCTCTTAGGCTCGACCCGAACTCCGCCCGTGCCCATCACTGGTATGCCACGGCGCTGTCCTCGCGAGGAGAGTTTCCACGCGCACTCGAGCAGATCGAGCGGGCCCGCGCCCTGAACCCGGACAATCCGGCCATCGTGGCGGACGAGGCCTACATCCGCTACGGCGCCGGCGGACCACCCAACGAGGCGATAGCCTCGCTCTTGCGCCTGACGCAGCTCGACCCCGGGTTCGAGTCCCCGCACTTCTATCTGTCGCGCATCTATCTGCACGTCGGGCGTGATACGGATTTCCTGCACGAAGCGGCAACCGCAGCGCAGCTGCGCCAGCAGGACGATGTGCGCGCCGAACTGGGCCTCGCCGAAGAGAAACTCCACAGCGGCGGTCGTGCGGCGATGCTCGAGCAGCTCAGCCAGAGCGAGGCTGCCCGCTGGGCCGATGGCAAGGGCTCGGCCGTCTTTGTGGCAGAGTACCGCGCGCTGGCACACGACCACGTAGGCATGCTGCGCTGGCTCGCCATCGCCGCCGAAGGCCACGACAACAACCTTCCCGCCCTCTACGCCCTGCCGGAATTCTCGCCCTACCTTAAGGATGCGGATTTCGTCGCGATCGTGAATCGCCCGAAATAGCCGCATAAGCCCCCCGCAGGCCACGGCCGGGCCGCGGCTGTCCGCTCCTGACCGCTCGCGTCCGCATCTGTAGGTTGCCGCCGTCCTCCCATGGCGGCTGAAATGCGCGCGACCCGACCCATACCAACTATTTCAAGGGGAGTACCGCCGGTGAAGCTTCAAACTGCGATCCTGATGACCGTGACCGCGACCCTCGCCGCCTCAGCCGTGCACGCGACCGAGGTCACCCTCAGCCTCGGGGATTCGACCCAGAATTTCACACTCTACGGGCTCGGGCCGGTCTCCAGCGGCGCCTTCGGTACCGGCACTTACGGCTCGTTCGACGCCGGCCAGGGGGCCTGCAGCACCGGCGGCGGCGACACGACCTGCCTGCTGTCGGGCACCTTTACCTCCTCGGTCAGTGGCATCGGCTCAGGCTCCTGGACGCTCACCACGGAATACGCCGGCACCGACACGCCGCAGGCGGGCCCGAACCGGCCGGTCGCACAGACCTACGGCGACAACCCGGCCGTCAATCAGCTGCAGGCCGACAGCATCCAGTACCTGAGGCTGGATCCTTCCACGAACGTCACCCTGACGCTCAATACCGCGGCAGGCACCCTGGTAGAGCCGATGATCGTCGATGGCTCCTTCGTCAAAGGAGCCGGCTACTCCTTCACTTACGTCAAAGACTCCTGCAGCGGGGTCGCGGTGTCCGTGTGTGACGTCTACAACGTCGGCCTGGTAGCCGGAGCGGTGGACTCGGCGCCGGGCGACTTCGTCGCCGAGTTCGCCTACACCCCCAGCACGGGTGGCACGGGTGGCGGCGGGGGAACCGGGGGCACCGGGGGTAGCGGCGGGGGTTCCACGGGAGGCACCGGCGTGCCCGAGCCCGCCACGCTCGCGCTCATGGGCGCGGGGCTGATCGGGCTGGGCCTGTCGCGGCGCAGGCGCCGCGCCTGAAGCCCCGGCCCGGCTCCTAGACATCGCCCGCGTCCCGCGGGCGCTGTCGTTTCAGCGCCGTGCCTGCCCCACCGGCGATGGCCTCGGGCTTCCTGATGCTCAGTGCTGGCTCGTTGGCGGCGCGACCGCGCCAGCCACCGGTTGCGCCAGGTCGGGGGCGCTCAGGCGCGATGGCGTGCGGTTCGGGGAGCGCCTGCCCGCAGCCCGGGTCGATGCCCTGCGGGCTGGGCCCGCCCGGCCTTGCGCACAGGAGGTTCTCGGCCGCCGAACGACCTGGCTGTGCACAACTCGGCCGCCAGCTCAGTAGGGGCCCGAGCGGGCGCTGGACCACCTGCGAGTGAGCCTGCAGCTCGGCTTGCGAGGCCAGCCGCGCCGCATTCTCCCGTGCGCGAGCGCGCGCCCACTCAAGCGACATCGGTCAGCTCCTGCTGGCCCTCGCGAAGTCGCATCTGCATGCGGCGGCAGTACCAGTCGAGGAACTGGCTGACGCCACCCTCGTGCGGGAAGGCAAACGGGCCCGGTTCGTAGGCCGGCGAGTCGACACCCACCTGGTTCTCATGGACGATCCTGCGGTCCTGCTCGTTGGTGGCGAGCCATACGCGGGTGAGGTCCTCGAGGTCGTAGTCACTGCCCTCCACGGCATCCTGGTGCACCAGCCACTTGGTCGTGAGCTGCGTGCGCCGCGGGCCCAGCGGCAGCACGCGAAAGGAGATCGCGTGGTCACCCAGCACGTGGTTCCAGGAACTCGGGTAGTGGAACGCGAGCAGCGCGCCGATGTTGGCGTGCGGTGCAATCGCATCGCTCAGGCGCCGCCGGACGGCCGGCTGGCCGGAGCTGGTGTAACTGACCGCCCCTGACAGCAAGGGCATGCGCGCGGTGCGCATGTGGCCCTCCTCTGACAGCTGGAAGGTACTACGCAGGCCCGCCTGCTCGCAGCGGCGCCAGTGCTCGAGGAGCGCAGGATCCTCCGCCGCCCCGCTGACACTCGTCACGGTCGGTGTGTCCGGGTAGGTGCGCGCCAGCTCCGGGTGATTGACGGCGCAGTGATAGCACTCGCGGTTGTTCTCCCAGACGAGCTTCCAGTTGCCCTCCTCGATGATCGTGGACTCGAACGCGACCCGCGCCTGCGCCAGGCGGTGCGGGGCGAGATAGGGCGTGAGCTGCTCGCGCGTCGGGGCGAAGTCGGGAGCCTCGGCGCCGAGGCAGATGAAGACGTAGCCCTCCAGCGTCTCGCAATGCACGCGCTTGAGGCCGAACTGCGAACGGTCGAAGCCCGCGCCCATCTGACGCGCCGCGAACAGCCGCCCATCGAGCTCGTAGGTCCACTGGTGGTAGGGGCAGACGAGTTTGTGCGCCGTGCCGCGCTGCGCGGCACACAGGCGCTGGCCGCGGTGGCGGCACATGTTCACGAATGCCCGGATGACGCCGTCGGCGGCGCGCACCAGCACGATGGGGTAGGCCCCGACCTGCAGCGCAAGGTAGCTGCCGGTCTTGGGCAGCTCCGCGGTGTGGGCGGCGAACAGCCATTCGCGATAGAAAATCAGCTCGAGGTCGAGCTCGTAGATGTGTTCATCGGTGTAGAACCCGCGTGCGAGCCCGGTATCCGGTGAACGCGTGCGCAGCTGGCGCAAGAGATCCGTGCGTGTCGTCATGCTCAATCCCCGTGACGTGGCCTGTGGACGGAGCCGGGAATTGCGCCAGGCGGGAGGCAGAGGAGACGGCGGGCAGCCGTGGCTGACCTCGCCCATCACGCCCTGCGATCGCCCACCGCGATTCGACGGCTCAAGACACTGCAAGGCTGGTTTCCGGGCTCTGGAGCAATCCGGGCATTCGCTCGGATGACTCGGCGCCTTCCCGAACCCTCAAGTCAGGGCTCAGTGGCTCATGGCCGAGTTCAACACTCCACTACCGTTGCGGGGGCAGCGCCGGAATTCACCGGCTTCCCAATTCTCCAGCCCACCGCAAGCGGCGGGCCGGCACCTTCAGCAGGGCGAGGATACTCGATCCGGTTTGCGGCGGGCAACGCATCGCGGCACGCCGCTGGCCCATTCTCACCTCACGGCAGCGCCTCGCGCGGCCATGCGATGAGGAACTCCCGGTGCAGCCGCAGCGATTCGTCCCTGGCCAGTTGCGAGGCACGGAACCCCGAGTCGATCCTGCTGACGCTCACCACCCGCCCGGCGACCTCGAAGCGCACGCGCCACTCCTTGATCGCCAGTTGCAGCCAGCCGTGCATGCGGCGGATGCGGCGGTAGGCATGCGGCATCGGGCCCAGGGCGAGCGTCGCGCGGATGCGCTCCTCAATCGCGAGCCCCGTGTGCGCCTGGATCCACGCCGCCTGCTCGGCCGCAAGCGGCGCAAGTTCTACGGCGTAGGCGGCAAGCGGATCCGCAGGCCCGCCGCCCGCGGCCGCACGCGCTTCGTCCTCCAGCCACCCGTGGCCCGCACCCGGGTAGGCATCGGTGTAGGGAACGTAGGGCTTGAGGTCCAGGACCGGCGTGCCATCGAGCATGTCCGAGCCGCGCACGTGCAGGGTGAGGCCATCGATCCCATCCAGTCGCACGACCGAGAGGCCGATCGGATTGGGCCGATGCGGTGAGCGGGTGGCGAACACCCCCTTGCGACCCCTGGTGCTGCGTGGCGGGAGCACCTTGGGACGCCAGCCCGGGTTGTGATGGAACCAGAACACCACCCAGATCAGCTCCCAGCCGGCGAGGTCCTCGAGCGCGTGCTCGAAACTGCGTCCCGGCAGCAGCTCGATGCGCGAGGGCGTCTCGCCTGCCGCCTGCGGCTGGCGCGCGGCCAGGACCTTGCTCGCCAGCGGACCGCGCACGTACCCGATGGGTTCGAGCGTCAGGCGCGCGGGCGGCTGCGCCCCGGGACTGCCCTCGTTCACGACGCCACGTCCGCACGAGCCGGCCGGCCCGTGCCGCATGACCGCAATCGCGCGCCCCAGGGATCCATGGCAGGCAGGATAGCGCCACGGACCCCTGCGCAGCGGCGCCAGGGGCCATTTTGGAGCGTCGCTTATCGGCCTGAACGCATCCCGTATGGACCCTTCGGTGGCCATGGCGCGTGAGAAAATCGCCCGCCCCGGATCAGGGGGCGATGCGAAGGATCCCATGGCGGCACAACTGATCGATGGCAGGCAGCTGGCGGCCAGCGTCAAGGCAGCGGTGCGCTCGCGCATCGAGGCGATGCTGCGCGAGGGTGGCCGGCGACCGGGTCTTGCCGTGGTCAAGGTCGGCGATGATGCCGCCTCGGCCGTCTACGTGCGCAACAAGCGCCTCGCCTGCGAGGAGGTGGGCATCACCTCCCTCGCCTACGACCTGCCGGCGGCCACCGCTGAATCCGGCCTGCTCGCCCTCATCGATGCCCTGAACCATGACCCGCAGGTCGATGGCATCCTGGTGCAGCTGCCGCTCCCGGAGCACATCGGGCGCAGCGCGGTCATCGAGCGCATCGATCCCGCCAAGGACGTCGACGGCTTCCACCCCTACAACATCGGCCGCCTCGCACAGCGCATCCCGCTGATGCGGCCCTGCACCCCTTACGGGGTGATACGGCTGTTGCAGCACATCGGCACGCCCTTCGACCTCAAGGGACAGAATGCCGTGGTGGTCGGCGCCTCCAACATCGTGGGACGCCCGATGTCGCTCGAGCTGCTGCTCACCGGAGCGACCGCGACCGTCTGCCACCGCTTCACCGTCGACCTGCGCGAGCACGTCAGCCGCGCCGACATCCTCATCGTGGCCGCCGGCAAGCCCGGCCTCATCCCGGGGCAGTGGGTGCGGCCGGGCTCAATCGTCATCGACGTCGGGATGAACCGCCTGGCCGACGGGCGCCTGGTCGGCGACGTGGATTTCGCGGCCGCCCGCGAGCGGGCGGCCTGGATCACCCCGGTCCCCGGCGGGGTCGGCCCGATGACGGTGGCGATGCTCATGCACAACACCCTGGAAGCCGCCTGCCGCCGCCAGGGGCTGCCGCTGGGTGACTAGGCGCGACGCCAGACCGTCGTGCCGCCGGGCTTGTCCTCGAGTATCACTCCCTCAGCCGCGAGCTCATCGCGGATGCGATCCGACTCGGCGAAGTCGCGCGCCTTGCGGGCCGCGGCACGCGCCGCGATGCGCGCCTCCACCTGCGCATCCGCAAGCCCCGCCGCGGCCGCGGCACCTTCTGCCGGCGCTTCGCCGGCAGGCTTGCCAAGCCGCGCCCACTCCGCAACCGGCACCTGCAGCAGCCCGAGGATGCCTGCGAGCGCGCGCAGCTCCGCGCCCAGGGCGCCGACCCGCACCGTATCCCCGGCATCGCGCGCGCCGTTCATCTCGCGCAGTATGTTCTGCAGCACCGCCAGCGCCTCGGGCGTGTTGAAGTCATCGTCCATGGCCTCGCGGAAGCGCGCGCTGTGCTCGCCCGCCACCAGCGGCGCCTGCGGCACGCCGCGCAGCGCGAGGTACATGCGGTTGAGCGTCGCATCCGCCTGCTCGAGCTGCTCGACCGAGAAGTTAATCGGCCCGCGGTAGTGGCTCGAGAGCACGAAGAAGCGCAGCACCTCCGGATGGCGCAAGCGCGGCAGCACCTCGCGCACCGTGAAGAAGTTGCCGAGCGACTTGGACATCTTCTCGGCATCGACGTTGACGAAGCCGTTGTGCATCCACAGGTTCACGAAACTGTCGCCGCTGGCGGCGCAGGACTGGGCGATCTCGTTCTCGTGGTGCGGGAATTTAAGGTCAAGGCCGCCGCCATGCAGGTCAAAGTGCGTGCCGAGCAGGCTGGTCGACATCGCCGAGCACTCGATGTGCCAGCCCGGGCGCCCCGGGCCCCAGGGTGACTCCCAGGCCGGCTCCCCGGGCTTGGCGTGCTTCCACAGCACGAAGTCCAGCGGATCGCGCTTCGCCTCGTCCACCTCTACGCGCGCCCCGGCGCGCAGGTCGGCGAGGCGCTTGCCCGAGAGGCGGCCGTAGCCCTGGAAGCGGGCCACGGCATACATGACATCGCCGTTGGGCGCCAGGTAGGCGTAGTCGCGCCTCACCAGCTCCTCGACCATGGCGATGATCTGCGGCAGGTACTGCGTGGCGCGCGGCTCCTCGTCGGGGGGCAGGATGCCAAGCCGCGCGCAGTCCTCGTGCATCGCGGCAATGAAGCGCCCGGTGAGCTCGCCGATGGACTCGTGGTTCTCCGCGGCACGACGGATGATCTTGTCATCGATGTCGGTGATGTTGCGCACGTAGGTGAGTTCAAAGCCGCTGTGCCTCAGGTAGCGGGTCACCATGTCGAACACCAGCAGCATGCGGGCGTGTCCGATGTGCACATAGTCGTACACCGTGAGCCCGCACACGTACATGCGCAGGCGTCCCGGGGTGATCGGCCGCAGCTCCTCCTTGGCGCCGCTGAGTGAGTTGTGGATGCGGATCATGCGAAGCGCGCCAGCCTTTCACGTGCCTTGTCGGCCGGCATCGCCCGCAGCAGCGGTGCCAGCTCCGGACCGTGTGAGCGTCCGGTGAGTGCCATGCGCAGCGGCAGGTACAGAGCCGCCCCCGTGCGCCCGGTGGCGGCGCGCACCGCGCCCGCAATCCCCTTCAGGTCGGTCGCATCGCGCGCTGCCGCCGCGGCGGCGGCGGCAAAATAACCGGGCCCGGCGCTGCGCACCAGTGCCTCGGCTTCGGGCTCAAGCGGCGGCGGCGCCCCGAACACGATCTGCACCCACGCCCGCGCATCCTCCGGGAGCACCAGGTTTGGCAGCAGCGCCTCGACCAGCGCGGTGGCGGCCTCGGGGGTGAGGTCCGGTGGCAGCACCGCGCCCAGCCATCTGAGTGCGGCGTCGCCGCCGAGCTGGTGCACGGCATCCTTCTGCCACACGTTGAGCTGCTGCTCATCAAAGCGCGCCGGCGAACGCCCGAGGTGGCCGATGTCGAAGGCGCGGGCCATCTGTGCCAGGGTGAGCAGGCCGTGCTCGGGGCTGGAGTGCCCGAGGCGGAACAGGTGATTCACGAGCGCGAGCGGCAGGTAGCCGCGCTCGCGGTACTCGCGCACGCTCACGGCACCATGGCGCTTGGACAGCGGCGCCCCGTCGGCCCCGACGATGAGCGCCACGTGCCCATAGGCGGGCGCGGGCAGCCCGAGTGCTGCGAGGATCAGCAGCTGGCGCGGGGTATTGCTGAGGTGGTCCTCGCCGCGCAGCGCGCAGGTCACCCCCATGGCGGCATCGTCGATGGCATTCGAGAAGAAGAACGCCGCACTGCCATCGGCACGCCGCACCACGAAGTCGCCGATGTCGTCGGTCGGGAAGCTCTGCAGGCCGTGCACCAGATCGGTGAAGGCCACGACTTCGGCGCGCGGCACGCGGAAGCGCAGGGTCGGGGTCGCCCCCTGCCCGAGGCGGGCCTGGCGCTGCGCCGCGGTGAGCTCGCGGCAGGTGCCGGCGTAGCGCGGCGGGCGGCCAGCGGCCAGCTGCGTGCGCCGCGACACCTCAAGCTCCAGCGCCGTGCAAAAGCAGGGGTACACCAGCCCGGCGCGCTCCAGGACCTCGAAGTAGCGCGCGTAGAGGGGCGCGCGCCGGGACTGCCGATACGGGCCGGCCGCATCCTCGAGGTCCGGCCCCGCGTCCCAGTCGATGCCGAGCCAGCGCAGGTCGGCCATGAGCGCCGCGGTGTGGGCCTCGCGGCTGCGCTCGGTGTCGGTGTCCTCGATGCGCAGGATGAAGCGCCCCCCGCCGTGGCGGGCCAGCAGCAGGTTGAACAGCGCCGTGCGGGCGTTGCCCAGGTGCAATTCGCCCGTGGGACTCGGGGCAAATCGGGTCACGGCGGCCCGCTGCTCGCCCTCCGGTGAACTTGCGCTCGGCTTCATGACTCCATGTTACGGGAAACCCACGAATCTCAACAAAGCGCCGCCCGGCACTGCACTGCTATAAAATCCGCGGCCGGCGCCGCGCACATGCACTACAGCCACGGAGGATCGATGCCCATCCAGTACCGCACCCGCCTTGCCCTCATCGCGGGTCTCGCCCTCGGTTCCATGCTCTGGCAGGCCGCCGTGCGGGCCGATGAGCCGCTTCCCCAGGTGCGGGTGACGACGAACATGGGGGACTTCGTGATCGAGCTGCGCAGCGACCGCGCCCCCCTCACCACGCAGAACTTCCTGCGCTACGTGCGCGAGGGCTTCTACAGCAACACGCTGTTTCACCGCGTGGTGTCGAACTTCGTGATCCAGGGGGGCGGCCACGATGCCACCACCCTGAAGCTCAAGGGCACCCACGACCCGGTCTTTAACGAGTCCGGCAACGGCCTGCAGAACAAGCGCGGCACGGTGGGCATGGCGCGCAGCGAGGGGCCGCATTCGAGCAACTCGCAGTTCTACGTGAACCTGGTCGATAACCCGGACCTGGACCCGGTCCCCACCCGCTGGGGCTACACCGTGTTCGGCAAGGTGGTGCAGGGGATGGACGTGGTCGACCGCATCGGCGAGACCGCGACCGGCAACACCGGGCCGTTCAAGTCCGACGCACCGCTGAAGCCGGTCATCATCCAGAAGGTCGAGATCATCGGCGCAGCCGCCGCGACCCCGGCGGCACCCACGCCGGTGGCCCCGACGCCGCCTCAGGACAACATCCTCTCGCCCAAGTAGCACAGCGACGATGGGGCACCTGTTCGTCTCGGACGTGCACCTGGACGCCAGTGCGCCGGCAGCCACCGCGCAGTTCCTCGGCTTCCTCGGCGAGCAGGCGCGCGCGGCGCAGTCGCTCTACATCCTCGGGGATCTGTTCGAGGCCTGGGTGGGCGATGATGATGCCGACGAGGACAAGGCACGCGTGTGCGCGGCTCTCAGGGCGCTCAGTGACTCAGGCGTGCCCTGCTTCGTCATGCACGGCAACCGCGACTTCCTCCTCGGTGCCGGCTTCTGCGAGCGCAGCGGCTCGCGGCTGCTCACCGACCCGGTCATCGCAGGCTTCGAGGGCGAGCAGGTGCTGCTCACCCACGGCGATGCACTGTGCACGGATGATCATTCCTACCAGGAGCTGCGCACCATCGTGCGCGATGCCACCTGGCAGCGGCGCTACCTCTCCTTGCCGCTGGCGCGCCGCGAGCTGCTCGCCAACGAGGTACGCGCCGGCAGCCGCAGCCATGTCGCGCGCACCGTTCCCAACATCATGGACGTGAACGCGCAGGCCGTGAGCGCCGCGTTCCGCGCGAGCGGCGTGCGCCGCATGATCCACGGGCACACTCACCGCCCGGCGGTGCACGAGCTGCAGGTGGATGGGGTGCCGGTGCAGCGCATGGTGCTAGGGGCGTGGTACGAGCAGGGCAGCTACATCAGCTACCAGGACGGGCAGTTCCGGCTGCACGAACTGCCGCGCTAGCGCGCGGCAGTCCGTGAGCATTTTCCGGCGTGCGGGAGCGCAGTGTTCCCGCGCGACGCCAGTCCCTGGCGCCCGCCACCCATCAAGGCTTGCTCAGCCCGCCGGCGGCGCATCGCTCGGCGGCATGCCACCGGGTCCGTGGCCATGATGGAAATGCGGGTGGTGCATCTTCATCAGGATCTGGAACTTCGCCAGCTGGTTGGCGCTCAGCACCGGCGTCAGCTTGGTGATGGTGTCCTGCTCGAGCTGCTGGTGCAGCGCCTTGATCTGGCTGAAGTCAGGCTTGGTCCCCGAGGCCTTGGCCTGCTCGAAGAGCTGCTTGACCTGCGCGTGCTGCGCCTGCATCTGGGCGTGCTCGGCCTCCAGGATGCTCTGCACCTGGGGCTTCTGCACATCCGTCAGGTCCAGCAGCGTCGCGAGGTCCGCCATCATCTGGGCCTGGTGGGCCGCGGCATTGGCTGGCGGGGTGGTATCGGCGAACGCTGCGCCCGCGAAGAGCAGCGCGAGCGCTAAGACGGTGGCTCTCATGTCGAAATTCTCCTTCGCGGGGGGCGGTTCAGGGGGAAGCCCGCGTGATCGGAAGCTTAGACGGGCGTGGCGTGCAGGGGGTGAAGAATCGTTAGGGACTGTGAATCGCCGGGGAAACCGTGAGTTAGCGCACGCTCGTCAGGTGTTAGGGCGACGCCGCGGCAGCTGAAGGCGCGCCTCGAGTCCCGCGCCGGTCATATTGTGCAGCG
>Ga0181537_10004330_pt1 | contig 11807 bp, 16 predicted proteins | sample PEATcosm2014_Bin_39_FD_119765 | JGI IMG/M metagenome (GOLD analysis project Ga0181537, IMG submission 119765) | Peatland microbial communities from MTU Mesocosm Facility, Houghton, MI, USA - PEATcosm2014_Bin23_10_metaG | ecosystem: Environmental > Terrestrial > Soil > Wetlands > Peat | place... | reverse complement strand
TCCGGAACCGTTCTACGGAACGGAGTAATAAGAACTCGCGTCGCAGAATGGCCCACCTTTACCGTTTTTTGTAAAGGTGGGCATTCATGCCGCTAGGCTTCGAATCTCTTTCAGCCCCAAGTCCTTGGAATGCCTTGACCACGAAGGAAGCCGGACTCGCGCAGCGGCACGACCTGCGCGCCGCCGACTCGCCTCAGCTAGTCCCAGCTCTGCAATGGCGCGAGGACGATCCTAAAGGACACCTCTTCCTCACCGCCGATCTCGAGCTAAGAACAGCCGCTACATTGAACCGGGACCGGCAACGACCTCATAACTGCCTTCGTAAAGGATGTATTGCTGAAGCACGGGAATGTATATGTTAAATGCTCCAGTTTCGGTTGCGACCACGCCGCAGACTTCCTCCGTGGTCGCTCCCACGGTCCACGGGGTTCCGCAGATGAATTGCAGGCGGTAGCCGGTTTGTAAGCTGTAAAACTCTGGCACTCCGCAATCCTGAATGTACTGACCTGTTTGGCAGGTCATTCGAAGCTCCACCCAATCCCCGACTGCCACCGCAGTGGGCGTGGTAAAGACAGTGTTTGAGGCGTTAAAGGCGAATACCCCGTAAGATTTCATGTGGGCATCAGGCTGGCTCGTCTGCGCGGCCGCAGTCAAGCAAGCCACGACGGCAAACAACACTCCCATCATCTTGCATTGCATACAGCACCTCTCTCGTTGACTGAATCCGACGTATACCTACTTCGGACGCGAGGCGCAAAACTTTAATTTTGAAGTCGGAAAATTTGGGACGGACAGGACGTGGGCAGACAGACCTTCTGGCTACAAATAACTGAGCCACCAATCGTTGCGCCGAGCTTTGAAGTTGGCGAACCAGCGGCAGGGAAAATAGAGCAGTAGAATGGCGATCGCCCAGACCAGATAAAGCTGAGGCAGGCTCCAAACATATCCTGGAGGCGCATCCGGAGCGCCCATAGGATGGTTGGTGAACAGCCACGGACTGACAAAGCCGAGTCTGATCTTCGATACGACCAGCGCCATCCCGTGAATCAGCGGAATGTGAAGCATGTAGTAAAAGAAAGGCACGCGGCCGAAGACAGTGATGGTGCGAGCGACCGCGCCGCGCAATCCTTCGAGCAGCGGGATCAACGTGATGATGGGGCCCAGCGTCATCAGTAGAAAAAGCAAAGACGCGGGATACTTGCTTGTGTTCAGGAACGAGAGCCAAGCGGGCATCGGCGGTAATCCATGGTGGCCTTCCGTTGCGGCATGCCAAGGTCTCGGATCGCCGTATAGATTAAACCCGCGCAGAATGAGGAAGAGCGCGATTGCTGAGAGGCCAATCGTTAGACATAGGTGCCTTCTTCGGGTCGGTTCAAGCGTTAAGATTTTGCCGAATGCGTAGCCGGCGGCCATAACGCCAATCCAAGGAAGGATCGAATAAAGCACGATGAGATTGGGGCCGTCAGCGCCGAACCGCACCGGGCCAGCGAAGAACCCGACGTAAAAGATTTTCCATAGCGCGGAAAAACGATTCGTGTCGAGACCGTCCAAGAGCGCTCCCATGTGCGAGTCCATCAAGTTGTGTGCGGCAATGATCGCGACACCCAGGGTTCCGACAACAGGCAGCGGCAGTTTCACCAATCCTGCCATGAGGATCATGCAGCATCCGATCACCCAGATTACCCCGGCCATTTCGTAGTGGCGGAAATCGAAATTGAAGGTCCAAGCCAAGCGAAGCACGGTCAGTTCGAGAAAGATGAGCCATGCGCCGCGGATCAGCAAGAAGCGCGACACGTCGGAGTGCTTCCGACCGTAGAAGAAGGTGCTGGTGCCGGCTAGAAAAATAAAAGTTGGGGCGCAGTAGTGGGTAATCCAGCGCGTAAAGAAGATGCCGGAGGTAGGACCACCGGCGGGCAGGCCCGAATAAACGCGCACGTGGTCGATGGCCATGAGAATCATGACCGCGCCACGGATGAGATCGATGGATGCGATACGAGAGGTCGGAGCAGTCAATGGACTAGTCCTGGAACTCCGAGTCGCAGGCAGAGTGGCATTCATGTTTGTGCTCCGGTGGGGAACGCCGAAATTCTTAGACCGAAAATATAACACGGGCCGAAACCCGATCCACGTTCGAAATAGCCGCGGTTTCCAGAATCTGCATCGAAATGACAGTTTCGAATCGCTGCATGCTTACCGCGTAAGACTAAATCAAGGAGACGAAGAACGATGTCCGACAAAACAAAGAAATGCGCCCACCAGCCCTGCCTCTGTGTACCGCCCGACGGAGAGAAGTATTGCAGTCAATTCTGCAAAGATGCCGGATCGGAAGAGACCGAAATCGCCTGCGACTGTGGGCATCCGGCGTGCGCGAAGTGAAAACTATCCGGCCGTTCGGTGAGTTGCGCGAGGGCTGGGCTCGATGGATGTCGCTTTCCCACAGGCGAGCTCCCTCGCTTCCTATTACGGAAAACCTTACGGCCTGATAATCTGTACGCTAGAGAAGACGAGTACTCCCGGGATTTGCATTGAGGGGGAAAAATCCGGATGTCGCCGAATAATCTAAGGAGGAGAAATGGAAGCATTGAGAATAGCCCGTAATGTTGTAGGAACGGTTGGCCTGTGTTTTTTGGGGTACATTGTTCTCGCCGGGCTTAGCGATGCCCGCCGCTATGTTCGAATCAGCCGGATGTAGTTGCGGTTCGGTCGCAAAGTGTCGCTTGAGCGATGGGTTAACATAATCGGGAAATGCACTGCCCTGAGTCGGAGGCAGTATGTAGGCTTTTGACCCTGACCTCGTAAACATGTCTTTTCGTGCAGCCATTGCACTTTTTATCATCGTCGTCTCACTCTCAGCCGCCGGAGATACTCCGTTAAATCCCAAAATGATTGACCAAGCCGCTTTCATAGTCGTGGGAATCGCCGCCCGCACCGCCAACGCGAAAGAAATGTCTGGGCAAGGCGTGATCGCGCATCAATGGGGACGCCTTTTTCAGGAAGGACTGCTCAACAAGATTCCCAATAAAGCCGACGCCAACATCATCGCCGTCTACACCGATTATGAAAGCGACTCGAATGGCGCTTACACATTTATCCTGGGAGCGAAAGTGAATTCGACGGACAACATTCCTTCCGGCATGGTGGCGCATAAAATCCCCGCCGGGAAATTTGCCGTTTTCACCACCGAAAAAGGGCCGGGCAGCAAAGTCGTTCCCGAAGCTTGGGGACGCATCAACGATCCACAATCCGCAGCTAAGCTGAATCGCGCTTACAAGGCCGACTTTGAGATTTATGACCAACGCGCGATCGATCCGCAGAATTCACAGGTCGATATTTATGTGGGGGTAAAGTAGAGGGGAATTCGCATGACCAAGAAAATTGCGCTGCTTTTCGTTATGGCGGCGACCCTCGCCGCCGCCGGACAAGATGCCCATCCCCATTGGTCGTACGATGGCGCTACCGGGCCGGCTTATTGGGGCGACCTTGAGTCGGATTTCGCCACTTGCAAGACTGGCGTCCGCCAGTCGCCCATCGACATCCGCACTGCGACAGTTAAAGCCGATCTGCCCGCGATTCAGTTCGACTACAAGCCCTCGGCGTACAAGATCATCGACAACGGGCACACCATCCAGATCAGCTATCCCGCGGGCAGCTTCATTCACGTTGGCGACAAGACGTATCAGCTCGTGCAGTTTCATTTCCATCATCCCAGCGAAGAGCTTATCCACGGCAAACCGTCGGCGATGGTGATTCATCTGGTCCACTCCGACACGTACGGAAACTTGGCCGTCGTGGCCGTTCTGGTTCGCTCCGGCGCCAGCAATCCGCTATTGAAAACCCTGTTCGAACACCTGCCCGAGGAAAAGAGCAAAGCAGAACAGGTCAACGCTGTAATCGACCTCACTCAGCTTCTGCCCCAGGATCGCGCCTACTATACGTTTCCTGGCTCACTCACTATTCCGCCGTGCAGCGAGAACGTGACTTGGTTTGTGCTGAAGAACAAGTTGGACGCATCCACGGCTGAGTTGGACGCGTTTTCAAAGCTCTACAGCCACAACGCGCGACCAGTTCAGCCTTTGAATGGCCGAGTCGTGCTGCAAAGTCGCTAGCCGGAACTTCCGGTTGAAAAAGTTCCCTCAAATCAGTACCTTAGAGTACAATTCCTTGAGATTCGGGTCAGGGTCATGGCCGAATCGATAAGTTGGCTCCAAATGCGCTCCGAAGCGTTCGACTCCCCTAATCGGCGCATCCTAATAATTCGCGAAATCTGACTTTAGGAGGCTCACTTCATGCGAGCAAAATTCCTGCGTAGCACCGCGTTGTCCTTCGTTGCTGTGGCATCCACTTTCACCGCGACATCAGCCTTGGCCGATTCCCATGCGTCGGTAAACATTTCCGACAATTCTTGCCCTGCGACCGGCTGCATGCTTGTGGGCGACAATTTCAACTTCACCCTCACGCCCGGTCCGCACTCTGTGCCACCTGGCGGCTTCGCCTTTACCAATGACACGGGGACCGTTTGGCACAGCCTGAAAATCACCGAGGTTGGCTACGTCCCCGACTCGGTGACCTGCATGAGCAGTGCCTTCGAGAAGTGCAAGGTCACCGATCAAAAGAATTCGGTCACCGTGACGCTGTGGGGTGTCGGCGGCCAATTTACTGGCGTAGCTCCGGGGCAGAGCTTCCGCATCGCGCTCGCTTGCCCTCATTGTGGCCCCAACCAGACGATCACCTTCACCGCCGTAGCGGCTACGCCAGAACCGGCGACGCTAGGCTTGATGGGCACGGGACTGTTCATGGTGGGCGCGGCGGTTTATCGCCGCAGGAATGGCGTTTAACGGCCGGTGCTGAGGCTGCTTGTTTGAGGAAGAAACTGCCGCGTCAATGAACCCGATGTTCCCGGGTGTTACTCTCATCTTTAATGCGCCCGCGCCGTCGAAGCTGCGTCTTATTAGTGTTTCTCTGTGTTGCGATTCCATGCTTCTCGCAGCCACTTTCATGGGCTCCCGAGAAACTCGTGAACGGATCGCCGATGCTCATCCGCTTCGAGGGTCATGACGACCTGCGCTCGCTCTCGGGCACATGGCTCGACCATCCCATTGCTTTCTCGTGGGACAAGAGTTCTAAGTCTTGGTATGCCATTGCGGGGATCCCGCTGCATACAACGGCTGGAGCCTACACACTTCGCCTCGAAGGCTTGACCAAGAAAGGGAAGTCGTTCGCCTTGGATCAAGCCATCCCAGTCGAGCGGAAGGCGTATCCCGATACGGTGATTACCGTCGAGAAGAAATACACGGAGCCGAACCCGGAAGAGTTAAAGCAAATTGCCGAGGATAAGTCCATCAAGCAAAAAGCTTTCGCTACAAGCGCACCGGGTCGGCTATGGTCAGGCGACTTCGAGCCTCCAGTAACGGACGCTCGCATCTCCGATACTTTCGGGACCACCCGCACGTTCAATGGAGTGGTGCAGAGTACCCACGAAGGCCTCGACTACGCGGTGCCGTCGGGAACGCCAGTGCATGCACTGAATCGAGGAACGGTAGTGCTCGCGCAGTCGCTATACTTTGAAGGTGGTTTTATCGTCATCGACCATGGACAGGGCCTGATGACGCTCTACCTTCATCTTTCCCATTTCGAAGTGAAGGCAGGTGATGGAGTCGTTCGAGGACAGCAAATCGCCAGCAGCGGCGGCACCGGTCGCGCCACAGGTCCGCACTTGCATATCGCGATTCGCTGGCAGGGCACTTACCTCGATCCTGCGACATTTCTAGGCTTGCAACTGCCGTGAGAAGAAAAAACACTGCGCGTAAAAATTCTTCTGCGCTTCCCTCTGGTAAAACCGGCATCCAAGGAGTTAACATCGGAAAAGGGTATTCTTATGTGGCGCTGGATTCTGATTGACGCGCTGGCGGCGACTATAGTCCTCATTGGCTGGTATTTTTGCCTTGCCTGGTACAACCGCCGCAAAGGAGCACGGGCCTTACACTGGGTCGAGGACGCCTGCTCCGGTCGGGCTAAGATTCTCGAAAGTCGCTGGAATGGGTCTTGTTCTTTGCAAGCCAAACTCGGTTTCGCTCAGCGTTGGTTCGAACACGCAAAAGTCACGGTTCGTTTGCGTCCGCGCCAGGCTCCCCTGAGTTGGATTCTCTCGCTGTGGAATCGCGAACGCGAAACACTAACCTTCGAAGCTGACTTAGGATGCGCTCCCGGCTTCCATCTACAGATCATGCGTCACCGCTGGCTCACCCAGAAGCATTCGCAGATCAGCCAGAAAGCGGCGAAATGGGAACTGCACCATCCTGGCCCGGTCGTATTGACCACTCGTTCTAACTGGAGTAGCGAACTGACCCCCGTGGTCAACACGCTGATGACTTCCCGGGGCCACAATTTGCTTAGTGTGCGTTTCCGCCCCGACTCGCCTCATCTGGCCGCAACCGTTGCCTTGGATTCGCTCTCGAACGAGGAAACCGCCGCAAGTTTTGTGAAAGTTCTGCGCGAACTGGCTGCGGGAGCTTCCGCGCCGCAGTAAAACTTAGGGCTTCAACTGGGCACTCGCCTCGGCAGCGCTTGCCGCTGCAATCTTCGGAGTCGCGATCGTTCCCGTCACAACCACCGAAGGCAATCCCTCACGCGTGAATTGCAGATGTATATCTTTTCCCCACGATGCCGTTCCGGTGACTGCGTAGGTCGTGTCCCGAGTTTGCATTTCACCATCGGCGACTTGGAAGTCGCCTTGATGAAGCGACAAAGTGCCTTCGAAGCGCTGGATCGTCAAGCCGGTCTGTTCTGGCGTCCAGTGCGACAATGTGCCGCTGCGCAGAATGATCTGCGCTTGGCCATCCGAGGACGCCAGCAACTCGGCGGTATTCCATCCTGACATTTTCAAGTCATAGCTGCCGCTGGCCAGGCCCGAAATCCAGCCGCTGTTGATGAGTGCGCCAATGTTTTCCGCCGCCACATTATCCAGCGTACCGCTGCCGCCGTAAGACGGGGGATAGGCGGCAAAGTCGGCAGTCCACTGCCCGGAGTGTTTTCCGCCCAAAACCGTTCCGCGCAGATTCGTCAGCGATAGCTTGCCCTGCTTGAATGCAACATTCGCCGAAACCCCACTCGCTTGCAATTTGCGAATCGACACTCGATCGGCCTTCAACGTCCCTATGGCTCTCCATTTGAGCAGCGATGGTAGCAGGGAGGCGCGCTCACTTGAAGAGTCATTAGGGGATGCTGAGGAGAGGAACTGATACCATGAGCGCGTCTTTTCAGTGGGACGAAACCAGGCGCTGAGGGCATCGGTCGAGATGGTGTCCGCGTGAACATCGAACTGCGCTGCACATGCTTCTGCCGCACACGGACGCGGCCATTTCATCGAGCCCGTCCAGTACGTGCCCGCAACCTCTGCCTTTACCCCTTGCAACAGAACCGCGTCAGACTCAAGCGCGAGTCGGGCTGAAGCCATCTCAATCGGCGCACTCGTACCCGCCAGACGAATCTTCAGCTCGCGGACCTGGAACGTTCCCGTAAGCTTCGGTCGAGTATTCCATTCACCGGCGGCGTGGAGATCGAGTTTCACGCTGCCATCGGCTAGCAGCGGAGTATTCCACAAACCGGCCGAGTTCATTGCCGCGAGGAGCGGCCGCGTTGGGCTTACTCCCTGTGCGGCGATGAAATAACTGTGCCGCGATAATTGAGCTCGAACTATCAGCGGCGTCGTTGGGCCACTTGTGTCGGAGCTCTTCGCCGATGGTTCCGTCAAAAAAACAATCGGACCCAACTCAACTTGTACAGTCTCTGTGGGTTCAGTTTCACGGCGTTTGTCCGAAGCCTCTGAAAGAATCCTCACGGGAAGCGATCCGACCGCCACGCCATCGCGGCTACCCGATCCCCTCAGGCGCAAGTCGCGCACTTCGCCCGAGCCTTGCCATTTCCAATCCGATTGCAGGCTGCGTGTGACGCGCAACTTGCCTTCGAGACGTCCGCTCTGAGCGCCATTGGCGAATCCCGTCGCGGTGCTTCTAGCAAGTCCAGACAAGGAAGTCACAGGAATGTCTTGAGCGATCACGGTAAAGTTCGCCGCCTTCAGGCCAGCGGAAATATCGCCCTGGAGGGTCGCGACCCCATCTCCGATCGGAGCTGAACACGCGATGTCGGAGAGATTCTCGTCTCCGTAGCGCGCCTTGCAATTGGTTTCGAGACGAATGGCAGCATTTCCTGGAGCGTCGAAGCGTCGAAAATCGCGCACCGTCAGGTCCGTTTGAAGGTTCAATTGCGAGAGCTTTCCCGTCACCACGGCAGTCAGGCTAGCTCCTCCACGCCATCCCGCATCTCTTCCCGAGAAATATTTTGATATCTGACCTAACTGAGCACCGTCCCAGTCGGCGCTGAACTGTACTTCAGTGTCGCGCCGCGCCACGTCGCCGGCCCATGTTCCTTCCACCCGCAAGATTCCCATGTCGCTCAAGTTGTAATCGGAACGCCAAGGCTGCGCCTTCAGGCGTACGCCCCAGGAATGATCGGAATTCTGCCAGAAAGAAAAGTCCGTGTCGGTAAGTGCGTAAGGAGTCTTCTCCTCGCTCCGCTTGAAATTGATTCGCCCTTGCGAGGCTTCGATGTAAGGGAAGTCTGGCGATTCGGAACGTCTTTGTATCTGGCCGAGCAACCGGCCGCCAGATCCATTTCCCTGCAACAGAGATTCCAGGTTCCAGCGTCCGTTGCGTTCTACCAAGTTGAGGCTGGGCTCGGTGAGATCGAGTCGGGCAATTTGAATTCGGCCGCGTAGCAGAGAGCGCAATCGCAGCCTGGCCGTCACTTCGGAGGCGCGCAGCATCGGCTCCGCGCTAAAATCGGGATCGTCGTACACGACGAAGTTTTCCAGATCGAATCCCGGATGCGGGAAAAAACGCAGGTTTACCGAGGAGATTTCAACTGGCCGTCCTACGGCCGCACTGATGGATCGTACGATGCGGCTTTGCAGGCGTCCTGCTGCCGGGCGAAAGACGAACAGGCACAATAACAGCCCCGCGGCGAGCAGTGCGAACACAATTTTTCTCTGCGATGGAGTCATCCGCAGAGAAGGCCAAAGATTCACCGCACAATCCTGAATGTCCTCGACCAGCGTGTCAAGTCGAAGAAGTGGATGACCACGTGGAGCATGAATCCGATGCGCTGGCTCGCTTCTTTTTCCAAGTACTGACCTGCCGGGGTCTCGAAGGACCAGTAAATGAACATGGGTCGGCCGATCACATTTTCTTTAGGCACAAATCCCCAGAAGCGGCTGTCGAAGCTGACGTCGCGATTGTCGCCCATGCCAAAATAATGGCCTTCGGGTACTACGATGTCCTCGCCTTGAATATATTGGGGCAGCTCATCCTGCCAATACTGCGGGACGCCGTACATATCGGAGGGTGGCACGGCCGGAAAGTTTGAGCTGTATGGGTTGTATCCCATGTCGGTTTTGTGAATCACGTAAGGCTCGTCCAGCTTTTCGCCGTTTCGGTAAACCACGCCATCGCGGAGGTGAATGCGATCGCCCGGAATGCCCATCACGCGCTTGACCACATAAAGCCCCGGTTCCTCCGGCGACAGGAACACAAAAATGTCGCCACGCTTGATATCGCGATACGGAAGGATGGGTCCGAGCCATTTTGTCGGCGGAGAAAACTGCACCCGGTTTACGAACACGTGGTCGCCGATCAGCAGGGTGTTTTCCATCGAGCTCGAAGGGATCTCGAACGCCTGGAAGGCGAACGTAATGATGAACAATCCCGTTACCAGCACGGAACACAGCGAGGCCAAGAATTCGACCGTCGTTTCGCGCGGTTTTTCTTCCTTCTGTATTTCTTTCTTGGCCACTGGAAAGGTTCCTCGTACGCAGGTTTGTTCTAATAGATCAGGCGAAACGTCCGGCCCCATCGGGTGCTCTGCACTACATGCGTCACGGCATAGATGAGATGAGAAAGTTTATCACTTGAGGCGCTCTTGCCGACTCCGTCCAGCGCTGCCTCATTGTTAACCGACCAATAGATCAATAACGGCCGCCCGACGATGTTTTCGCGCGGAACGAAGCCCCAATAGCGGCTGTCCAGGCTTTCATCGCGGTTATCTCCCATCACAAAGTAATAGCCTTGGGGGACGATAAGTTGGCCATTATCGACAAGCTTCCGCATCTGCAACCACCACTTGCCTTCGAGACCGGCTACGGGAATATTCACTCGGGGAAAGTCGTCGCGAAACACGTCTCGCGATGACGAAGTGTACTGCACATAATTTTCCTGGAGCGGAACTCCGTTGATGTAAACCTGACGGTTGATCAGGCGAATCCGGTCGCCAGGCACACCGATCACTCTCTTTACAAAATGCTCACTGGGATTTACCGGATAATGAAACACAATGATGTCGTCACGTTTGACCGCACGATAAGGCAAGAAATGATCCCAGAAGCTGCTGCCTCCGTAACGCAGCTTGTCCACTAAAAGATAATCGCCGATCAGTAGAGTTTTTTCCATCGACTCCGACGGAATCTGAAACGCCTGCACGATAAACGTGATGACAAAAACGGCGATTACGACAGTGGCTAACAGCGACTGCACCGATCCCGGCCAATCATGAACCTGCCCTTCGTCGTGTTTTCTTGAGGAGTGGTGCAGGTGCGACGGAGTTGGCCCAGTCGTCGTAGGCGGCTGAGAGCTGTCTTCCATTACCGGGTTGACCGTTACTTCACTTGACATGAGACTCTACACCCGTCGCCGAAATTGTCTCCAGATATTCCATAATCTGTCGCGCCGCCGCTTGTTCCGCACTTTTCTTCGTGGACGCTTGTGCCCGTCCCACAAACTCAGCTGGCTTTGCTTTGCCGGATTGCAAACGAGCTTCCACCGTAAACATCTTGCGATGCTCTGGTCCCTCTTCTTTCACAAGCGTGTATATCGGCTGCGGCCGTCCGCTGGATTGCAACTTCTCTTGGAGCGCAGACTTGAAGTCCGCCAACGGCAGATCCACAATTCCATTCTCTCTGCGCTGGAGCTCCGGCCCAATAACTCGTTCGATCACCAGCCGTTGGGCTTCTTCCAGGCCGCCATCCAGATAGATGGCCGCCAGAATTGCTTCCAGCCCGTCGACCAGCAATGCGGGCTTCTCGCGCCCACCGCTTTTTTCCTCGCCTCGGCCCAGCCTCAAATGGTCGCCCACACCCAACTTAGCAGCCACCTTTATGAGATGCTTCTGGCTGACCAGATGAGCACGCAACTTGGAAAGCTTTCCTTCGCGGTAATCCGGAAAGCGCCTGTACAACTCCTCTGCGGTCACCATCCCCAGGATCGCATCGCCCAGAAACTCGAGCTGTTCGTTATCTTCGCGCAGGTACGGAGCGGCGGGCTGTTTTCTCTCCTTGGAGGAATCCGCCGCCTCCAGTTCCCGGGCATGAGAAGAATGAGTGAGCGCCCTTCGCAGCAGTTCAATCCGAGTAAATCTGTATCCCAGCGCTACTTGCAAGGCCTCAAGTTGGTCAGATTTCATGCTGGCTGAGACTCCCTGAGATGGCGGTGGACCGGGCGCTCGCTGCAGAAGTTACTTCGGTGCCGGAGCCGTTGCAGCGGGCTTTGCCGGAGGCGGCGCGCTTCCCGTCAACTGAGCCAGACGGTCCCGCTCTCTTCGCGCCAAAGTCCCTGCACTGGTATTGTCTTGAGTTAATTCGACGGCGTGCTGCGCCACTTTGAGCGCTTCAGGATAGCGGTTCTGCTTGTCCAAAGTTAGGGCGAGCCGGAGCACCACGACCGGATCGGGATTCTGCGGATAAATATCAAGCGCCTTGCGAT
>Ga0181537_10004329_pt1 | contig 11808 bp, 11 predicted proteins | sample PEATcosm2014_Bin_39_FD_119765 | JGI IMG/M metagenome (GOLD analysis project Ga0181537, IMG submission 119765) | Peatland microbial communities from MTU Mesocosm Facility, Houghton, MI, USA - PEATcosm2014_Bin23_10_metaG | ecosystem: Environmental > Terrestrial > Soil > Wetlands > Peat | place... | reverse complement strand
TCGGCCTCGCTTCCAGGCTTTTCACAAACTCATTGACCAGCGATTCCTGCACTTGCGGCGTGAGCTGCCGCGCCAGTTGCGATTGCGCTCCATCGATGGCCAATTTGGCGGCCAGCGCTTTCAACTCCAACCGCGCGGCGCGTTCGGCAGCGGCGATTTCCGCTTTGCCGGCCGCCGTGATCTTTTCTTCGTCGCTCTGCGTGGCTGTCGCTATGCGTTCCGCTTCGGCCGCCGCTTCTTGCCTGGCGGTTTCGCGCAGCTCGTTTACTTCTTTCTCCAGGTTCGCCAGCTTGGCTTCGGCCTCGCGTAGCAGCTTGTCCGCTTCATTCTTGGCGGCCGTGGCTTTGGAAATGGCGGAACCGATCTGCTCCGCATTGCTGCGGAACACGGGGGGGAGCACTTTGCCGAAGAGCCAGAGCACTCCGCCGGCCACGAGGACAAAATTGATCCACTTAAAGAGCTCCTGTGCCGACTGTGCCTTCGCGCTGCCGGTCGTGTCCTCGTCCGCGCGCGCCACGCCTGCCGCGCAGGCCAGCATTGCGAACGTGCATCCGATCAACAACAATCTAGCGATCTTCTTCATCGCACCTCGCTCGGCGGTCGCAGCGGCGTGTTCAGCAGGCGACTGGCAATCTCGGCGGAAAGCTGCGGCACGGCATCGCCCACTTCACTGGCCGCGGCGCTGAATTCCTTGGAGACGCGCTCCTTCGCCTGGCCCACTTCCGTGGTGGCCTTGGCGCGTGCATCCTTGAGTTTGGCGGCTCGCTCGTCCAGCAGTTTCTTGCGCGCCGCTTCTTGCTCGGCATAGACCTTGGCGCGGGCGCCGCGCAGCGCTTCCTGATACTGCTTTACCTTGTCGTTGGCGGCGTTCTGCGCGCTCTCAGCGGCCTTTCGCGCTCCCACGGTGCGCGCATCGCGTTCCGCCATCACTTTCAGCAGCGGCTGAAAGAACAGAAAGCGCATCACGACATAGAAAATCAGCAGAATCACGACGGTTGGCGTCGCCTGAAGGAACAGTTCTCCCAGTTGGTGAAGGATTTCCATCTACTTGGTACTACCCGACCCTCGTTTTTGGTTTACCGCTCTGCGGTTGGAATGGTTAGCGGCGATTCCGTGGTCCGACCCGGGACGGATTGCACGGCGAGCTAAAAGCCGCCAACTCAAACATCAATTTATAACATCGCTGGTGAGTACGCGTCAATGCGGGCGCTTGCAGGTGTGCCGCGGTGTACCCTAAAAGTTACTTGTACAGTATGGAAATTTCGCGCTCGCTGGCCACGATGGCCACTTCCGCCATGTTCAGGAACAATCCGTGTTCCACCACGCCCACAATCGCGCGAATCTGCGCCGCCAGTGCCGCCGGATCGCTAATCAGTCCGCAATCGCAATCCAGTATCAGATTTCCCTCGTCGGTGATGAACTCCGCACCGCTGGTCACCTTTCGCACCTGCGGGCGAATCCCCATGTCTGTAAATTTCTTGGCTACCAGGGGCGCCGCCATGGGAATCACTTCCACGGGCAGCGGGAATTTGCCCAGCTTGGCGACGATCTTGCTCGAATCCGCCACCACCACAAATTTCTTCGCCGCGCTGGCCACAATTTTCTCTCGCAACAGCGCCCCGCCTCCGCCTTTGATCAGCGCCAGACCCGGAGCGATTTCATCCGCGCCATCCACATCCACGTCGATCTCCGTAGCCTGGTTGAAATCGATGATCGGAATACCCAGCGATTTGGCCTGCTCCTCGCTGTAGATGGAAGCCGCAATCCCGCGAATCTTCAGTCCTTGCTTCACGCGTTCACCCAGTAGATTGATGAACAGTTTCGCCGTGGAGCCGTATCCCAGGCCCACCACCATCCCATCCTGAATAAACTCCAGCGCCTTCTGCGCCGCTAGCCCTTTGGCGTGCTCGTGTGGGTCCATAACTATGGCAGCTTAGACGCTCCAGCCATCCGGCGCGATATTTATTTTTTTTGCGACCGCCGCCCATGCGGAATGCGGGCCAGTTTCGTGCTTCGGCTCGCTTCTTACGGCCGAATCTCCAGTGGCGTGCCCACCGGAACCAGCGGATATATTTCTTCGATTTCTGCGTTCGTTACCGCGATGCACCCGTCCGTCCAATCCACGGCGCGATGCACCCCGCCAACCCACGAATACGCCTCGCTCAGTCCGTGAATTTCAATGTTGCCCTCCGGATCGAGCCCCAATTTGCGCGCCCGCTCACGGTCCGCGGCGTTTGGGTAGGAAATATGCAGCGCCAGGTGAAACTGGCTGTGCGGATTCTTTACGTCAATCTTGTACAGTCCTTCCGGGACCTTGTGATCTCCGGTGTGTTCCTTCGCACCTACCGGCACGGTACTCAACGCCACTTTGTAGGTCTTTAATACTTTGCCTTGCCGCAGCAGCGTCATGGTGTGCGCCGATTTTTCAACAACTATCCGATCCGCCTCGAGTTTCGGTCCGCTTTGTCCATGGCCGGAAAGAGCCGCACACAAAAACAACGTGGTGACCAGAACCGCCCTAGGAATCGCAGGTGGGCGCGCTATCTCTAAATCGGGAGGATTTCGCATTGTTATCTGAGACACCGCGTGAGGACGAAAGTTCCCAAGCTAAAAAATCTTCTCTTGCCGCCGCAAATTCCCAAAATTCCCGATGTTCGCGATAATAAACGCCACGCGAAACTGATTCTCCGTGCGTACTTGTCCCAGCGCCAGCCGCCGGTATTCCACGCTAAGCCCGCAACAGTTCCCGTTATATGTCGCCTGCACGATTTGGCTCTGCAGTTGATTGTTCTGGATGTCGTAGCTGATGCCGGTCGTGAAATTGAACCCTTTGCGATTTTCCGCGCCATAGCCCGCAAGCAGCCGCACCTGATTCGCCAGCGGCTGCAGAATATTGTTCGCGTCCAGCCGGAAATAGGCCACCGTCGCGAAGAAACTCCCATACGGCTTTATCTTGAACAGATCTCCGATCGTCGTCAGGCGGTCAAGCGTCGGGTCGTACTCCAGGATTTGCTCGAAGTCGTAAGCTCCCCCGGGTGTCATCTTAAAATCGCTCACCACCGGCGACCAGTGCACCGGGCCCAGTGCAAACGCAAACGGCGTAATTGAATTCAGCGCCTGCAACACGTTGCGGTCGCCCGCCACAATCGCCCCGCCAAACGTCGGATCGAAGTAGTGCTTCTGCACGATGCTCCAGGAAAACAACTCGACCGGCTGATCTTCATCCCGTTTGATATAAAAACGCTGCGTGAACCCGTACTCGATCTCATTCGTGTCCGTTAGCGTGGCGTCGGAATCGAAACGGATAAAATCCGCAAAGTTGTTCACCCCGGTCACGTAGCGGTAGGTCACCGCCGGCTCGATCGTATGCTTGTAACGCCGGCCTTTCTTCGGCCGTTCAAAAAAACGCTCCAGCGTGGGCGGCCGCAGGTCCAGCTCGAATTCTCCGGTATTCCGCACGATGGACTGATCCACCACCACCGGCGTCCCGCTGGCATTATCCAGGCTCGCGCCATACCGCGTCGTGCGAAACGTCGCCGAAGCCGCCATGTCGAACCACTTGCCAAAATGCACCGGCACCGTCATCCGCGGCGCAAACTCCGCGCGCGAAACGAATTTGCCCGTGTCGATGAGCGCATCTGAGCGCCGCGACGTCCCGGCGAACGAATCAAACGAAAAATACACCGGCACGTTCTGCCACGGACTCTGATCCACGGAGCTGGCGCGCCCTTCGGGCACATTGCGCAGCGTCACGCTGGTCGCCGGCGTCAGGGGAGGAATTAAGGAAGGCAGCGTCAAAAAGTTTTTGTCGTTCAACCCGGCAATATTGAAACTGAACCCACGATAATTCTTGGACAAAAATACCGCGCTGCGCACTTCCGAGTTGATGGCTTCCCCGAAGGTGTCGGCAAACGCCAGGCGGAACGTCAGCGAAGAGAGCTGGTTGTAGTCCGTCACAAACCGCCAGTCTCCCGGGAACTGCGTCGTGATCTCCAGGTGCTGGTCTTCGCCGCCTTCCGGCTGCCGCTGTCCGAGCGAGTTCACCAGCCCACGGTCGTCCACGCCAAAATAGGTATAGGTGATAGACGTGTTCTGCGTGGGCCGCGCGCGAAATTCGCCCCGTTCGCTGGCCCCGCGCAAACTGAAATATTGCGCGCCCAGGGTGGCATCCATCCACGTCGTCGGTGCAAAGTAGAACGCATCGCCAAACACAAAGCCTTTCAGCGAACTGTCGCCGATGTCCGGAAGCAGAAACCCGGTCTGCCGCACCTTTTCGCTGGCCGGCGCATTGGCGTACGGCAGCCACAGCAGCGGTATGCGAAACAGCCGGAAGTTGGCGTTCAGCAACGCAATCTTGTCGTTCAGGCGCAGTTGTGCGTGGTCGGCAAAAAATTGCCAGTTCGGATGCTCCGGGTCGCAAATGGTGATCCATGCGTGGCGGAAGACGTACACTTCCTCGCTCAGCCGCTCCACCTCGCGCGCCTGAAAATAAAGTGGATTGTCCGAAATCAGAATCGTCGGGCTGGGTTGCCGGACGATCTTCACCATGCCGCGCACATTGTGGAACAGCCCGTGGCCCGTGCCGACGTTATAGTGGGCGTCGTCCGCCTCCAGGTGTTGGTTCTCGAAGTCGTAGTGCACGTGCCCGGTGGCCACCACTTCCGATGTGGCGTCGTTGTATTCCACGTGGTCCGCGGTCAGCTTCGCTTCGCCGTACACCACCACCACGTCCTTATCGGCGATATATACGTCGCCTTGCCGACGCTGCGGGCCGCTGGAGGTAATCTCCGCCAGTTGCCCGGGCGCCGACGGCAGCCTTACCTGTTGCGCTGCAACGCGCGCCGCCGGAATTTGCGCGAACAGCGCGACGCACAACACAAGCCAAGGACGGAGCGCGGCAATCGCATGTAGGAAAAATTTCACGCTTTTGGGCCGACTAGCAGAGCGAATAGCCTAGCATGGGCCGCACCTCAGGGAAACGATTCGCCGCGCCCTCTACAGATCTCGCGAAATTCGCAAACTAATGGATCCGTGCCGCACGGCTCCGGAGTAGGATGCCGCTCCACGTTTTGGGGATGACCGCGACTCTTGCCTTCGCATCAGGTTGGCTCGATGCCGATCTATGTGTTTTGCCTTTAAGCGCGCCGTCCATGCCGACAACGCCGTGTGCTGCCTAGGGAAGCGGGGCACCCACCCGCATGTTTTGGTACGCTGAGAGGGTGCCGCTGCGTTCCAAGCGGCGCAAAGAGCGCAAACCGTCCATGGGTCTTCGAGTCCTGAAAGTAGTCGCCGTCTTAACTCTGCTCGCCTGCGCTGCCGCCGGTTACTTCTGGTTCCGCGTCTCCCACGCCTCGAGCCGCCCCACCCTGACCACGCAGCCCTACTCCCCACCGCATGGCGTCCCTCGCACCACGTCCGGCTCCGAGGACCGCCCTCCGCTGACCTCTCGCACCGCCGCTCCCCCCATCGATAATCATCGTGGCCCGGACTCGCCCCTCATCCCCGGCGAAGTCCTCGAATACAGTGCCAACGTCTCCAAGCTCAACAACGTCGCCAACCTCCGCCTTCAGATCAACGATCGCCGCGACTTCCTCGGCCGCAGCGTCTGGCGCCTGCAAGCCTTCGCCCACACGGAAAATCCCCTGCGCATGGTCTTCCAGCTCGACGACCAGTTTGATTCCTACAGCGACGCCTCCTCCATGGCCAGCCTGCAATTCGAAATGCATCTCAACGAGCGCGGCCAAAAAGCCGACTCCGTCGAGCGCTTCACCAGCACCGGCCGCGAACCCGCTCCTCCGGACGTCACCGAAGCCCGCGTCCTCCCCGGCACGCGTGACCCCCTGGGCATGCTCGCCTACCTGCGCACCGTCGACTGGAGCAAAACTCCCGAAGTCCGCAGCCCGGTCTACGACGGCCACAAACTCCACGACGTGCGCGCCCGCCTGGACAGCCTCGCCGTCTCCGTCAGCGTCCCCGCCGGCGACTATCGCGCCACCAAAATCGACATCAAGGTATTTGACGACGGCGTCGAACTCAAGGACGCACAGTTCTCCCTCTACCTCGCCAACAACGCCGCGCGCACACCTGTCTTGATCGAAGCCGTAATTCCCGTAGCGACCGCCAGAGTGGAGTTGGTGAAAGCCGCAACCGCCCGCTAAATTCTTCTTTTCAGCGCAGCGAACTATAAATCCCCAACCACCAGCCGCTCAATAATCGAACACGCGATATGCCCCACCGTAATATGCGCCTCCTGAATCCTCTGCGCATCGCTCGAAGGCACATTCAAAAGCAGCTCCACCTTCTCTGCCAAGGGTCCGCCGCTCTCCCCGCTAAATCCCACGCGAAACGCCCCGCGCGCCGCGCCCGCGTCCATCCCCAACAACACGTTTGGACTGGCCCCGCTCGTCGATAACCCCACCAGCACATCTCGATCGCGCACCAGCGACTCAATCTGCCGCGCAAAAATCCGTTCGAATCCGTAATCATTCCCCGCCGCCGTCAATACTGAAGGATTCGTCGTCAGCGACATCGCCGCCAAGCCCGGCCGGTCCGCCCGCAACCGCACCACCAATTCCGCCGCCAGGTGTTGCGCGTCCGCCGCGCTCCCGCCGTTCCCAAAAAACACAATTTTCCCGCCGCCACGCAGTGCCGCCGCCGCTTTCTCCGCGAACGCACCAATGCGCTCCACCAGTTCTGCGGAAAACGCCTGCTTCACGCGCGCGCTCTCCGCCAGCTGCCGCCGTATCTCGTCCGTATGCTTCATGCAGTTGAATTTGTAGGGGCGTAGCATCCTGCGCCCCAGCTAGGCAGGATGTAAGCCAGAGTAGCAACGAAATTCCGCATGCGCGGCCGCTTCACCGCCGCAACGTTAGCACAAAACAATCTTCTCGCGATGCCGCATCACCCGCCGCGTCGCATTCCGCGTATCGATAACCAATTTCGCCGCATCCACAATCGCCCCGTAGTCGTAACTCGAATGGTCCGTGGAAATCAACACCGCGTCATAACTCCCGAGCGTCTGCGGATTCAGCGGTACGCTTTTCATATCCTCAAAATTGTAATGCCGCATCTTGTGCAGTTTCGGAAAGTACGGATCGTTGTAGTCAAACTCCGTCCCGCGCGCCTGCAGAAGTTGCATGATCTTCAGCGTCGGCGATTCCCGCAAATCGTCCACATCCTTCTTGTACGCCATCCCCAGTATGAGCAGCTTCGAACCCTTCAAACTCTTCTTGTGATTATTCAGCGCCGCCGCAATCGCATCCACCACGTGGTATGGCATCGCCGTATTGACTTCGCCGGCCAACTCGATGAACCGCGTCGAAAAATCAAACTCCCGTGCCTTCCACGAAAGATAAAACGGATCAATCGGAATGCAGTGCCCGCCGAGTCCCGGCCCCGGATAAAACGGCATAAATCCAAACGGCTTCGTCGCCGCCGCATCGATCACTTCCCAAATATCGATGTTCATGCGCAGGCTCAGCATCTTCAATTCGTTCACCAGCGCGATGTTCACGCAGCGAAAAATATTCTCCAGCAGCTTGGCCATTTCCGCCGCCCGCGTCGAGCTCACTGGTACCACCCGCGCCACCACCTGCGCGTAAATTGCCACCGCCGCCCGCGTGCTCGGCGGATTCAATCCGCCCACCACTTTCGGAATCTGCGCCAGCCCGTACTGCTTGTTCCCCGGATCCTCGCGCTCCGGCGAAAACGCCAGGAAAAAGTCGCACACCACATTTTCATTTTCCGGCCCCACCGCAATCGGACACCGCAGCCCGCTTTTCTCTAGGATCGGCAGCACCAGCTCTTCCGTCGTCCCCGGATATGTCGTCGACTCCAGCACCACCAGTTGCCCGCGCTGCAAATTCGGCTGAATGGCGATCGCCGTCTGCTCCACGTAGCTCAAATCCGGCTCTCGCCGTTCATCGAGCGGTGTAGGCACCGCGATAATAATCGCGTCCACGTCCTTCAGCTTCGTAAAATCTGTCGTCGCACCAAAGTGCTTGCTATTCACAAACTGCTGAATCTTCGTCTGCGGAATATGCTCGATGTACGATTTTCCCGCGTTCAGCATCGTCACTTTCGTCGGGTCCGTATCAAATCCCGTCACCTTGTGCCCCGCTTCCGCAAAGCGCAACGCCAGCGGCAATCCCACGTACCCGCATCCGATAATGGCAACCTTTAACTGCGCACCCTTAAAAAATTCCGGCTTTCGATCGATGGGCATGAAGTAGAACGCACTCCTCTAGGGCTGCCGGCAGATGCTCCGGCGCATTTCGCAAATTACTTTCGGCTCTTGTGTTTGGGCATCCTGCAGGCCAGCCAGCTTCCAATGGCGCCGATATTTCAATATAGCAGCATACCTTGCCGCAAAAACAACCGCCCGTTAGAAACGTGTTACACGTTGTTCACCGCCGGTTGCCTCCAGCCTCAAGTCAGCGCAAGATACTCACACCGCCCCGCTCGATTCAGTACCTAGGCTACGAAGGCGAACTAACCAAGGAAGAATCGTCTCGGGATCGGTTCCGGCTAACCATGGTCGATCTGCACTGTCACATCCTGCCGGGCCTCGACGACGGCTCCCGCAGCCTCGAAGACTCCCTCGCCATGGCCGAATCCGCCATCGCCGACGGCATCACCCACGTCGTCGCCACACCGCACGCCAGCAGCTCGTGGGCATTCGACTATTCCCGCGTCCGCCAAGCCCGCGACGAACTCCAGCGCCACCTCGGCGACCGTCTCCACCTCGCCACCGGCTGCGACTTCCACCTCAGCCCGGAAAACATGATCGCCCTCCACGCCGACGCTCCGCGCTTCTGCATCAACCAAAAAAATTATCTCCTCGTCGAGTTCAACGAATTCGCCATTCCACCCGCCATGGACCACACGCTCCACGAACTCCAGCTCGTCGGCCTCCAGCCCATCGTCACCCATCCCGAACGCAACAGCATCCTCCGCGCTCATCCGGAGCGCCTCAAAAAATGGGTCCACCACGGCTGCTACGTCCAGGTCACCGCCAATTCCCTGACCGGCACCTTCGGCGCCGGCGCCCAAGAAGACGCTTGGCGCTGGCTAGCCGAAGGCCTGGTCCATTTCGTAGCCAGCGACGCCCACAACACCACCACCCGCCCGTTACGCCTACTCCCCGCCTACGACGCCGTCGCCAACAAATTCAACACGGAGACCGCCGAAGCCCTTTTCGTCTCAAATCCCAGGGCTGCCTTCGAAGGCCAAGAGCTTCCTCATGTCCCCGAAGTAGCGGAAGAAAGCCCAGAACCACGCAGAAAACGCTTCCTCTTCTTTTAGTAGCACAGGCATTCCTGCCTGTGTGCCTTCCTCAATCTCATCGAGGCGCAAACCGTAGCATGCCCCACGCTCAAGCGAAGCCTTCTCTGGGAACGCCAATCTCCGTATTGGCGCTTTTCGTCAAGTTCACCTTGCTGTCGACCGCACCAGCAGTGCGTAGCGCCGCCGGACTCTTGCTTTATCGTGAAATAAAAACGTTCCCAGTCTTCCGTCGCTCACGACCCCCGCAGCGGTAACCCCGCCCAAGCATTCAATATCCCCAAACACTCCCGCACCACATCCAGCGCCTCCCCGCTGCTCCTCCACCAATGCCCCGGCGCAAACGTATCCCCGCCCGCCGCCCGCACAATCACCCGCCCGCGCCCCGCCCCAATCCGCCACCACAAGGTCCCCACCCTCCGCGTATGCACTTTGCTGGTCACGATAATCACGACGCCCGATTTATCCCCCGGCATCTCCGCCGCAACCGCCGCCAGCTCATCCGCGGTATTCACAACCGCCTCCGGCAAAACGCGAATCGCCCCAGCCGGCACGCCCTCATGCACCAACACCTGCGCGTCGTACGTTTCTTCGCCGGTATACGCCACCCCCAGCTCCGCCAGCGCCCGCGCCGTCACCTCGCTCCGCGTCAACCACACCTCCGGTGCCCATCCCGCGCGATACAATTCCGCCGCCCCCTCCGCCCGCAGCGGCAACCCCCCACTCAACACCACAATCGCTTGCGCCTTCCCGAGCGGATCCTCCCGCACCAGCCACCGCCCAACCCCCGCCACGAAAATCGTCGCTAGCACCAGCGAGCAAAGCATCACGCAGAACACAACGCGCACCATACGGCGCAACGCCGAACCACGCGACCGTTCTGCAATCTTCGTCATTGTATGTTCATCGACACGAAACCACGCCAGCCTATCCCGCGCTCACCCTGTGGTCAATTTCCGACCATGCGCCTTTCGAGGCGTTAAACAAGAAATCCGGTGTAAGCTCGGCTCTCACGGCAGAGAACCATTGTTAAAGAAAAAGCCAACGCGAGAGTTGGAAGTTCCACTGATGGCGATCAGCAATCCTCAAGCAGTGGAAGTGCTGAGGGTGTGGGCGGCGCCGGGTCAGACCCAACAGTTAACGCTGAGAACCACCTGGAAAGACGCCGGAGCTTGGGGTCTACTGCTCGCTGATGTTGCTTTTCATGCGGCTAACGCCTACGCGAACGAAGGACTGAACAGGGCAGAAGTCCTTGGCAAAATCCGCCACTTTTTGAATGCAGAATTTTCACGCCCTACAGACAATCCGATTGAACTCAAATAGCCAAATTCCCAAACCGCACGTTATACTCACGGATTGTTCTTTCCCTCAGGAGGCCGCATGCGCGCGGTAGTCACTGGTGGAGCAGGTTTTCTCGGTTCCCATCTCTGCGACCGTCTTCTCAAAGAAGGCTGGGACGTCCTCGCCATCGATAATCTCATTACCGGCGCCGAAAAAAACGTCGCCCACCTCAAAGGCAACGCAAAATTCCAGTTCATCAACGCCGACGTCAGCGATCCACTCACAGTCGACGGCGACGTAGCCTACGTCTTCCACTTCGCCTCCCCCGCCAGCCCTCCCGACTATTTAAAACATCCCATCGCTACCATGAAAGTCGGCTCCATCGGCACGCTCAACACCCTCGATCTGGCCCTCGCCAAAGGCGCAAAATTCTTCCTCGCCTCCACCAGCGAGTGCTACGGCGACCCCGAAATCTCCCCGCAACACGAAGGCTACTGGGGCAACGTCAATCCCGTCGGCGCACGCAGCGTCTACGACGAATCCAAGCGCTTCGCCGAAGCTTTGACCATGGCCTATCACACGCACCACGGCCTGGACACCCACATCATCCGCATCTTCAACACCTACGGCCCGCGCATGCGCCTCAACGATGGCCGCGCCCTCCCCAACTTCGTGTATCAAGCCCTAAGCGGCAAGCCGCTAACCATTTTCGGTGACGGCTCGCAAACCCGCAGCTTCTGCTACGTAGACGACCTAATCGAAGGCATCTATCGCCTGTCGCAGTCCAACGAACATTTCCCGGTCAACATCGGCAACCCAAACGAAATGACCATCCTCGAATTCGCCGAACGCGTGCGCAAACACTATCAACCCACGCCCCAAATAATCTTCGAGCCGTTACCGCAAGACGACCCGCGCCGCCGCCGGCCAGACATCACCAAAGCCAAGCGCCTCCTAAACTGGGAGCCAAAAGTCGATCTAGCAGAAGGTTTAATAAAAACCCTCGCCTATTTCGCCCAGGAATATCAAGCCACACACCAGTAGCATAGGCATTCCTGCCTGTGTGCGCAGTCATCCGCACCAAAATTTTTATCGCTTGGCGCAACCCGAAAGTTTTCGTCCTGGTAGCACAGGCTTCACAGGCTGCGGAAAAAGTCAGGTCGGTGGCAACGCAACAGGCCGTGAGGCGTCTAAGTGCACATGCGAGGACACGACGAGCATCAAGAAAGCATGTTCAGTTACATT
>Ga0181537_10004328_pt1 | contig 11808 bp, 12 predicted proteins | sample PEATcosm2014_Bin_39_FD_119765 | JGI IMG/M metagenome (GOLD analysis project Ga0181537, IMG submission 119765) | Peatland microbial communities from MTU Mesocosm Facility, Houghton, MI, USA - PEATcosm2014_Bin23_10_metaG | ecosystem: Environmental > Terrestrial > Soil > Wetlands > Peat | place... | reverse complement strand
GAGCACCTCGACCAGGTAGGCGTGGAAGACCGCCCAGAAATGCATAACTGGAAGAGCCAGCGCTCTCCGTGGGCACGCAGAGTCGCTCTATACGTTGGGCTCGCTCTGATTCCCATCATCATTTTCGGACTGTTGCTCTACGTCGCGCGCCACACATAAGCGCCCGTTCAGAGTTAGTTGTCACTATAGTTTTCAGTGAACTGCTCTACTGGACTTCTAAAATGAAAGCTGCCGGACTGTTTTTGCTATTTGCGGGATTCGCCATCGTGATGAGCGCCCTCGTGATGCTTTCGCCGAACGCACCGCGCGGCCTGTTCATCGCCGCCGGAATCGCCACCCAGGTCCTCGGACTGTTCCTTATCTTTCGCGCGCACTACACTCAAAGCGAGGGACACTGATGCAGATGCAACCGGCTACACTCAACGAGACGGCGACGGCAATCTGCACCCTTTGCATCTTTCTTGTCCCACTGGCTGCAGCAGGCTTGGCGCTGGTCAACACAGGTTTCGGACGCTCACGCAGCGCGGCCCATTCCCTGCTCAGCGCCATGTGCGTCTACGCCACCGCAGCACTCGTTTATCTCGTCATTGGCTTTGCTCTGCAGGGCTACGCAGGCGAACCCGCTCACCTCCTGAGCGCTGGCGGTCGCCAATGGAACCTGCTCGGAGCCGGACGCTGGATGATGCGCGGTGTCATCTTCAACGGCTCTACCTTATCGCTCGTCGCGTGCCTGCAACTGTTCAGCGTTGGCATTGCCGCGCTCATTCCGCTTGGTGCCGGATCGGATCGCTGGAAGCTTGGTGCAAGTTGCGCGTCCTCCGCACTGCTGGCCGGGATCACCTACCCCATATTCGCGCATTGGGTGTGGGGTGGCGGATGGCTGGCACAGCTCGGAGCACTAGCCGGATGCGGCACCGGCGTCATCGACGCAGGCGGCTCGGGCGTCCAAGCCGTCGGAGGACTCACCGCCTTAACAATCGCGTGGATCCTCGGTCCTCGCCAAGGCAAGTATGAAGCCAGCGGAATGGCAATTCCCGGCCACAACATGGTGATGGTTCTATTCGGCTGCCTGCTGATGATGGTGGGCTGGCTAGGCTTGGACACCGCCGGAGCACTGCTCTTCGCCGGAGCCTCCGTCAGCAGCCTTGCATTGATCGCCGTAAACAACGTGATCGCCGCCAGCGCCTCTCTGGTCACGGCGCTCATCGTGACCCGCGTGCGCTACAGCAAGCCTGACGCCTCAATCAGCGCAAACGGTTTTGCCATCGGACTGGTTTCCATCTCCGCCGCCTGCTCCATGGTGTCGCCCGCCGAGGCAGCAGCCATTGGCTTGGTGGCTGGCTTGATCGTTCCGTTCTCGGTGGAGTGGTTGGACCGCGTCGGCGTCGACGATCCCAGCGGCGCGATTTCCGTATACGCCGTCGGCGGCCTCTGGGGAGTGTTCGCCGCAGGAACCTTCGCCCAAGACCGGCCCGGCCAGTGGATGGCCCATGTCTCTACCATTGCCGCGCTGCTCGGCTTCGTTCTTCCGCTCACCTACTGCCTGAACCTTCTGCTGAATACCTTCTATCCGCAGCGCATCAGCAAAGACGGAGAACGCCAGGGACTTGATATGAGCGAGCTAGGCGGGGGGGCATACCCTGAGTTGACGCAGGTCACAAAGGACTACCTCTCCCGATAGCCGCCGCGCATTACTTGACCTCGTCTGAGACAATCAGGAAATTCTTCAGGTTTGCCGTGCCGAATGAAGTCAGGAACGCCACATCCGCAGCATCTCGGCCAGTCGCCATCAGTACGCGGCCAACGCGCGGTTGATTGTTGCGCGCGTCAAAAGCCCACCAGCGTCCATCAAGATAGGCCTCAAACCACGCGCTGAAGTCTGCCGGATCGGAGATTGGCACCTGGATGTCGCCCAGATATCCGGCCACATATCGCGCCGGAATATTCAGCGCCCGGCAAAACGCAACCGCCAGATGCTGGAAGTCGCGGCAGACGCCGCAGCGATCTGTGAGGACTTCCATCGCCGTCTTGGTGCTTCGCGCAAACTGGTAGCCGAAGGTGACATTGTCGTGCACCCAGTTGCAGATTGACGCAACACGCTCCCAACCCGGGGCGATCCCTCCAAATAAATTAACTGCTGTTTGGGAGAGAAGGTCAACTTCACAGTAGCGGCTGTTCAGCAGGAACTGAAGTATCTCCGCAGGCAGCTCCTGCGGCGGGATCTCGCGCGCACCCAGCGCAACTGGATCAGGCAGGCCTGAGTCTTCAATGAGTGTGGAATTATAGAGACGCAGTTCGCCCGCTGGAGCATAAAAGCGCGTGCACAGGTTTCCAAAGCTGTCGAAGTACTCTTCCAGCGGAAGTTCAGGCGTGGTATGTAAGAGATCCGGCTCGCGCAAATCGCCCACACGGGATGAATGCACGCGCAGTTGTGCCACAAATGCGGCGGGTGCTGGCAGATCGAAAAGCATATCGAATCCCAGACGAATAAGCATCGGCGGCTCCTGATTTCAGTTGTCTTGTGAATTCGTTGTTTGCGTCTTCCAACCGCAGGACGGAACTGACACAATGTTACTAGGGACAATCAAGACTTGGGGGCAGCAAAATGACTTACTGCTTAGGCATCATGACACACGAAGGCCTGGTAATGGCATCGGACTCGCGCACAAACGCAGGTTTTGATGATTTGAATATAGCGCGCAAGATGCACACTTTCGTAAAGCCGGGCGAACGTGCGTTTGTTGTGCTCAGCAGCGGAAGCCTGTCGCTGAGTCAGTCGGTGGTAAGTCTGCTCCGGTCCAGCTTCGAAGCGGGTGAAGGGCTCGGCAAAGCCAAGTCGCTGTATGAAGCCGCGCGCGAAGTGGGCAAAGCAGTCCGTCAGGTTTCGGAGATCGATCGTGAGGCGCTGGAACGCGACAACTATAATTTCAATGTTCACTTCTTAATCGGCGGCCAAGTCCGTGGAGAGGCCCAAAGCCTGTATCTCGTTTATCCCCAGGGAAACCCATTGAACGCAACCGTGGACTCACCCTTCCTGCAATTGGGAGAATACAAATACGGACGCCCAATCCTCGATCGCGGAATCGTCTACGGCTCTACGACGCTCGAGGTCGCTGCTAAATATGCACTGCTCTCCTTCGATGCCACTATGCGCTCAAACGTGACGGTCGGGCCTCCGGTGGAGCTCATGCTCTATCGCAAGGACACTTTGAACTTCGACTCCTACCGGCGATTTTCCGCAGCAGATAGCGAATTGGAATCCATCCACGCACGCTGGGAGCAGTCACTCCGGCGCGCCGTTGAGGAGCTGCCTGAGATTCGGTTCTCTTCACCATTCAAAGCGGAATCCGCAGCAAGTTCCTAGACAATGAGGAGTTCCAGTAGCTTCCCGCGACCATGAGAAAGGGCACCTGTGAGGGTGCCCTTTCCATCTGGCGAATCGTGAAAAGTTAATTGCGCGGTGCAGCCAGTCGCGCTTGGTTGTGCTCGGAAATAGTCTTCCGCGCGTTGTCAGCAAGTTCTTTGGCCTTGGGCATCAGTTCCAGGGCCTTGAGCACGCTGGGGTCTGCCTCGGCCTGCACGCGCATTCCCTCTTGCTGACCGAAGGCACCCACGAACAGTTCGCTCTTGATGCTGGAGCGCACCCAATCGTTGTTGTCGATCAAGTCCTTCTCCGTGTAAGGCAGCTTCGCATCATTGAGGAAGGTGCGGAACTCCTGCAACACCGCTTCATCCACTTGGAAGTTCTTATCCACCTTGTGTGTGATGGAATAATGTTTGGAGAAGTTGAAGAACGCATACTTGCGCAGCAGCTCTTCCTGGAATTTGTTGGCCTTGAGCGGGGGAATCTTCACGTCCGGCGTAATTCCTCCGCCGCCGTACACCGTGCGTCCGCTATCCGTCAGCTTGACCTCGCGATTCGCATCATCCAGCTTGGAGCCATTGATCGAATAGTCGGTAGTGCTGCGGTTGTAGTAGTAGTCGTAGAGCGATACGCCGTTATAGTCGCGCTGAATCAACCGTCCGCTTGGCGTGTAGTACTTGGCCGTGGTCAGCGCCAGTCCGGTGTTCTCGCTCAGCCGGTAAACTGTCTGCACAAGTCCCTTGCCAAAGGTGCTTTCCCCTGCGATGAGTCCCCGGTCATGATCCTGAATTGCGCCTGAGACAATCTCCGCAGCCGACGCTGTGCCGTGATTCACCAGCACTACAATCGGATAATCCTTGGTGCTTCCATGGGCTGCGCGATAAACCTTCTCCGGTGAGTTGCGTCCATGATGGCTGACGATGACCTGTCCCTTTTTCAGGAACTTGTCTGCCACGCCAACGCCTTCGCTCAGCAGTCCGCCGGGGTTGTTCCGCAAATCAAGGATCAGCCCTTTGAGATCGCCCATCTCTTCCATCGCAGCCGTGGTCTCGGCTTCTGTCGTCTCCTGGAAGCCGCTGATGTGCAGATACCCAATGCCGGGACGGATCAGGAAGTGCAGGTCCACCGAGTAACGTGGAATCTCATCGCGAATCACAGCGAAGTCCAGTGCCTTGGCACTACCCTCGCGCAGGATTGAGATGTGAACCGTCGTGCCCTTGGGTCCCTTCAATAGGTCGGCCACATCGCTGGTCGTCATATTGTCGGTTGGCTTGCCGTCAATGGCCGCAATGATGTCGCCCGGCCGGATTCCCGCTCGGTATGCAGGCGCTCCCGCGAATGGGGCGATCACGATGACCTTGTTATTACGCGGCCCAACCTGCATGCCGACGCCGTAGTATCTTCCGCGCTGCTCTTCTTGTAGAGCCGAGTACTGCTTTGGGTCAAAGAAGTTCGAGTGCGGATCCAGTACCCGAAGCATACCCGGGATCGCACCGTCGTAGATCGCCTTGTCGGCGTCCACCTTCTCGGCGTAATTCTGCTCGATGACGCTATACACCTGCGCAAAGTTTCGCGAGGTATCCTGCATATCAGCGTCAGCGTTAGAGGGCGCAGCCCCGGTTCGCCCGAAGACCACTCCGAGGAAACCGCAAGTCAGAATTACTAGGAAAACGAATACCAGTGAGCGACGGGAACGACCAGCCATTGAAACTTCCTTTTTGCCTTGCGCCAGAAGCGCTACGTGAATGTTTGCCGCGCCTGAAGTCAGACAGACGCAACCCTCTATTTGGCAAGAGTATAGCAGTTTGATTCGCGAACAAGTTAGTTGTCAGCGGATGCGGGATTCGGAATTCACTCCCTTACCGCTACCCATGAGATGCGAAAGTGCCCGCTCCGGCTTCGCAACTTAATATTGCTTCCCTTGCCGTGCTTCGCTCCCTTGTCGTCTGCCCGAAGCAGCTCTGTGGTAAGGCCCGGTATTCTTGCCTTCTCAGGCGGCTTACCGTCTTACCGGGAAAGGCTTTTGCCGTGTATGATAGCAGCGTATGAGTGCCGATATGATTTTCATCTTCTTGCTGGCCTTGATCCTCTTTGGCCCCAAGAAGTTACCCGAAATTGCGCGTCAGATCGGCAAGTTTATGGCCGAATTCAAACGCGCATCTAACGACTTCACCTCTCAGCTCCAGTCTGAGATCGAAAAGACTGGTGCGGACATCTCTCCCTCGGGAGCGCAGGGCTCTTCGTCCTTGTTTAATCAGCAGAATGTGTCGACATTTGCCCAAACGCTGCTTCCGCCAGCCGTGAAATCGGCGATCTCAGACATTGACAGCGCCCATGACCGTCTGATGGCGACCGCCCGGATGGCCTTCGACGCGCAAAACTTCACCCTGCGAGCGCCCGAAGCGCCGGTAGTTGCAACGGCAGAGCCTGCCGAACTGGCTGCACCGCTCTCTTCGGAAACCAATGTGGATCAGCCCACTGCGGCCGCCGCATCGCACAATTTATCCCCGGTTGAAGCTGTGACCGATCAAACTACGCACGCTCCGGCGCCGGCCACCAGCGACTCTGCCCAGCAGAGCAGCTAACCGGACGATCCCAAAAAGGTTCTAATGGCAGAAGCAGCTACCCCTACAGGCAGTTTTAAGGACAGACAAGAACTGTCTTCCATGGGCTTCATGGAGCACCTCGAGGAGCTCCGCAAGCGCATCATTTGGAGCATCGTTTACATTGGCTTGGGATTCTGCGTCTGCTATTGGTGGCATGAGCAGATCTTCGCCCTGATGCAGAGCCCGATCGTTTTCGCCCTCAAGCGCCACAACCTGCCCACCAATCTCGTCTATACCAATCCCACTGATCCCTTCAATATGTATCTGAAGATCAGCCTGATCGTGGGAATCTTTGTGGCCTCGCCGTTCGTCCTTTACCAGATATGGGCATTCATTGCTCCCGGACTCTACAAGAGCGAGCGTCGCTACGTTGCGCCGTTCATGGTCAGCACCGTTGGCCTGTTCGTAGCTGGCGGGTTTTTCGCTTACAAGATGGTGTATCCGGCGGCTCTTGATTTCCTCATCGACTACAGCGCCCAGTTCACGCCAATGATCACGATTAACGAGTACACCACTCTGTTCATGACCATTGTGCTCGGTCTCGGCGTAGTCTTTGAAATGCCAATTCTCGTCTTCTTCCTCGCGCTCTTCGGCATTCTCAGCGCGGGCTTCATGTGGAAGAATTTCCGCTACTCGATCCTCATTATCTTCATCATCGCAGCCGTGATTACTCCTACAACGGACATCATGAATATGTGCATCTTCGCCGCTCCCATGGTCGTGCTCTATCTGGCCAGTATCGGTGTCGCTTACGTAGTGCATCCCAAGCAGCGCAAGAAGCGGGAGCTTAAGAAGCAATCATGATCGGGCATCGGGGCCTCCTGAAAACTAATCGAATCAGCAAAGGAGGCCCCATGATTCTCGCTGCACTGCTGGCCGCTTCCATGTTGTTCACCGGAGCCTGCCATGCTGGTAAGCCCGGCGCAGACACTGGCGCGCAGTCCCGCACTGCTCAGGCCGCGCAGCGCCCCGAGTTGAATCCCGCGGACTTCGATCCGAAGCCAGACACCCCGCCCGCGCTCAAGATCAGTGGCGAACGCGCTTTCCAGACCCTCAAGGCTTTCGTCTCACTCGGCCCCCGTTACCTCGGCAGCGAAGGCCATACCCAGGCGGAGCAGTTCATCGTAAGCCACCTCGAAGGCGCGCAGGTTGAGCAGGACCGCTTCAACGTGCAGACCGCTGCCGGGCCGTTTCCAATGGATAACATCGTCGCCAAGTTCCCAGGCAAAAAGAACGGCATCATCGTCATAGCCGGGCACTATGACACCAATCTCCCGCTCAAGAACACCAATTTCATCGGAGCCAATGATGGCGGCTCTGACGTAGGTCTTATGCTTGAAATAGCCAGCCAGCTTCGCACCCATCCACCCGAGGGCTACAGCATCTGGCTACTCTTCACCGACGGCGAAGAAGCCACCATTAACTGGACCGATGCCGACAGCGTGTACGGCAGCAAGCACCTGGCAAAGCGCTGGGCAGATGACGGCACAGCCGCAAAGATCAAGGCATTTCTTCTGCTCGACATGATCGGCGATAAAGACCTTCACTTGGAGGATGACACCAACTCCACCCCATGGCTGGCGGAAGTCGTGCGCCGCTCCGGTCAACGTCTGGGTCTGCAATCGCATTTCGCCGCGCGCTCCAACCCCATCCAGGATGACCATCTTCCCTTCCGCGCCGTTGGCATTCCTGTAGCGGATCTCATCGACCTCGATTACGGCTTTGACAACCTGTATCACCACACCACGCAAGACACGCCTGACAAGTGCAGCCCCGCCAGTCTCCAAGTCACGGGAGACATTGTGATGGAGACCATCCGCGCATTGAATACGCGTTAGGCCGCACGAATGTTAGGCTAAAGAAGCCATGCACGCACCGCCCAATCTGTTGTTCTGGATTCTGTTCCTCGCGTTTGTGATAGCCATGATCGTCTTCGATCTTGGAATCCTCCATCGCAAGGCACAGGCTCCCACCATGGGCAGCGCGTTGCGATGGACCGCCTTATGGGTCGCCTTGGCCGCCGGTTTCGCCGTTCTCATCTTTTTCCACGGACACTTGATGACCGGTGATTCGGCGCACGCGAACCGCCAACTCTCGCTGGAGTTCGTCACCGGCTACCTAGTCGAAGAAGCACTCAGCGTGGACAATCTTTTCGTCTTCCTCCTCATCTTCCGCTACTTCAAGGTGCCGTCGGGCTTGCAGCGCAAGGTGCTTTTCTGGGGAATCCTTGGCGCCATCATCATGCGCGCCATCTTCATCGCTGCGGGCGTTACGCTGCTCAACCGCTTTCACTGGGTGATGTACCTCTTCGGAGCCTTCCTCGTTTACGCGGGAATCAAGCTGCTCTTTCAAGATGGCGAGCAGGAGAATCCGGGTGACAGCTTCATCACGCGTTTTGCCATTCGCCACCTCCGCCTCACCGATGACTTCGCCAAAGGAAGTTTCACCGTCGTGCGCAATGGCCTCCGCTATTTCACCAAGCTTGCACTGGTTCTAATCGTTATCGAGACCACCGATGTAATCTTCGCCGTCGATTCCATTCCAGCGGTTCTGGCTGTCACGCGACAGCCCTACATCGTCTTCACCTCGAACATCTTCGCCATCCTCGGCCTCCGCGCCATGTACTTCGCGCTCTCTGGACTCATGGAAATCTTCCATCTCCTCAACTACGGTCTCGCCATCATTCTGGCGTTCATCGGCGTAAAGATGCTCGCGGCAAATTACGTTGAAATTCCCACCGCATACGCCCTTGGTTTTATCGTTCTTGTGCTGGCAGCCTCCGTAGCGCTGAGCGTTGCCATCAAACCGCGCGAGAGCACAAAATCCGCGGAGTAAAGTGCGCGTCAGTGAACACATGCATGTTGGCCCGCATGAATCCGCGAGCACTTCCGGTGCGTCTATACTAGATAGTGATTACGATGCCGATAGAAAAAATTGCCGAAGCCGATTTTCCGACTCGCTGGGGACACTTTCGAATCCTCGGCTTTGCAGGTATGCTTCCCGGAACGCCAGCCACCGGCTCTCCCGATGGCACGGAGCGCCGCCGCGAAGAAGCCGTCGCGCTGGTCATGGGAGACATTCACTCAGACGCCCCGCTGGTTCGCATCCACTCGCAGTGTCTCACCGGAGACGTCTTCCACTCGATGCGCTGTGACTGCCGTCAGCAACTGGAATTAGCGCTGCTGAAGATCAGCGATCTCGGCAAAGGCATCCTCATATACGAAGAACAAGAAGGACGCGGCATCGGCCTCATGGCAAAGCTGCAGGCCTACGAGCTACAGGATCAGGGATTGGACACCGTGGAAGCCAACGTGAAACTCGGCTATCTGGCCGATTGCCGCGGCTACCATATGCCTGTCGAAATCTTGAAAGCTCTCGGCGTTCGCAAGCTACGCCTGCTCTCCAACAATCCTGAAAAAGTGGAAGCCGTAGAAGCCGCCGGAATTGAAGTCGTCGAGCGCGTACCCGCCGACGTGGAAGCCTACGAAACCCACGCCAAGTACCTTCGCACCAAGCGTGAAAAAATGGGACACTTCTTCACACCCCTCCAGTAATCCACACTGCTGATCCCATCACCGCGAGATTTTCTTGCCTGATCCGTCGCGCCCGCGCTTCTTGGTCTCCAGCAGCCTTTTCATCTCGTCTTTTCGCTTAACGGGCAGCGCACCTATCGCGTACTCCATCAGCGCTCGATAAACCCTCGACTCGGGAGCCGCGCCAAGCGCATCCAAGTGCGCCGCAACCGTCCCTGCATCCCCGCGCGCCAGCGGCCCACTGAACGATCGGCTCGCCCCGTTTTGCAACACATTGCTGACCGTGCGCTGCACAATCGGTTGCATGATCCTGCGCACATCCTTTCCGCTGATTCCTGCACGCATCCCCAACCGCGCAGCCGCTTCCAGTTCCGTAGCCAGCATCGGCGAGAGCATTGCTCCAAACGCGTGATACAGTGTCTTGCTTTCGGGATCAATCGCAAAGCTGTTCGCACCCAACTTGCGAGCAATCGCACGCGCCGCCCCCACGGCCTCCGGAGCGCCCTCCACCGCGAACCATGCTCCTTTCAAACTCGGCGGCGCACCGGCCACAAACGTCATCATCGGATGCGCGCTCCCGGTCTTCACTCCGCGTGCGGCCAGCGTGCGCAGCGAGTAGCTGCTTAGCGCTCCACTCGCATGAATCACAATTCGCGGCAAATGCTCACGCCCGGCTAATGTCAGCGCAACTTCCTCCACCGCCTCGTCCGGGACCGCCAGCCAGAGCACATCGCACTCCAGCCTCGCACTTGCCAAGGTAGTCACTTCGGCCCCGACTTCACGCGCGACTTTCGCGGCCCTCCGCTTCGAACCAGGCGAAGTACGCGCCACGATCTCCGCGATGCTGTATCCCTCTGCATGGAGTAGCCGTACCAGTCCCGAGCCCAACGCTCCCGCGCCCACAAACGAAATATTCTTTACCTGTTTCACGACAGCAGAGTAGCACGGTGCGAGCTCAATTTGTGTATAGTGTCGGCATGGCGAACGCAACTAAAAAAGCTCCTCGTAGCAAACCCACAAAACCATCCGCTGCCACCTCCAGGAAGAGTGCAAAGCCCCGCGCCACTCGCAATCAAGTCCAGGTGATCTCCTCCAAGGTTGTTCACAGCGCTCCTGTTTTTCAGGTAACGAGCGATGAGGTGATCGAACCCTCGGGCGTTCAGGTGCGGCGAGACATCATCCGCCATCCCGGCTCGGTGGTCGTGCTGGCGCTCGACGAGAGCAAAAAGATGCCTTCCGTTCTGCTTATTCGCCAGTATCGCTATGCGGCAGATCAGGATTTATGGGAATTGCCTGCAGGACGCATCGACCCTGGCGAGGATGCACTGAACGGCGCCAAGCGTGAGCTCGCCGAAGAAACCGGCTACTCCGCGCGCGAGTGGAAGCTCGCGCTCTATTACTACGCGAGTCCCGGCTTTCTCGATGAGACCATGTCGGTCTTCGCCGCACGCGATCTCCGTAAAGGCAAGGCTACGCCGGAAGAGGACGAGTTCATCACCTCCAAGTTCGTTCCTCTTGACCAGGCCGTGCAATGGGTGATGAGCGGCAAACTGCGCGATGGCAAAGCAATTTCCGGAGTGCTCTGGGCTGCTCAGAAGTTCCATATCTCCGGCAATGGCAAGAGTGTAAAACGAAAGTGAGTCTTCTCTGACCGTTTCGATCCTGAGCTGCTGAACCCCGCATAAAATAAGGCTTTGCTGCTGCTATGTACCATGTTGACAACCCCAAAAAATGGGCAGACAATCTTGAACGTCAGGTCAACAACAGCATTGACCCATGTAGTTCAGCAACGCAAGATCGAAACCTGAGCTCCGCGAGTTTTTCGCCGTTTGCGACCGTCGGCAGTCGCCGATAGCAAGACGCACGGAGGAACAGTAAGTGTCTCGTCTAAAGGGTACGGTGAAATGGTTTAACAACGCTAAGGGCTTTGGATTTATCGGTCGCGATGATGGCCCGGATGTCTTTGTACATTACAGCGCGATCAGCAGTGAAGGCTACAAGAGCCTTCAGGAAGGCGATCAGGTAGAATTCGAGATCGTCGAGGGCCAGAAGGGACCACAAGCCGGAAACGTTCAAAAGGTCGCTTAAACACTTTCACACCACGAAAGGCCCAACCAAAATGGTTGGGCCTTTCTCGCTCCACCAGAGTATCGGCATCCAGATTTCTTCGCGCAACTACTTTGTCGCACAAGTATCGGAAACCTTGTGTACGTTGCTTACCGTCAACAGCTTTGTAGCGCCGGAGGGACCTCCCGAATCCGTGGAGTTCGGAGAAGACATCGCACTCGGCGCATTGCTGCTGGTC
>Ga0181537_10004327_pt1 | contig 11809 bp, 10 predicted proteins | sample PEATcosm2014_Bin_39_FD_119765 | JGI IMG/M metagenome (GOLD analysis project Ga0181537, IMG submission 119765) | Peatland microbial communities from MTU Mesocosm Facility, Houghton, MI, USA - PEATcosm2014_Bin23_10_metaG | ecosystem: Environmental > Terrestrial > Soil > Wetlands > Peat | place... | reverse complement strand
GTAAGCATGGCGCGCAGCTTGAATATCCGCTGCCGGCGCGCCTTCACCGAGCATTTGCAAAATGGGATCGCCGGGGACGAGATGAATCAGAAGGAATACGACGGACACGACGAGCCAGACGACTGGTAGCGTGTAGAGCACTCGTTGGAAAATGTAACGTAGCATCAGTTTTCCGCCATGGGCTGCTGGTCGGCAACGCTTTTCATCAATCCCCCGTGTGGCCTAATGCCGCGGAAGCTTCCAGCTTCTCGATACGAACCTTTGCGATGCGGTGCCCGTCCATTTCTTCCACCGCAAAACGATGGCCCTCATAGTCGAAGGCATCTCCTTTCGCAGGGATCTTTTGCAAGCGGGCAAGAATAAACCCGGCCAGGGTTTCAAATCCCGCATCGCGGGGCAACGCCAGATCATATTGCGACTCGAGATCGCGAATGCTGGCCGAGCCTTCGAGGACAACGGCAATTTTCCCTTCCAATATCGGCTGCTCCGGTGGCGCAACGTCAAACTCATCTTCGATTTCGCCGACAAGTTGCTCCAGAATATCCTCTGCGGTGATCATCCCTGCGGTTGAGCCGAACTCATCCACCACAACGGCGAGGTGGCGCTTGCGGTCCTTGAACTCCTCGAGCAATTCGCTGAGGGCCTTAGTCTCAGGCACGACCAGCACGTCATGCATTATCTGGCTGATTTTCGTGGCGGCGATGCGAGGGGCCATCGTCGGGTTGGCGTTGAGTCGCATGCGTGTCCAACGCATGACGTCTTTCGCATAGAGCACGCCAATGATGTGCTCCGGGCCGATTTGCGGGTCGTACACCGGAACCCGCGAGTGTTGCTCTTCTACAATTCGCTGATGGGCTTCATCGAGCGTGAGATCGCCGGGGAGCGAAAAGATTTTCGGCCGCGGCACCATGACTTCGCGCACGGTAATGCTTTCGAGTTCCAGCGCATTGTGAATCATCTGCTCCTGAAAGGCCGGGATTTCGCCGAACTGGCGGCTGGCGGTAGCGATAAGTTTCAGTTCATCCGGCGAGTGAATACTTCCCATCCGGGCCTGCGGCGAACCAAAGATTCGGAGGACTTTGCCGGCTGCCCGGCTCATCAGGAAGAGAACAGGACGGGTGACGGTTAGAAAGGCGTCCATGGGCGCGGCGACTGCCAGGGCCACCTGCTCGCCGCGCTGTAAGGCCAGAGACTTGGGGACGAGTTCTCCAAGAATCACGTGCATGCACGTGATAAGTGTGAAGGCCAGAACAATGGCGATGCCGTGGGCGTAAACGAGCGCGTGGGGGACGTCCGCGATGAATCCCATGCCCTCGACGATGTGAGCCACAATGGGCTCACCGATCCAGCCAAGTGTTAGGCTCACGATGGTGATGCCTAACTGCACACCATTGACCACCTCGTCCAGGTTGCGGTGAAGCTTCTGCACCGTCCGCGCACCAATCCGGCCAGCATCAATCAGTTGCTGGATACGGGTATCTCGCACGCTGACGAGGGCAAACTCGGCCGCCGCGAAGAAAGCGTTGGCGGCCACGAGCAGCAAAACCAGGAACACCCGGAGCAACACAAAGGCGACCATGGATGTGCAATTCTAACATTCCAAAGGAGTAGACGCTCCAATGGAAGGATAAGCGAGATGGTAAAATTAGGGGTGGCACAAGGTTCGCATCCCAGAGTTATAACGATTCTGGTACCCCACTGAGCGGATGCGAAAAATCAGCTGATATTGGTTGCTTCCCTTTCCGATTGCGGACGGTCTAATGCAATGATTTTGGGTCTGCTCAAGCAGCCGATACGAATCTCTGGAACAAATTTTAGGCTGCATTCGTAACAAGGGATGACGGGCGACCGAAGAATAAGCCAGGAGGCAGAAGTGAACGGTAACAATCAGGCAAAGAAACGGCGCAAGCGGCTCCTCATCGCAGGAATCGTGGTGGCTATCGTGCTCGTGTTCGCGGGCGTCCTATTTGCGTTTACGCGCGGCGGTACCAAGATTGATCCTACGAAGCTGTCCAAGGTCGAGCGCGGAGATTTGGCCAAGAGCGTCGTGGCAACCGGAAAGGTTGAGCCGATCACCAAGGTGGAAGTTAAGAGTAAAGCCAGTGGCCTGGTGAAGAAGCTTTACGTGGAGTATGGCGACAGGGTGCACCAAGGGCAACTTTTGGCTCAACTGGATAAGGCCGAGATTCAAGCGGGCGTGGACCAATCGCGCGCCGCCCTGGAAGCGGCTCAGGCCAGCTTGACCAGTTCGCAGGCTGATTACGAGCGCGCCAAGGTGGATGCCGAGGGACCTGATGTTCCACTCCTCAAGCGAGCTTACGACCGCGCCATGGGTATGGCAAAAGACGGCGTGGTGTCGCAGTCGGCCCTCGATGATGCCGAAAAAAATTACGAGATGGCATTGAACAAGCAAAATGTGTCCAAGGCGCAAGTGCAGGTGCTGAAAGCTAAGATTGCCCAGGCACAAGCGACAGTGGCCCAAGACGACGCCAACCTGAAGCAGTTGGAAGAGCAGCTAAGCTATACCGACATCACTTCTCCGATTGACGGCATCGTGCTCTCCCGCGACGTGGAAATCGGCGACGCTGTCAGCTCGATTCTCGTCTTAGGTTCTTCAGCGACCCTGGTTATGACGCTCGGCGACACGAGCCAGGTTTACGTAAAGGGTAAAGTGGACGAGAGTGACATAGGCAAGGTTTATCTCGGCCAGCCGGCGAGAATCAAAGTTGAATCGTTCAAAGACAAAACCTTCAACGGTGTGGTCACGAAGATCTCGCCCATGGGCGTAGAGAAAGACAACGTGACCACGTTCGAAGTGCGCGTCTCTATCAACAACCCGGGAGGCGAGCTGAAAGCGGAGATGACAGCGAACGCGGAAATCATTCTGGATGAGCACAAGAACGTGCTGCAGATTCCGGAAGGCGCGATCATTTACGACAAGGACAAGAAAGCGTCGGTTGAGATTCCCGATTCCAAGCAAAAAGATGGCAAGCGCAAGGTCGCCGTCAACATCGGTATCTCCAACGGCGCCAAGACGGAAGTCTTAAGCGGGTTGAAAGAGGGCGATCAGGTGGTCCTCCAATAGGCCGCTCGTGAGTCGAACCACAAGGGGCACGGACGAGAGAGGCCGTGCCCCTTCGTTTTGCAAGCACTTGTGAACTCTTCCAAGGGGGCATATGAAAATTCGGCCGATGAAGTCAGTTATAGCAATAGCAGCGATTGCCGTATTGGTCTGGATAGCCGCTCCGGTTGCACATGCTTCAGCGGAAGGCAGCTTTGAACGAACGCTGAGTGTGAGCGGGCCGGTGGACCTAAATCTCACGACAGGCTCGGGTGACATTCACGTTGGCAGCGGTGCCGCGGGCCAGGTGCAAATTAAAGCGCGCATCCGGGCCAACAACTGGTTTGGAGGAAACGAGGAGGAACGCATCCATCAGATCGAGTCGAATCCTCCGATTCAGCAAACAGGCAACACGATTCGCATCGGAAACCTGGACGGCATGTTGGGGCACAACCTTTCCATTTCCTACGAGGTCGTGGTGCCACCGGATACGCGCCTGCATGCCCACAGCGGCTCCGGAGATCAGGAAATCAGTGGCCTTCAAGGGCCGATAAACGTCGAGAGTGGGTCCGGTAACTTAAGGGTTTCGGACATCGGAAGCATGGTCGAAGCCGAAACGGGATCGGGTGATGTGGACATTCGCGAAGTCAAAGGCGACCTGCGAACAAAGACGGGCAGTGGGACCGTTCATGCCATGAATGTGGCGGGAGGGCTGGAAGCCCATTCCGGAAGCGGCGATATCGAGTTTACTCAGACCAAACCCGGGTCGGTACGCGTGACGACGGGTTCCGGCGATGTCGAATTGCGTGGAGTCAAAGGCAGTGTGGACGCCGAGGCCGGCAGTGGCGGCATCCACGTCGAAGGCGCGCCGACCGCTTCGTGGAATTTACACACTGGATCCGGCGGCGTGCAACTGAAACTGGTTGCGGATGCGGCTTATGATCTCGATGCCCAAACCAGCTCCGGTTCAATCACGGTGAGCGCGCCTGTGACCGTGCAAGGCACGATGGGCAGAAAAGAATTGCGGGGCAAGGTGCGCGGCGGAGGCATTCCCATGACCATCCGCACGGGCTCCGGAGACATCGAAATCGACTAACGAAATCTTGGTTGCCCCCCAGGGATTCGAACCCCGATAGGCAGATCCAGAATCTGCTGTCCTACCATTGAACGAGGGGGCAACACTCAGGTTGGAACCAACTTTATGATTCTATGGGCTGGGCCGCCGGGTGGTCAACCGAAGGCCGCGGGCTGGTAAACTCTGTGCCATGGACTCGACGTTCGGACACATTTCTCAACTGCCACATGACGCTGCCGATATCGCACGGCAGCCACTACTCGCGGAAAACTGCGCCCTTATCGTCATTGATGTCCAGGAGAAATTGATCCCGCCCATCTTTGAAAAAGCGCGGCTGCTGAAAAACTGCCAATTGCTGATTCGTACAGCGAATCTGTTGCGTCTTCCCGCGATCGTGACCACACAATATGCGAAGGCTCTTGGCAACACCGTTCCGGACATCGCTTCCCTGCTGCCCGAGATGCTGCCCTTCGACAAGCAGATGTTTTCTTGCTTTGGCAGCGACGAGTTTTGCTTAAGTCTGAAGCGATTACCGGGACCACGGAATACGCTGCTGCTATGTGGCATGGAATCGCACATCTGCGTCATGCAAACGGCCCTGTCAGCCTTACGTGAGGGTTATCTCGTGCACGTGGCTTCGGATGCGGTAAGCTCGCGCACGGAGTGGAATTGGAAAATCGGCTTGGACCGGATGAAAGCGGCGGGGGCGGTGATCTCATCCACCGAAATGATGATGTATGAGCTGATGCGCAGCTCGGCAGCGCCAGCGTTTAGAGAGCTTCTGCCTTATTTGAAAGAATAGAAGGCCGACAAGGCAGCCTCATTCTTTCTGCTTTACCCGGACGACCGTAATCTTCGAAAAGCCCTCGCCAAACTCTGGCGCTTTGAGCTTGGCGGCCATGCGGCGCATGACGTCTTCCGGTACCACGCGCTGGCGTTTGGCATTGCGTTCGAGGCAGATTTCGAGCGGGACATCGAAATAGACCGCCTGCACTTCGTAGCCATAATCGTGCGCCAGCTTGATCCAATTCTGTCGTTCCTGCGGAGTGAGGTTCGTTGTGTCCACATAACTCGTGGGACGCTTGGCGATGAGCCGTGCTTTCAGCATCGATCGCAGATTAGAAAACACAAGATCTTGAAAGCGCTGCTCGACGGGGTCATCGAACAGCAGCGCTCGCAGCATATCGCTCGAGAGCGGGGTAATGTTATTGCGCTTGAACCATGAACTCTTGCCCGATCCGGGTAAGCCGATCGCAAGCATGACAGCCCCTTTTGGGCTAGGATGCGCCGCTGCGACGGGCGCTGAAACAGCTGGCGACGGTGCTGCTTCGCGTGAAGCTTCCGGGCGCGCTTCGGACCGGCCACGACCACGGCCGCCTCGACCACGACGGCGGGAAGGCTTATCTCTACGGCCCGGCTGTTCTTCCGGGGCGCGTCGTGCCGGCGGATGGGATTCCTGGCGAACCGGCGATGCCGGCTGCTCGTGTTGCACGACCGGCTCGGCGCGGTTCCCGTCGATCTCGGACGCAACAGAATCAGCGGTCGGCGCCGCATCAAAATAGGCTGGCTGCAAAGGAGCTTGCGCGGTCTCTGGTTTGGCTTCGGCTTCTTCTTTCGGTTTACGGCGGCGCATGACGCGCTCGCGCATCCATTTACGCATGTTTGGCTTATACATCACCGAGGTAGTCACAAGCAACGCGACGTACCAAAGGCGGCAGCTATGCTAACGAAGAGCGCTCCGCAGGTTCGCGGAGCGCCTCCGGTTTCGACTCGTTATTGAACATTCACCGTGACCGTTTGGGTAACGGTTATAGTCCCGGAAACTCCCATGACGACAAAGTGCATGCTGCCGGTTGGCGTTCCGCCGCCCCCGCCTCCACCGCCGCCACTCGGCCCGCCGCCGCAAGCCCCCATCCACAGCGTCGAGAGGCCAAGAATAAGCAGCAACGTGATAACGTGCATGCCTCGGTAGGTGCGTTTGCGCAAGCCTACAAGCACGACTCCGAAGAGTCCCGGCAAGAGCATGGCATAGAACATACCGCTGCCTTTGCCCGGGGTCGCGAGATTGGACGATGCAGCCGTCGTCGTCACCGTTACGGTCACGCCGCCTGATGTAGGCGCGGTCGAGCAGGTTGCCCCGGCAAGCACAAGCGTGCAGGAGTAGGAGATAGTGCCGCTAAAGCCTGCGATGGGCGTCGCCATAAGCGTGCCCATGCCAGACTGTCCGGGAGCCGAAATGTTAATCGTCACTCCAGAGGACAAGCTAAAGCTTTGCACGGCTAAGGCGCTGGGAGACGAGACCGAAGACGTGTAATTCGTGTCGCCGGGATAGCTTGCCGTCACGTTATACGTGCCGGCCATCAAAGGGCCGCCGCCCGCGACGAGAGACAGCGTGGCCGTCCCGTTCGATAAGGCGCCGGAACCAATCACCGTAGAACCATTCAGGAAGGTGACCGTCCCTGAAGGCGCCGCTCCGCCTCCCGGCTGCGGAACGGTGGCGGTGAAGGTGACGGTCGAACCGGCATCGACGGTAGCCGAAGAAAGAGCCAGGCCGGTCGAGGTCGAAGCTTTGCTGATGGTCGCGGATGTGGTCCCGTTGGAAAACCCGTAAGTTGCATCGCCGTTATAGGAAGCGGTTATGGTATTGCTGCCCGTGGGGATGAAGGTCGTCTGCAAGCTGGCGGAAGATGTAGTCGAACCCGTTGCCGTAAGCGACGCCGTTCCGAGCGTGGTGGAACCGACTGAGAACGTGACTGTTCCTGTCGGTGCAGATGGATTCGACGTCGCGGTAACGATAGCCGATAACATCACTAAGCTGCCATACGCGCCGCTATTCGGCGTAGCCGTCGCGGCGGTTGTGTTGGGATCATTCAGTGTGACCAGGACGGCAGTCGGTGTCGATGTCGATCCGGGAAAATTTGAGTCGCCGCCATAGACCGCAGTGAGGCTGTGCGTGCCGCCGTTGAGGACGACATTGTTTAAACTGGCGCTGCCGCTGGCGAGCGTTCCGCTACCCAAGTTCATCGACCCATCCATAAATGTAACGCTTCCCGTGGGAGTTCCGCTGCCAGAGGTAGTCACCGTTGCCGTGAAGGTAATCGGCGCGCTAACGACCGGATTACCCGCTCCCTGCAAAATTCCACCGACTGGGGCTGGGTTGAGGCTCAAAGTCGTCGTTGTGCTAAGTGGCGCAAACGCGCGGGCAAGTTCGTTCGCATCTACCGAGCCCAGGCCGGTGACCAGATCGTAGCCGGTGCCTGCCGTAAAACCGAATTGACCGCTGCCAGGGCAGCCGGTGCTCCCGGACTGGCAGGGCACGATATTGTTGCCCGTGGTCACGTCATGAAAGGCCGTCGTCGCCGTAGAGGCAAACTGGTAAAGTTTCTGGTTAATGTTGCCCAATCCTACGGTGCCGCCGTTTGCCGCGACATACTGGTTTATCAGCGTGACGATACCCGCAAGAACCGGAGTGGAAGCGGAAGTTCCGCCGACGATCGAATTGTTATTGACGGCGTTGGCGATACCGCTGGAACAGCTTCCGCCACTACAGAAAATGTAGCCGTCATGATTCGCCGAAGCGGAGAGGGCAACGTCAGGCACATCGCGCACGCCGTCGGCGGGCACGCCGGTTCCTGTTTGCCATGAAGGCTTAGGGAATCCTCCAGTGCAGTTGCCATTGGACTCGACCCCGCAACTGCTTTTTCCACCGCCGGTCGCAGCGAGATCTGGTCCGTTCACGCCACCTGTGCCCGTTGTGTCGGAATCGTTCCACCCCATCTCGGGAATGTACCCGCAGGCGGTGCCCAAGTTGCCCGGATTGCAATTCCAATAAGTGCCGCCACCCTCATTAAACTCCGTCCCGCCGACACCTGTTACTTCAGGGCTGCTGGCCGGGTAATTCACCGAAGGTCCATAGGTCGCAACGCTGACCGGACCGCTTGGGTAGGTGCCATCGCAGGCCGCGGCGCCATCGTCCCCGGAAGAGGCAAGAAAGGTCTGCCCCTGGACACTGGCTTGTTGGAGTATAGGCTCGAAGAACGGAATGAAAGTAACGTTCGCGGCTTCGCAGCCACCGTAGCTCAAGCTAATGACGGGTGCGAGGTTGTTATCAATTGCATATTGAGCCGCATCGAATACACCGCCCTGATTGCCTGCAATGCCACCAATGACAAAGGTGATGCTTGCATTCGGTGCCACGGCACCCGACCACTCGAGATCCAGATCCGCTTCAGGTAAGTCGCCTGTTTGACCCGGATCGGTGTCTCCCGTCACGAGCACACTGGTGGGCAGGTTTGCGGAGAGCCCGAAGCCCGCACGGAACTCAGAAATATCGGTGGTGCTGATGTCGGTCTGTCCCAGCACCACCATTTTCTGTCCAGTCCCGGTGTAACCCGCGTTGTAGAGCGACTGTACGTCGTAGATGGCCGCTATATCCGACGGGGCCAGATTGTTGAATCCGCCGGAACTGTAAAAGGGATTGGCGACGCCGTTTTGCTTCCGCGTTCTTATGTTCAGAGGCTTAAGTCGGAAGTCGTCTAGCCCGTGAAAACCGGCGACGATTCCAGCTAACGCCTGCGGAATGGAAGGATTGGTGGAATTGGCAAAGTGCTTGACCCCATCCACGTTGTAGTAATGGATTTCAGTGTAGAAAACTTCTTCGACTAATTCCGCAGTGCCGGAGAATGCAATCCAGTTGCGGCCGCGCGCCGGTTGGACAATCTGAAAGCCTTGTGCGGTCAGCCAGTTTTCAATCTTGGCGACGTCATTTCGCGATAGGCCAAATCTCGAGGCATATTGCTCCGGGGTCAGCCATTTGTGATAGCTGGGCGATGAAGGATTTTGCAAATCCTTCAGGAACTGCTTCATGTCCGCTTGCTGCGCCGGCGTGGACTGCATAAACATGACGATGCGGTCGAGTTTCATGCCGGGGTCGACCGGCCCTTCATCGTTCTGGGGTTGCGCGGCGGGATGAACGTTGCTCTTCAACGCCACAATTGAACCGTCAGCAATGGCGCCATGAATGCGGTCCGTTTGGTTGATGGCGGCGAGACTCGGTACGGCAAGAATGGCGAGCGACAAGAGCAGCCAAAAGAATTTGCACTTCATAAATTTGCACTCCATTGCAACAGTTCCTCCACAACAGGCATTCTGTGCCAGTTTCTCATCCAGCGGGAAGTTACCACTGTAATTTCACAATTACTGTTTTGGTGCGTAGCCCGGCAAGATTTGTGATTGTGCTTCATTGTGCCCCTCGACGAACGGCAGTGCAAATCCATATGATGGTTCTATCGCTTTAATTCAAGGAGTTAACCCAGCCATGGCCGAACCAACCTACGAAGAACTTAAAGCACGCCTCGCCGAACTGGAAAAACAGCCCCGCCGCACTGGAAGCCTCGAATTCCGCGTGGGCGAAAAAGGCGGCGTCAGCGTTTATGGCCTCGGGCGTTTTCCAGTCACACTTTACTACGAACAGTGGGTCCGCCTCATGGACGCCACCCCGCAGCTCCGCCAATTTCTGGAAGACAATAAGTCCCGGCTCAAACTTAAGGAGCAATAACCCGCGCGGCTAAAATTAGTTTCGCGGAATTTTAGGTCTTTGGCTTAAGGCTGATATGTCATCTGACGACATTCTCAACATTCCTCCGCCACCAGCCGATGCCCGGGTTGTATACGGAAAAGATCCGAATCAATTCGGCGAATTGCGCTTCCCTAAAACCGGTGCATCTTTCCCTGTCGTCATGAACATTCATGGCGGCTTCTGGCGGGCGCAATACGGCCTGGCCCACGCCGGACACTTATGCGCCGCTCTCACGGGCAAGGGATACGCGACCTGGAATGTGGAATACAGACGGGTTGGGAACCCCGGTGGCGGCTGGCCAGGAACCTTCGAGGACATCACGAGCAGCTATCGTTTTATCGCCCAAATCGCCAAAAAGTACAAGATGGACGCCTCACGAATATTAGTAATGGGCCATTCGGCGGGGGGGCAACTAGCATTGTGCCTGGCGGCACATGAACTGTCAGTGACGCGCGTTGTTTCACTCGCGGGAGTGGTCGATTTGCAACAGGCCTATCGAGATCACTTGAGCAACGACGCGGTAGCCGAATTTATCGGCGGTAAACCGAATGAAAGCCCGGAACACTACCGCGAAGCCGACCCGATGGAGCTTTCCATCAAGGCGAAACAATGGCTGATTCATGGCGCTGCGGACGAAGTGGTGCCGCCGATGTACAGCCGCAACTATGTCGAGACGAAGCAACGTCGCGGCGAAGACGCGCACTACCTCGAAATCGGCCCGGCCGGACACTACGATCTGATCGACCCGCGCTCACCAGCCTGGAACAAGGTGCTCGATACGGTGCTGCGCATGCTCCCGCTCTGACTGCGCCGAATGCGTGAACATGAACGACACAATTAAACGCGTAAGGCTGCCGGAACCGTGGCTTCGCGGAACTTTCTCTGACATTCCCGCCGTACAGCGCGCAGTGCTGCATGCCCTCGAACTCGCCCGCGAAGACCTGGAACGCTGGTGCGGTGAGCTAACGGATGCGGAACTGAGCGCCCGTCCTTCAGGTTTGCCGCCGGTTGCATTTCATCTTCGCCACATCGCCCGCAGCCTTGACCGCTTGCTCACTTACGCTGAGGACCGTGGACTGAATGACGAACAGCTTGCGGCGCTAGCGACCGAGATGGAAGCTGAGGCCACATCTGCGCAACTCTTCGCAGAATTGGGCAATGCTTTTAATCGCAGCTGCGAAAGGATTCTTCACCTCGATGCCAAGCTTGTGGAAGAAAAGCGAACGGTTGGGAAACGGCAGCTGCCCACATCGCTCGGTGGATTGCTGGTTCACATCGCCGACCATACCCAGCGGCACGTCGGACAGGCTGTGACGACAGCCAAAGTCTTGTTTGCCCAGCGCCAGCACCCCGATGAAGATCGCCGTACTGGCAGCCGTACCAGCAAATGAAATATCTCGGCCATGTAGTAAGTGGTACTATTTCGCTGCAAATAGCCGCCGCCGTACGACCAATTTCAAGGAGCTCGACATGAGACAGTTCCGCAAAGCGTTTTTTGTCTCCATTGTTGTATTGGCTTTCTTCTCCATCTCATTGTCACAAAGCAATTTCAATGTGAAAACGGGTCTGTGGGAGAACACCGTCACCACCCAAATGAGCGGGATGCCGGCAATGCCGCAGATTCCGCCGGACGCGCTCGCCCGCATGACACCCGAACAGCGTGCGCGCATTCAGGCGGCGATGAGTTCAGGCATGGGCAATGGCCAGCCTCACACGTACCAATCCTGCCTGACGAAGGAGAAACTAGCCGAAGGTTTCCGGCCGGACGGCCCGGAGAAAGCCAACTGCAAACGAACGCTAACCCGCGTTTCTGCCACGTCCATGGACATCAAAGAGCAGTGCTCTGAAAGGGATGCGACGGTCGACGTGACCATTCACGTGGAAGCCCGCAGCTCTGATGAGACCTCCGGCACAATGCACATGGTCATCACCCATCAAGGGCAGACTATGACATCGGACGGGACGTTTCATGGAAAATATCTCGGGCCCGATTGCGGGAGTGTAAAGTAGTCAGAATTAATGGAGCGGGAGACGGGGATCGAACCCGTGACATCCAGCTTGGGAAGCTGGCGTTCTACCGCTGAACTACTCCCGC
>Ga0181537_10004326_pt1 | contig 11810 bp, 7 predicted proteins | sample PEATcosm2014_Bin_39_FD_119765 | JGI IMG/M metagenome (GOLD analysis project Ga0181537, IMG submission 119765) | Peatland microbial communities from MTU Mesocosm Facility, Houghton, MI, USA - PEATcosm2014_Bin23_10_metaG | ecosystem: Environmental > Terrestrial > Soil > Wetlands > Peat | place... | reverse complement strand
TCATTAACCAGCTCATTGCCTCCGGAGGCATCAACCAGGCCAACGGCACCGCAATTTCTTCGCTGCTCGCACAGCTGGGCGGCCAGGGAAATTCCATCTTCAGTCAGCCGCTGGCGACCTTCGGTGGCGGGCTTACCTTCATGGGACTCAGTCTCGATAAACTCGCGGCGAACCTTTCCGTGAACGAATCTTGGGTGCGCAGCCTGGAGCATCTCAACATGCGCGCCAGCGACTCCGGAGACGCCACATTCCACCTGGGAACCCGTTATCCCATCCTCAACGCATCCTACGCTCCTATCTACAATTCGCCGGCGATTGCTTCGGTGATCGGCAACAATAGCTACCAGGCGCCGTTTCCTTCGGTCAGCTATGAAGATCTGGGACTGAACGTGAAGGTCAAGCCGGCCATTCACGGGGACGGCGAGGTGAGCCTGCAACTCGAGTTGCAAGTCCGCTCGCTTACCGGACAAAGCTCAAACGGCGTGCCTGTGATTTCCAATCAGGAATATAAGGGCAGCATTAATTTAAAAGACGGCGAACCCGCGGCGGTTGCCGGAGAGGTAACGCTGACCGAACAACGTTCGCTCGCCGGCATTCCGGGCTTTGGATTTCTTCCGGGATTGAATCAGCTCGCAGCCGAAAATACCCGCGACGACGAGCAGGACGAACTCATGATCGTGGTCACGCCTCATGTGCTCGCCAATAACGAACGGATCTCGAGTGAAATCTGGGTCAGCGGGAAATAAGATCCGTGGCGAATGTCTAGTGGCCGGTGGCCAGGGCGAACCGGCCCGCTGAACGCGGACTGTCGCTGCTACTTCCCTTCTTTCGCAGCGAACTCCACCAATTGCTTCAGCACGTCGGCTGGAATCTGGCTGACATTGCCGACTCTACGTCCATTGATAAACAGCGTCGGCGTGCTGGTCACTTCCACGGATTTGCCGAACGCCTCGGAAGCGTCCACGCGAGCTTTCGTATCGGGCGCGGCTGCACAGGCGGCGATATCGGCCCCTTTTACACCCGCGCCGTCGGCAATCGCGGTGAGCTTCTCGTCGGCATTTTCGGCGGTGATGTCGGCCTGCGTTTCATACGTCTTGGCGACAAATTTCCAGAACGCCTCGTTCGACGCTCGGCCCACGCAGTCCGCATAAGCAGCGCCCTTAGCCGCCCAGTTATGCATCTCCAGCGGGAAATTCTGAAACACCAGGCGCACGTTAGGCTCCGCGGCCATCAGTGTTTCGATTGCGGGCTGCGCCGCTTTGCAGGCGGGACATTGCAGGTCGCCGAATTCCACGATGATTGCGGGCGCATCCTTGGGACCACGATCAGGCCCGGTGATCCCCTTTTCGAGCGCCTTGCGCGCGGGCGCGAACGGCTGCGCCCCGAACGGAATAATCTCACCGGTCAAGGCGTGCATTCCGTCCGCGGTTACGAAGAAGTGGCTGAGTTGCTGACCCTGGGGACTGGCGAGAACCACTGAGACCTCGGCGAGCCCCGGAACCGGCGCGGGCACGATGGAGGAAATCTTCCATGTCAGTTGCGGGTCATAGCCGAAAGTGGCGTGCAAAAAAGAATCGACCGTGGCTTCCGACGGAAGAACAGTCGCCAGGCCGTTGGCCGCCGATTTCTCAGCTGGCTTAACCGCGGGCTTAGCGGGAGCATTCAAGGACGGGGCAGTTTGCGCGCCCGCCAACGACGAGAATAATGTCAGCACAGCGAATAAAGCCAGAACGAAGATGCGAACGGAATGAGTAGAACTGCGCATGGTTTCCTTTCAAGTTGAAGCCTGCAAAGTATGAAATATATAACGGCGAACGAAGGATTGCTTAGACCTCACTTTTCGCCGCGATCGGAAAACGACGTCCGTAGCCGAAAGCCTTGGGCGAAATCTTGAGCCCGGGAGCCGCCTGCTGACGCTTGTATTCGGCGCGATCCACCAGCCGCATCACCCGCCGCACTACTTCAATGTCGATGCCGCGGTCCGCCGCGATGCGCTCAGCCTGGCGCGAATCTTCCACGTAGTCCTCGAGCACCGCATCGAGAATGTCATACGGCGGCAGCGAATCGCTGTCTTTCTGATTGGCGCGCAGCTCGGCCGAAGGCGGCTTTTCGAGCGTGGCCCGCGGAATCACTTCGCGGCGCGAGTTCACATATTCGCTGACCCGGTAGACCAGAGTCTTCGGAACATCGGAAATCACCGCTAGGCCGCCCACCATGTCTCCATAAAGAGTGCAGTATCCCACGCCCAGTTCGCTCTTGTTGCCCGTAGAAAGCACGATGGCGCCGAACTTGTTTGAAAGCGCCATCAGAATCATGCCGCGGGCACGCGACTGAAGATTCTCCTCCGTCACATCTTCCTTGCATCCGCGGAAAACTTCCCGCAGCGTTTCCCGATACGCTTCGTAAGCCTGGTTGATCGAAAGCAGTTCGAAGCGAATGCCCAGATTCTTCGCCAGAGTGCGGGCATCATCGATCGAACCCGGCGAGGAATACGGTCCCGGCATGCCCACGCCGATCACATTCTCCGCACCAACCGCATCGGCGGCAATGGCCGCGGTGAGCGCCGAATCAATGCCGCCACTCAGCCCGATAATCGCTTTCTGAAAGCCGCACTTCCGAATATAATCGCGCGTCCCCAGCACCAGAGCGTGGTAAACACTGGCCTCATCGCTGGCGACTTGTTCGTGCATTTCTCCGGTCAGCGTCTTCGAGTCGAAGGTAATCACGTCTTCTTCGAACGACCGGCCCTGGGCAATGACGTTGCCCTCAGAATTCAGCACCAGGCTGGAACCATCAAATACCAGGCTGTCATTGCCGCCGACCTGGTTCACCATCACCACCGGGACCTTGTGCTGGCGGGCGATGCTGGCCAGCATATCGCGGCGAAGTTGACGTTTGCCGATCCAGAAGGGCGACGCCGAAATATTCAGCACGAAGTTGCCGCCCGCGCGAATCAGCGCGTCGACGGGATCAAGCGGGTAGAGCCTTTTGATCCAGAACTGTTTGTCGTTCCATGCATCTTCGCAGATCGTGAGCGCCATGCGGTTGCCGCAGAAGGAAAATAGTTCCTGCGCTTTGGCCGGCGCAAAGTTCCGCATCTCGTCGAAAACATCATAAGTGGGCAGCAGCATTTTCGACTGCACGAAGGCAACTTTGCCATCCATGAGCAGCGCAGCCGAGTTCCGCACAGACTTACCCGTCTCCGAATCAGCCGGGGTCACCACGCCGCAAATCACAGCGATGCCATGAGTTTCGCGCGCGATCCGGTCCAGCGTTTCACGGTTGCGCGCGACAAATGACGGCCGCTCGACCAGATCTCGCGGCGGATAACCACACACCGAAAGCTCGGGAAAAAGAATCAAGCCCGCGCCATCCGCCTGAGCGCGGCGCGAAAACTGGATAATCTTTGCCGCATTACCGGCAAAATCTCCGACCGTTGGATTGATCTGTCCCAGCGCAATCTTCACATCTCAAGTGTAAAGCCCGTCGCGGTCCACGGCCAAGTCCGCAGGCTTGACCGCGCTGTTAGCTTGGCAGGTGTGCAATAAAGAATGCGGCAGGAATTGCAAAAAAGCGTTAACATTAACGATTTGGTAGGGGATTTTCTCACATTTCTCAAAAGAGGCGAATTCATGATTTTGCCGGCTGGTTCCCCCTGCGCTAGACGTTCGCTGTGTGCGATCGTCGTTCTCGCGTGTGTTCTTCTCCCGTCGCGGCTGCGGTCGCAGGAAAAACCTTCGGCGCATCCCTGGATGAACACCTCTCTGTCGCCCGATGAACGCGCGGCCCTGGTCCTGAAGGAAATGACCATCGACGAGAAGATCACGCTGCTGCATGGTACCGGCATGGTCGGCCTGAGCCCCATGAGCCCGTTGTCCGTGCACTCGAATGGCGGCGCCGGCTACGTCCCGGGAATTCCCCGCCTCGACATCCCAGCGATTCAAATGTCGGATGCTGCCTACGGCGTGCGAAGCAGCGGCGAGAATGGCAGATATTCCACGGCTCTGCCGGCCAATGTGGCGAGCGCGGCGAGTTGGGATATCGCTGCCGCTTATGAATACGGCGCGCTTATCGGGCGCGAGTTGCGCGCGCAGGGCTACAACATGACGTTGGGCGGCGGCATCAACCTGACCCGCGAACCACGCAACGGGCGCACGTTTGAATACCTGGGAGAAGATCCGGTGCTGGCTGGGAAAATGGTCGGCTCGGTAATGAAGGGCTTGCAGGCACAACACGTCATCGGCGACATCAAACATTACGCGCTCAACGATCAGGAGAGCGGCCGCAATGCAGTGAACATCACCATTGACAGGCGCGCGGCCCGTGAAAGCGACTTGCTGGCTTTCGAAATTGGCGTGCATGAATCGAATGCGGGTGCGGTGATGTGTTCCTACAACCGCGTCGGCGGCGACTACGCGTGCGAGAACAAATATCTGCTCACCGACTTGTTGAAGAAGGAATGGAATTTTCCGGGGTTTGTGGTATCTGACTGGCAAGCCACGCATAGCACTGCAAAAGCTTCGGCCGCGGGACTCGATCACGAGGAGCCGGGAGAGATTTTCTACGCCGAGACCATGAAAAAAGCTGTGGCATCAGGAACAGTGCCCATGGCGGAGTTCGACGAACACGTGCGCCGCATTCTGCGCTCCATGTTTGCCTGCGGCGTAGTCGACGATCCGCCGGTAAAGAGCGTGGTCGACGTGATGGGCGGTTTGGCGGTGGCGCAGCAGATCGCGGAGCAAAGCATCGTGCTGCTCAAGAATAAACAGTCCATCCTTCCGCTCGATGCGGCCAAAATTCACAACATTGCGGTGATCGGTCCACATGCCGATGTCGGCATGATTTCCGGCGGAGGTTCGGCGCAGGTGGATCCGCCGGGAGGAAATGCCATCATGCCTCCGGGTAAGGGTCAAACCCACTGGCAGGACCACATCTGGTTTCCAACGTCGCCTCTCCGGGCAATCCGCGCCAAAGCTCCTTCGGCCAATGTTCAGTTTGATTCGGGCGCCGATCCAGCTTCCGCGGCCGCTTTGGCAAAATCGGCAGACGTCGCCGTGGTATTCGCCTATGAGTGGGAAAGCGAGGGCATGGACCTCGACAACCTCACGCTTCCGGAAAATCAGGACGCATTGATCGCGCAGGTCGCCGCTGCAAATCCGCGCACCGTTGTCGTGCTCGAAACTGGCACCGCCGTGACCATGCCCTGGGCCGATCAGGTCGGCGGCATTCTGGAAGCCTGGTACGCCGGCAGCCGCGGTGCCGATGCTGTGGCCAATGTCCTGTTCGGCGATGTGACCCCGAGCGCGAAACTGCCGATGACTTTTCCCCGGAGCGTAGCCGATTTGCCGCATCCTGAAATCGTGAAACCTCCGCGCGAGTCGACGGGCGGAGACTGGAAGAGAATCGCAGCCGGCCTGCCTGCATTCCAGGTGACTTACGATGAAGGCGTGAAAGTCGGATACAAGTGGTACGACGCCGAGAATAAGCCCGTTCTGTTTCCTTTCGGCTACGGGCTTTCTTACACGTCCTACTCGTACTCGAACTTGGCCGTCGCGCGCGGCAAAGACGGTGTGCAGGTTAGTTTCACCGTAACCAATACCGGCGTGCGGTCAGGAGCGGAAATCGCTGAGGTCTATGCTTCTCTGCCGGCCGCTGCGGGAGAACCGCCTAAGCGTCTGGTGGGCTGGAGTAAGATCCCGCTCAACGGAGGAGAGAGCAAAGCAGCGTCGGTGACCGTCGACCCGAACTATCTTTCCATCTTCAACGTTGACACAAATGCATGGCAGTTGATTCCGGGAGACTACACAATTCTGGTCGGCGGCTCTTCGCAGAGCCTGCCGCTGAAGAATTCGATCAACCTGCAATAGAGGCTGGGAGTAGCACCTCAGAATACAGAGGCAAGCCGAGCAGGCGAGATTTTCACTGCGGCGCGGAAGAATGGTTGCCGCCGCCGTTGTTTTCTCCGGCCGCCAGATCGTGCATGCACAGCCGCGTAAAGTCATTCCCGCCGCACTGATCGATCTGCGTCATGGGGAGATCTTGCGGACGCACCACATACTTCCCGTCTTCCATCGCCTGAGAAGATTCCGCCGAATCCGTGGCTAAGGGGCTGCCCGGTCGCACGCGCATGCGGAACTGTCCCGAGGCAGATTCGTAGTTGGAATAAGCGAAACACCGTCCGATGCAGGCGCGATCCACCATGTGGTTGATGAAAAGAATCCTCGAATCCCGCGGAGCAGCGATGGTTTCTGTCACGCGGCGGCCGTAGGGCAAAGTCTTGACCATCTCCTCTACCTGATCTTCCATTTTGTTCAAGGTGCTCGTGTCGTGGTATAGGAAAGTGAAAACAATGACTGCGCACACTGCAAGCCCGGCAAGATGCCACCTACGTGGTTGGACTGATCCGAGAATGCACAGGCCGAGAATTCCGGTCACCGCGGTCAATCGAGCAACCGGAAAGCCGATCGGCGCGGCGTACCGCGGCAGGTAAATCAATTCCGGGATCATCGCCGCCACAAACAGCAGGATCGCCCACAACTCCAGCGCGGTGCGGAAGGACCACACCGATTCGGCATTTTTCCGCTGTTGCACTCGCCCATGAATGAAGCAGCCGCTACCGAAAATGAGCGCAATCCACGCCGGAATTAAATAGCGGCTTCCGTAGAGCACCAACTGGTCGGCGCCATTTAGCAGATAGAAGAACGGAGTGTCCCAGTAGGCTACCCGAAAGTGGCGGACTATATACCAATGCAACGCCAGCACCGCCAGAAACGCTGACGCAAACACCACCCAGCGGTACCAACCGCTATTGCTTTCCGCTATCCGGATGTACACCACCATGCCCACGAGGCTCACAAATCCCATGGGATGTGCCATTAGAGTGAGACCACTCAAAAGAAACGCGGCGATCCAATCAACCGCCTGGCCTCTCCAGACGAGCGCAGCTGCAAAGAAGCTAAAACCCAAAGAGAGGTAGTAATTCATGAAGCCCATCTCGAACGTCCAGCCGTAGGCGATCATCGCGATGGCAGGTACCAGAACCCACGGCGGACGGCGCGTAGCCGCCACGATGAATGCAAATGCGCCCCAGAAGAAAATCAGCACGCACGCCGACACAACAATCTTCTCTGCGACGGCGAATCCGAAAGCCCCGCCGAGCTTGGCCAAAGCCACGTCCACCAGGACGTTATTCCACTGCCGCACCAGATAAAGCCCGGGCGCGTCTCCGTGCACGATCAACTGCGCCAGCCAGGCGTTATAGGTGTGGCTCGCCAGGTCGCCAGCTTCGATGTGCCTGTGCCAGAAGCAAGGCACCAGTAGAACGACGGAGATTGCCACGATCGGCACCCATCGTGCAGCCACGAACTTCAGGGCGCCGAATGAAAGCGATTTTGCGCGATCGTGAGAAGCTGGTGGAGAAACGGTGGCGTTCATCGATCGTGATCCAGAACGTAAATCTGCGCGCAGCAGCCTCAGTCTTCGCCCGCTGGAAAAACCGTGTGCCGCGCTGCAGGCATTGGCGCGTCGCCCTTCTGGTCGCGCCAGAGCACGCGGTTCAACCGCGTTGCCCCTGCCGCGTCAGGTCGCGAGAAATCCATCTTGGAGGAAATCTTCGCCCCCGGCGCCGTGCGTTTGTTGACTTCGTAAATCAAACCGTTTTTCAGATTCCGGTCGTCTGCCGTGAATGCAGGCTGATCGCCTGTTCCCGAAAACAGCGATCCCATCAGCGGCGCGTAAGCGTCATTCTGATTCATCGGAGGCAATCCCAGCAGCGTCTCGAGCGTATGAATCATGTTCACCGTGGTGTAGAAACGATGCTCCACATAAGGCTGTGCAGTCGATCCCGGTGAATATTTGCTGACCACAAAAGCAATCGACCGATGCGCGTCCACATGGTCGGCGCCGTCCTGAGCATCGTCTTCCAGCACAAAGATCGCAGTGTCATCCCAGTAAGGACTATGCGATACCGCGTCGACGACGCGCCCAAGCGCCAGGTCGTTATCCGCCTCCGAGGCCGCCGGGCGCGGGAAGTCGGGCCGCGTGCCTCCCGTGTGATCGTCAGGCAGATATAGGAGCACGAATGCCGGCAGCTGTAACTCCTTCGCTTCGTTTTCCTTCCGCGCCCGCACAAACGCCGAGAACTCATTCAAAAATTCATCCGCCCGCAACTGGTCGGGATACTCAGTATTGAAATCCGGAAATAGCGGATCGAAATGATCGCGCAACGCCGCCTTGGTCGGCTTCACCCCGCTAAACAACGGCACAGCCCACGGCCATGGACTCGTACCCGCATGCGGATCTCCCACGTTCGGAGCCAGCAACTCGCCCTTGCGAACCACGCTGCGCGGGCAGCGCGCTTCCTGACCCGAAGGAGTTCCCTGCTTCGGCGACGCCGCTTTTTTCTTCTCATTGCACCACTCGGCATTCACAAACTCGCCATAGTCGCGATACGTCAGCCCATGCTTCGCGACGTTATCCCAGAGAAATCCGGTCGAGGGATCGTCAATGTCCGGCTGATTGTGTTCCAGCGGATATTCGTCGGCCACCTGCCCCTGAAAATCGTAAGTCCGCTCCTTGCCGCGATAAGCAATCTGCCAAGTCTTCTCGTTGTAATCGCTGGTGATCGCCGCCGTCGACCACAAATGTCCATCGCCGGAAACTTCTCCGCTGTCATAAAAATTATCCAGCACGCCAAACTGCAAAGCCAGTTTGTGCTCGTTGGGCGTGATCTCCTCCCCATACATGGTGATCGAAGGATCGCCGTCGCCCACTTTTAGATCACCGAGAATCTGATCGTAGGTGCGGTTTTCCTTGATGACGTAAATCACGTGCTTAATCGGATTCGAGCCCCGGGCAAAGGAAATGCTGCCGGGATCGGAGTGCAGCAGATTGTCGTGCTCAACCACGCGTGTAAGTTCCGGCAGCTTAGCGAGTGTTGATGGAATGCTGAGCCGCGCGATCGATCCCTTCAGCAGCGTAGCAATGTAAGGATGGTCGCGATGCCTCTTCTCATAAGAAGTTTTACCCATGACTTTGTTCGGGCCGGAGCCTTCGCCCTTGGCAGTCGCGATCAGCAGGTCATCACCGTGAACGGCCAGCGCACTGGGATACCAGTCCGTGGGGATGAAACCATCCGGTCCATTGGTTTCGACGCCAGGATCGGGACCGCTTGCAACAGTGCGCGTTCGCCAAACCGCAACCGCGTCAAGCGATGCATCTGCAACAAAGAGGCGATTGCCGTCTCGAGTTTGAGCCAGTGCTATCGGATAGCTACCGGAGAACTTCTGATCCTTGGTTGACATTCGAAGGAATGCAAATGGCCCTCCGCCTTCGGTAGCGATCACGGCAACTTGATCTGCATTCGAAAGCGCAACGTAAAGTGATTCCTCGTTGGGACTAAGCAACAGCGCCGTCGGATGCGAACCCGGAGCCAGGGGATCGTCTGGTTCTTTCAATTTGATCCGGCGAGCAATCTTCCCACTCGTCAAATCAAGCTCTGCCACTTGCGACGCGTTCCACAAGCTGCACCAAGCGCGCCGTCCATCACGGGTGACAACGCAGGTATACGGAAACGAAGAGGGCACCAGATCGCTCGTGCTCAGGTCAAACCTCTGCAGGATGTTTCCGCTGGCTGGGTCGAGCAGCACAACGTTATCCGAAAGATTGTTCGCGACTAAGAGTTTGTCGTGACCTCCAGCCGAAACCAGCGCCAGCCCCGCCGGATACGGAATCGCTGTGCCCGCGAGCGTTTTCTGCAGACCGATGGCAACTTTCTTCCCCGCTGCCAGCGTCTGCGGGGCAATGGGGATGAAGCGCTCAGGCGCTACCTTGCCTTGTGAGGAGAACGTGTAGGCCGCAATGCCGTTGCCCGTGTGACCTGCCTTCTCACCCGTAGGATCAGTCACCGATCCCACCGAGGCGTACAGGTGCTTGCCGTCTGAGCTAAAGACCAGCCCCAGAAAATAACTCTGATACGACTCGTCGCTCAGCCGCGCGTCCGGGTAATCAAGGAGATGATTAGTCGTGAGATCAAGTATCGCGATGGACTGGTGCGCCAGACTTTCCTGCGTTCCGTAGCCGTCATTGAGCAGCGCTGCATAGCGGCCATCAGGACTGAGGGCAATCGTGGCCGGAAAACTATTCGTGCTGCCGATCTTCCCCGGAGACGGGACCGTCAGCAGTTTGCTGGTCGGCAGGTTGAGGGGCGGGCGATCTGCAGACGGCGCAGATTGTGCAGAGGAGATCGCGAACGCTCCGAAAAAAGCGAAGGCAAGAAAAAGAAAATCACGGCGAGCGGAGCAAATCACGATGCCTCCGGGGCAGGAACCACTTCAGAATGAAATCGAGATGAGCCTAATGCAAGTCAGACCGGGCGGTCAAAGGCGGAACTGTGACGGCTCGCAAAATTCGATGACACTGCAAACGAAACAACCAGCCGAGCTTCGCTCGACGGACAGCCGGGGCGGCTGTCCGGAACATGAGCCTGTAACAGGCCTAGGGTCCCGAGACGCGCGGAGTCCGGCGTGTTGGGTCGGAGGACTCCGAAGTTTCCACGCCCACGTTGTGACGTACATCGGCGCCTTGCACCCAGAAGATCACATCCTCGGCAATATTGGTGGCGTGGTCGGCAACGCGTTCTAGGTTTCTGGCCACCAGCAGCGCGTCCAGAGCCTGTCGCACCACTTCGGGCCGCTCGTTCATGGTTTTCACCAGCTGGATGAAGGCGTCGTCGCGCATACGATCGATCACGCTATCCATTTCAAGCACAGCCTGCGCCAGTTCCACCTTCGCTTCGATAAATGACTCCAGCGAACGGCGCACCATCGCGCTCACCGCCGAACCCATGCGCGCGATGTCGACCGGCAATTCCACCGCCGGCAACTCCGTCATGTCCATCACCCGCTCGGCAATGTTGACGGCCTGGTCGCCTACACGCTCCAGATCAGAATTAATTTTCGTGACTGCGAGAATGAAGCGCAGGTCCACGGCCATGGGCTGCTGCATGGCCAGCAAATCGAATGCAGCCTCGTCGATCTCCCGCTCGACAGTGTTGATCAGGCCTTCGCCCTCCAGCACCATCTGGCAGCGGGTAAGGTCGCGCTCTACATATGCCTGGCGGGCGCGGTCCACCGCCTGCTCCGCCAATCCACCCATGCGGAGCAGCTTCTCCCGCAACTCGTCGAGACCGTGTTGAAAACGCGTACGCATTATCCCAACCTTCCTTGTCCGGAGCCCGTATCCGAAGCGGCCTTATCCGAATCGCCCGGTGATGTAATCTTCCGTCTTTTTGTTTGACGGCTTGGTAAAAATCTTTTCCGTTCTGTCGAACTCGATCAACTTGCCCAGCAGGAAAAATCCGGTAAACTCGGCCACCCGCGCCGCCTGTTGCATGTTATGCGTCACAATCACGATGGTATACCGCTCTTTGAGTTGGAAGATCAACTCTTCAATTTTTCCCGTGGAGATGGGATCGAGCGCCGAGCAGGGCTCATCCATGAGCAGCACTTCGGGCTCGACCGCGAGCGCTCGCGCAATGCAAAGCCGCTGCTGCTGGCCACCGGAAAGGCTGGCTCCCGACTTCTTGTGAATCTGATCTTTCACTTCGTCCCACAGAGCGGCCGCATCCAGGGAGCGTTCCACGATCTCATCCAGCTTGCGCCGGTCGCTAAACCCGTTCAGCTTTAATCCTGAAGCCACGTTATCGTAAATCGACATCGTCGGGAACGGATTCGCTTTCTGGAACACCATGCCCACCCGCCGGCGCAGCTGGGTCGCGGATGTGCCGTTATAGGCGTCGATCTCTCCAATTC
>Ga0181537_10004325_pt1 | contig 11812 bp, 5 predicted proteins | sample PEATcosm2014_Bin_39_FD_119765 | JGI IMG/M metagenome (GOLD analysis project Ga0181537, IMG submission 119765) | Peatland microbial communities from MTU Mesocosm Facility, Houghton, MI, USA - PEATcosm2014_Bin23_10_metaG | ecosystem: Environmental > Terrestrial > Soil > Wetlands > Peat | place... | reverse complement strand
CATACAACTCCGCGACAGAATCGTAATACGCCTGCGCGCCCGGCTTGGTCGTGTCCACGCCCCACATGTCAGGATTCCAGCGGCACGCGTTTTCTTTGTCGGCGATGTCGGCGGCGTGAAACGCCGTGCCTTTGATTGGAAGATTCTTCTCGACGGCCTGCCTCGGAATCCCGCGCATGATGTGAATACCGAACTTCAGTCCTTTGCCATGCACGTAATCCGCCAGCGGTTTGAAGCCCACTCCATGGGCGGACGAAGGAAAGCGATTGACCGCCGGAATCAGGCGCCCGTATTCGTCCATCGCCAGCGGTGCACCCGGCTTGTAGTCATGACCCTGCGCGTTGGGCTCATACCACTGAATGTCCACGACAATGTACTGCCATCCATACTTCGCCAGATGCTCCGCCATCCAGTCCGCATTGGCCTTGACCTGCGCCTCACGCACCGTAGTCCCATAAGAGTCCCAACTGTTCCATCCCATGGGAGGAGTCGGCGCGGACAGAGAATCGGAGCCTAGCAACGTGGAAGTCAAGATCGCGAGGGAAAAGAAAAAAGAGGAGAGCGTACGATGTCGAGCCATCACGGCACACATTGTAAGCCGTAAGCCCAAGACTGTGTCCTGAAACAAAGCGGGCGACCCGAAGGTCGCCCGAATATTCCTGATTTTTCTATCCGCGTTAATCCGCGAAAATCCGCGGCGAAAAAGCCTTAGATGTCCAGGTTCTTCACATCCAGCGCATTCTCTTCGATAAACTTGCGCCGCGCTTCCACGTCTTCGCCCATCAGCGTGGTGAAGATGGTTTCGCACTCTGTAATGTCTTCGAGTCTGACCGAAAGAAGAGTCCGCCGCTCCGGGTCCATGGTCGTCTCCCACAGCTGCGGCGCAGTCATTTCGCCCAGACCTTTGTAGCGCTGGATGGTGAAGTCCTTGCGCCCCTCGTTGATCACATAATCGCGCAGCTCGCGGACGTTGGTCTTCTCCACCACTTCGATTTCACTTTTGCGCTTGGCCGGTTTGGCTGCCTTCTTCTCGCCCTCGGCGGATGCAGTCTCACCGTCGGTCGATTCTTCGTTGCTGCCCGCCATCGCGGCCTTGGCTAGGGTCTCGACGACGAACGGAGGCTCCATGTAGGGCTCGATCTGCTTGTACTTCGAGATCATCTGCCGGCACTCCGCGCTCGAAGCTAGCACCCAGTTGATGACATGTTCCGCGCCATGCTTATTGACGAAGCTCACTTCCCACAGGTTATGTTCTTCGTCGAAGCGCGACTCGACGCTTTTGAAGCCTTCGTCTTTCTGAAGTTTCTTTATTTCTTTTTCCAGGCGCTCGATTTTCTTCGACGGCGTCTTCTTTTCGCCTTCAAAATCGGCCCGCTTGGCCAGGTCGAGTTTCGGAATCAGCTCGGTAACACGTTCGTTGCGCACTCGTTTGTCGAGCTTTTCGAAGAAACCGAGATACTCGTCGAGCACGGTCATGAAGCGTGCCAGATCCTTGCCTTCGATCTTGGCTGCACCCTCGCCGTAGCGCACGCTGAGTCCGTCGGCGGCGCGCTTGACCATGACTTTCACGAATTCGCGTTCGTCCTTGATGTACTGCTGCGTCTTGCCTTTCTTCAGCGAGAACAGCGGCGGCTGCGCAATGAACACATTGCCGCGCTTGATCAGTTCCTGCATGTGCCGGAAGAAAAACGTCAGCAGCAGCGTGCGGATGTGGCTGCCGTCCACGTCGGCGTCAGTCATAAGAATGATCTTGCCGTAGCGGACTTTCGTGGGATCGAAATCTTCCTTCGAAATGCCGGTGCCCAGCGCCGTGATCATGGCGCGAATCTCTTCGTGGGCCAGCATCTTGTCGTAGCGGGCTTTTTCGACGTTAAGAATCTTTCCTTTGAGCGGTAGGATCGCCTGGAAGCGGCGGTCGCGGCCCTGTTTGGCCGTCCCGCCGGCCGACTCGCCTTCCACCAGAAACAATTCGCAGCGGTTCGGGTCGCGCTCGGAACAATCGGCCAGCTTGCCCGGCAACCCCCCGGAATCGAGCGCACCTTTGCGGCGCGTCAAGTCGCGCGCCTTCCGGGCTGCCTCGCGCGCGCGCGCTGCGTCGACTGCCTTGTTGATAATCTTTCGTCCTACGGTGGCGTTCTGCTCAAAGAATGCACCCAGCCGCTCGTTCACAAACTGGGTGACCGTGCCCGCGATGTCAGAGTTCAGCTTGCCTTTGGTCTGGCCTTCGAACTGCGGCTGCGGCAGCTTCACGCTGATCACTGCCACCAGTCCTTCGCGCACGTCGTCGCCCGTCAGATTCTCTTTGACGTCCTTGAACAGCCCCATCTGCTGCCCCGCATAGTTGATGGTGCGGGTCAGGGCAGTGCGGAATCCGGAAAGGTGGGTGCCGCCGTCCACCGTGTTGATATTGTTGGCGAAGCTGAAAACCGTTTCCGAGTACGCGTCGTTGTACTGCAGCCCAATCTCCATGTGCACGCCGTTGCGGTCGTCTTCCATGTAGATGGGCTTGTCGTGCAGTACCTGTTTGCCACGATTGAGATGCTTGATGAACTCCGCGATGCCGCCGTTGTACTTAAACTCCGTGTGCTTGGCTTCGCCTGTTTTCGAATCGGTGTTGCGCTCGTCGGTCAACGTGATCAGCAATCCCTTATTCAGGAATGCTAGTTCACGCAGGCGTTGCGCCAGCGTGTCGTAGTTGTACTGGGTCTCGGTAAAAATCGAGCGGTCGGGAAGGAAGTGAACTTTCGTCCCGCGCTTTTTCGTGGCTCCCGTTTTCGTCAGCTTGTTGGTGGGCTCGCCCTTGGAATAATTCTGCTGCCAGGTCGCGCCATCGCGCCAGATCTCAAGGTCCAGATCTTCACTCAAAGCGTTCACGCACGACACGCCCACGCCGTGCAGTCCGCCGGAAACCTTGTAGGTCGACGAATCAAATTTGCCGCCGGCGTGCAGCGTGGTCATCACCACCTGCGCCGCGGAAACCTTCTCGCCGTCGATGATCATGTCATCGCAGGGAATGCCACGCCCGTCGTCAATCACGGTGATCGAGTTGTCGAGATGAATCGTGACTTCAATCTTGGTGGCGAATCCCGCGAGCGCTTCGTCGACGGAGTTGTCGACCACTTCGTACACCAGGTGATGCAGGCCGAGCTCACCCGTCGACCCGATGTACATCGCGGGGCGCTTGCGCACCGCCTCCATGCCGCCCAGCACTTTAATGGAATCGGCGTTGTAGCTGCCGCCGTCGCCATTTCCGCTCGCGCTCACGTCGTTCGGGATTGCGCCATTCGCGGTGCTGATCGGCGTCACTTTTCCGTTTTTTATCTTGGTGTCAACGATGGGAGTATTAATCTCTTTGGTGGCCATTCCGCTCCGCGAAAATGTCCCGAATTTTGCTCTGAACTAGGCTCTTGCGAATCTCTAGAATTTGGCTGGAATGTTGGCCCTGACTCGACCGCTTTGAAGCCCCAAAAAAGACCTCAAGTGATTGAAATTCCTAATACTTAGGGTCGTATTGCAACTGTCAAAATTATACCACAAAACAGCACCGTTCGAGGCTCTCGAAACAGGTCGAATCGAGTGAGTAAAGGCGCGGGGTTCCGAAAGGGGATAGGCGCCGGCGTGGGCTGGCAGGGCGCAAAGAAATTGGGCGGCCGAAAGGCCGCCCATCAGGAAAACGGATTGCGATTTACCTCACGCCGTGGCGGGCCGCTCCCCGCCCTTGGCGCGTCCTGGCTGCAGGTCCGGCTTGATCACGTGCTGCACGCCGTCATCCTTCGACGAAGGCGGCGGCTGTACCGGCGGAAGTTGCTGGTTATCCACCAGCATCTTCAGTTCGACGGCGTCCAGCACTTCACGTTCGATCAGCGCCTTGGCGATCCGCTCCAGAATGTCACGGTTGTCAGAGACGATCTGTCGCGCGGTGTTGTAACCAGCCGTGACGAGTTTGCGGACTTCCTGATCGATCTTGATCGCCGTGTCCTCGCTGTAGTCGCGATGCTGTGAAATCTCGCGGCCCAGAAATATCTGCTCTTCCTTCTTGCCAAAGGTCAGCGGCCCCAGATCGCTCATGCCCCACTCGCAGACCATCTTGCGCGCCATGTCGGTGGCCCGCTCAATGTCGTTGCCCGCGCCGGTGGACACTTGATTCAGGAAAATCTCTTCCGCCACGCGCCCGCCCATCAGAATAGCCAGACGCGCCTGCAGATAGTCGCGATAATAGCTGTGGCGATCGTCGATAGGCAGATACTGCGTCAGGCCGAGCGACATCCCCCGCGGAATGATCGTGACCTTGTGCACAGGATCGGAATTCGGCAGCTTCACACCAACCAGAGCGTGCCCGGCTTCGTGGTAAGCGGTGTTTTTCTTTTCCTCGTCGGTGAGCAGCAGCGACTTGCGCTCCACGCCCATCAGCACTTTGTCTTTGGCGACTTCGAAGTCGTACATCAGTACGGCCTTGCGGTTTTGCCGGGCCGCCGCCAACGCCGCTTCGTTCACCATGTTGGCCAGGTCTGCCCCGGAGAATCCCGGCGTCCCGCGACCCAGCACCGAGAGATCAACGTCTTCGGCCAAAGGAATCTTGCGGGTGTGCACGCGGAGAATTTCCTCGCGCCCACGCACATCCGGAAGACTTACCACCACCCGCCGGTCAAAACGGCCGGGCCGCAGCAGCGCCGGATCCAGCACGTCCGGACGGTTGGTGGCCGCCATCAGAATGACGCCTTCATTCGATTCGAAGCCGTCCATTTCCACCAGCAGCTGGTTCAAAGTCTGTTCGCGCTCGTCGTGTCCACCGCCCAGGCCGGCGCCGCGATGGCGTCCAACCGCGTCAATCTCATCAATGAAGATGATGCAGGGAGCGTTCTTCTTGCCCTGCTCAAACAGATCGCGCACTCGGCTGGCGCCTACGCCAACGAACATCTCGACGAAATCCGAACCTGAAATCGAGAAGAAAGGAACGTTAGCTTCGCCCGCAACGGCGCGAGCCAGCAGAGTTTTGCCTGTTCCAGGAGACCCGACCAGCAGCACACCTTTCGGAATGCGCCCGCCCAGTTTCTGAAACTTCTGCGCCTCGCGCAGGAATTCAATAATCTCGCGCAGCTCTTCTTTGGCCTCTTCCACGCCCGCCACGTCTTTGAACGTGACTTTCTTCTGCTGCATAGAGAGCAGCCTCGCCCGGCTCTTGCCGAACGACAGCGCCTTATTGCCGCCGGTCTGCATCTGGCGGATCATGAAGAACCACAGCGCACCCAACAGAATCAGCGGCGCCCAGGTGCCCAGCAGCTGCAGGGGCAGGCTCCCGCTGTTGACGTCGGTAAACTTTACGTCGACTCCCTTGGCTCGCAGGTCCTTCATCACTTCGGGAGTGAAATAGTTCACTGGCGCAGTGGTATGGAACAACGATCCGTTGCGCATCTTGCCGCGCACTTCCATCCCGTTGACGGTGAATTCCTGAATGGCATTCTGATCCATGTCACTCATGAACTGGGTGGAGTGTAGCTCGGTGTCTTTCTGGCCATCGCGGGCGCTCTTGACCACCGTCCATAACAAAACGGCCGAGATCGCGATCAGTAACCAGAAGAGCACGTTCTTTACTGTTGAGTTCACCTGGAAGGCTCCTGAATTTGAGACGGGCAGCTGCCTACACCAACTCCCGAGGCTCCTACTACGATTTTAGATGCCCTGATGCGGCCTTTCGACTGGCAAAATCTCCAAGGTCATATTCTACCTTTTCTGCGGCAAAAAGGCGCGTCGCTGCCCAAATGACTTAAGTCACGGGAATTCTTGCGTTTGACGCGGCCAGATACGGCAAATTCCGGCTCGTCTGCTCCACCGCTCCCAGGCCGTAGCCCACCAGAAAGGTTTCATCCACCAGAAACCCGAAATAATCCGGCTGCAGGGGCACGCGCCGCGCCGACTGGCGGTCGAGCAACGTCACCAGCTTCACCGAAGCCGCTCCGCGCGATCGCAAATCCCCCATCAGGAACTCGCTGGTCACGCCGGAATGCACCAGCCCTTCCACCAGCAGGATGTGCTGCCCGCGAATATCCGGCTCATGGCTGAAAAAAATCTCCATCACATCGTGGGAAGCGCCGCTGGGGGGCCGGCTGTACTTGGGCTTGATGAACTGGCAGACGACCGGCACTTCAATCGCCCGCACCAGGTCAGCCTGAAACATGAACGCATTCTCCAGCACCGCCAGTATCTGGATGGTCTGCCCTTTGTAGTCGTCGGAAATTTGCCGCGCTAGTTCCTTCACGCGCTTCTGAATCTGATCGGAAGAGATGACCGGGCGCAGGGGCTCAACTCGCGGATCGTTCATCAATTTAGCCGCCTCCCGATCTCACTACATTGTCATGCTGAACTTTGCCATCTAGCTCTCTGTCATCCTGAGCGAAATGGTCGTTCACGAAGTGGACGACAACGCAGTCGAAGGATCCCTACTCTTCGATAACTCCCGCGTAAGAATCTCACCGCTCCGGCTCCGCACCCGACGGCTCCTCTACAATCAGAATCGCCGCCTGCCCCGGTTTCGCTCGAAGTTTCGCGGGCGCCGGAAACCCGCGCATCCACACGATCCCGTCGCCGCTTACGATCACCGGCCAAAACCTGCGCTCCGGCTGGGCCACATGACGCTCCTGCAGCAGTTCCTTAATCTTCTTCGGGGACTTCGTATGGGCCGGCCAGAATCGGTCTCCCGGACGCCAGTTCCGCACCCGTAATAGTCGGGGCAAGGATGCCGCATCCAACAGGTGCTCTGGATTATACGCCGCCTCCGCGCCCGCAGGAGCAGGAATGGTCCGCGCCTTAATCGAGGAGCCTGCCTCGTAAACCATGACTTTCCCCGGGACGGGAAGTTCGTACTCGTAATCGCGCGGCGAAGTGGTCTCCCGCAAGTCTGGAGTCACAAAAACCAACGCTTCGGGTTCGACGACGAACTTCCAGCCCAGCGGCAGCGCGAGCCCCTTGCCCGCTGCGTCTTCGGCCGCAGCCCGCAGGATTTCTTCCACATGCTTGAACTCCAGCGGAATCCCGGCATTGTCGCCGATCGCCTTGACCAGCCGCCGCTGCACCGCGATCGGCTCGCCCAGAAACCACATCCGGCTCACCGACGCGTTCATGACCAGCCACGACGCGTTCTCGATCCTGGCTTGAAGATCGGACCGGAGATCATCGCGCGTCGGGTGCCCCATTTCTCGCGCGTCTTTTGCGCGAGAAGTGGGAGCTCCGACAGCAGAAGTGACAGTTCCGACAGAAGTTGACTTTCCGAGCCCCGCAATCTGCACCAAACTCTTTTCTACAGACACCGCGCGCGCCCAATCCGGCTGCGACCACTGCACCGTCGTCCCCAGCCAGCCCGAGACTTCGTTCTCCCAGTAATCTTCTTCCCCGCGCGCAATCTCGGCCAGCTCCGCCAGATTCTGCGCGACCGACGGATTGAACTCCTGCTCCAGCAGCGGCACCACCAGCCTGCGCACCCGGTTCCGCGTGAACTGCTCGTTGTCGTTGCTGGAATCTTCGCGCCACGCCTGCCCGATCTCGTTGAGATACTCCTCCAACTCGCGCCGGCGGGTAGCCAGCAGCGGCCGCACGATTTCACCAGAAATTTCCCCGTCATCGTCTTCCACAAGAAGACGCGAATGAATCCCCCCCAACCCCCGCAACCCCGCCCCGCGAATCATCCGCATGAGCACAGTCTCGGCCTGATCATCGAGCGTGTGGCCTGTGACGATTTTGTTCAGTCTTGAAAGGGCGCGGCTTTCAGCCGCGCCGTGAGGCGCTTCGTGAAAAGAAACCGGGAAGGGCACGACTTCAGTCGTGCCGTTAAGCGCGAAAAAAGAATCGGGCTTCAGCCCCTGAGGTCCGCCTTTGGGTGGCGAAGCGCTTCCAGCGCTGCGATTCTCCGATCCCCCATGCACCGCGGCTTCGGCCCCTGAGGGACCTCCCTCCGAACCCAGCAGATACCGAAAGAACCCATACCGCAACTCCCGCGCCGCAGTCTCCAAGCTGACACGTTCCTCCGCCGCATGCCCCGCCACATCGTCGCCGTCGCAATGAAACTCCAAATCCCACTCGCGCGCCAGCCCCGCCACGAATTCCTGATCCGCGTCCGATTCAGCCCCGCGCAGCCTGTGATTGAAATGAACCACCGAAAGGACAATCCCCAACTCGCCCCGCAACTCCAGCAGCACCCGCAACAACCCGACCGAATCAATCCCCCCAGAAACCGCCACGCCCACGCGATCCCCAGCCCTCAGCAGTTCGTCCCGCCGAATGTAAGAAAGCACGCGCTCAGTCAGAGAATGCACCGAATCATGGTACAGCAGTGTCCATGTAGGGACAGCCGCCCCCGGCTGTCCGCGGAGCGAAGCTCCGCTGCTTTTCTACGCCGATCGTCTCTAGGAAGATTCAAACCGCGAGCTGGCGCTCGCCGGACAGCCGGGGGCGGCTGTCCCCACATAAGCCTCTTTAAACTCCCGCGCCCTTCTCCACAATCAACTTCCGAATCTTCTCCACGAACTCCGCCGCCGGCATGTCTTCCGTCTTCTCTTTCCCACGCGAGCGCACGTTCACCTTGCCCGCCTCGGCCTCTTTATCCCCGACCACGAGCAGGAACGGCACCTTCTGCATGGCATGCTCGCGGATCTTGGCGTTCATCTTCTCGTTGCGCGCATCCACTTGCACGCGCACGCCAATCGCCTTCAACTGCGCCGCAACTTTGTTCGCATACTCGGCGTGCCGCTCGCTGATCGGGATCATCGCCACCTGCACCGGTGACAGCCAGACCGGAAACGCGCCCGCATAGTGCTCAATCAGCACGCCAAAGAAGCGCTCAATCGACCCAAACAGCGCGCGATGCACCATGACCGGCTGCTTGCGTGAACCATCCTCCGCGACGTATTCCAGGCCAAAACGCTGCGGCAGGTTGAAGTCAACCTGCACCGTCGAAAGCTGCCACAGTCGCCCAATCGCATCCACCAGCTTTATATCAATCTTCGGTCCGTAAAACGCCGCTTCGCCGGGGATGGTCTTGTACTCGACATTCTGGCGCTTCAGCACGTTTTCCAGCGACTGAATCGCGTGCAGCCACTGCTCTTCGCTGCCCACAAAATTCTTGCGGTCCTCAGGATTCCACGTCGAAAGCTCGACCTGATACTTGTCAAAGCCAAAATCCTTCAGCACATCCAGAGCGAACACCAGACAACCGGTAATCTCTTCTTCCACCTGCTCTGGAGTGCAGAAAATGTGCGAGTCATCCTGGGTAAAACCACGAACCCGGAGTAGCCCGTGCATCACGCCCGAGCGCTCGTAGCGATATACCGTGCCCAACTCTCCCAGCCGCACCGGCAGATCGCGATACGACTTCAGCGAGTCTTTGTAAATCAGAATGTGGCCGGGACAGTTCATCGGCTTCAGCCGGTATTCGGCATCGTCGAGTTCCATGGCGTCGAACATATTCTGCGAATAGTAGCCCTCATGCCCCGAGGTGTAGAACAGCTGCCGCCGCGCCACATGCGGCGTGTAGACCAGCGAGTAGCCGCGCTTCAGGTACTGCTCGCGCATCCAGTCTTCCATTTCCTTGCGAATGATGCCGCCCTTGGGATGCCAGAAGATCAGCCCCGGCCCGGCCAGTTCCTGAATCGAAAACAGATCGAGCTGCTGGCCCAGCACGCGGTGATCGCGCTTCTTGGTTTCTTCAATCTGCTTCAGATAATCGTCGAGATCCTTCTTCGAGAAAAATGAAGTCCCGTAGATGCGCTGCAGTTGCTGATTCTTTTCGTCCCCCAGCCAGTAGGCGCCAGCAATATTGAACAGCTTGAACGCCTTGATTTTTCCCGTCGAAGGGATGTGCGGCCCGCGGCAGAAATCGGTGAATTTGCCGGTGCGGTAAATCGAAACCTTTTCATCGGGCTTGGTGAACTGCTCGATGAAATGGCACTTCATGAAGTCGCCTTCTTTTTTAAACTCCGCCAGCCCCTGGTCGCGGGGCAGAAACTCGCGCGCATACGGCAGATTCTGCTGCACGAGTTCCTGCATTTTCTTCTCTATCTTTTCGAGATCCTCGGGCGTGAACGGCGTCGGCCGGTAGAAGTCGTAGAAGAATCCGCTCTCGGTCGCCGGCCCGTGGCCCAGCTTGGTCTCCGGAAAAAGTTCCAGCACAGCCGCCGCCAGCAGGTGCGCCGACGAATGCCGGAAAACCTCCAGGGCCTCAGGGTCCTTTTCAGTCAGCAGGCGCAGGTCGGTATCTTTCTCGAGAGGACGAGTCAGATCAATCAAATCGCCATTCGACTTCGCCGCCAGCGCCGCATCCGCCAGCCGCTGACCAATCGACTTCGCAATATCGAGCGCCGTCGTCCCTTTGGGAACTTCCTTCACACTCCCGTCCGGGAGCTTCACATGAATGCTGTCTGCCATAAGATGAAAACCTGTGGGCCTGCTCAATCCTTCAGTTTATTGGAGGGATTCGGGAGGGTCAAACCCATGATGCGGGCGCGCCAGTCCTGCGCTGTATAATGCTACGTTTTTCAAAATCGGTTGCTGACTAGACCGACGAGGATGGGCCCCAATGAAAATTCCCGGTTACGATAACGTTTCCTCATTTTCCACGCCTGCACGAAGCTCCCGCCTTCCGCATTCCGCTGGGCGTGCCGTGGTTGCCCTGTTGGGCATGGCTCTGTTGACCGCAAACTCGGCTCACGCTCAATTGAAAGCCAAGGTGTCGGTGGACCCCTCACAAACCAAAGCCGTGCTCTATACCACCTCGCTGGGCGTAGCGGCCGAGCGCTGGGACCTCAAGGCATTCGACCAGGAGACGATCCATCTACTGCGCGAAGCCGGAATCACCAACCTGCGATTCCCCGGCAACGGTGGCATTGACGCTCTGTACCACTGGTCCACTGGCGCAATCACCAATCCCTACACCAACGACAAAGCTCCGGCCTTTCCGCGCGAGAAACAGTTTCCCGCGCTCGTCCCGGTGATTGACACCCTGGGCTCGGCGCTGGTCTCGGTGAACTACGGCAGCAACCTCGACGGTAGTGGGCCCGGCGAGCCCGCCGAGGCCGCGGCCTGGGTCGCCTATGCCAACGGGGTTCCGTCGAATACGCAGGCCATCGGCAAAGACTCCAAGGGCAACGACTGGAAGACGGTAGGTTTCTGGGCCGGCCTGCGCGCCAGCACCCCGCTTCCGACCGACGACGGTTACAACCAGCTGCGCATCGGACATCCCTCGCCCATCGGAATCCCTCTGTGGACGATCGGCAACGAGCCCTGGAACAACGGCTTTTACGGTCAGAGCCGTACGGTAGGTTCCGACGCGGACAACGAAGGCAAGTACGGCCAGAGCCCGCCGCCCGAGCCCGACCTGCACGCCGGAACCGTGCCCGCTTCAAAAGAGTGGGGCCGCAATCAGCACAACGCCAAGGTCGGTCCCGCTGTTTACGGCGCAGCCGTGGTGCAATACGCCAAGGCCATGAAGGCAGTTGACCCAACCATCCTGATCGGCGCATTTGTCATGCCGCCGCCCTACGCCAACGACGCGAACCAGATGGGAAAGGGCTGGAACGCCGACGTGTTGAAGGCCGCTTGCGCCAGCATGGACTTCAGCGCCGCCACATTCTGGGAAGGCAAGGACGCGCCGCCGGCTTACACCAATAATGTCGACGAGGAAGACCTTCTTATGTCGGCTCTCGATGCCATGGATGCCACCAAGCGCTTCCCCCAGACTGCCCTCGAACACGACTACGCCCTGCTGGGGAATGATCTTGTGGAGAAGTACAAGAAGTTTTGTCCCAAAGACCACTTCCCGCAGCTG
>Ga0181537_10004324_pt1 | contig 11812 bp, 12 predicted proteins | sample PEATcosm2014_Bin_39_FD_119765 | JGI IMG/M metagenome (GOLD analysis project Ga0181537, IMG submission 119765) | Peatland microbial communities from MTU Mesocosm Facility, Houghton, MI, USA - PEATcosm2014_Bin23_10_metaG | ecosystem: Environmental > Terrestrial > Soil > Wetlands > Peat | place... | reverse complement strand
TTCTTCCATTGGCGGTTCTTCCCTTGGATGAGGTGAAGCGCCTCGCCATCGTTGCCGCCCTCGACAGATGCGAAGGGGATTATCAGCTGGCGGCACGTCTCCTGTGCGTTGGCAAAACCACGCTCTACCACATGGCAAGGAAGTACAACTATCATCCAGTCATTGCGCAAGGGGAGGCGTTGATGACCTTGCCGCCACGCCGCACTCTCCGGCGCGGAGACCTTACGCGGCAAGGCACGAGTTCGCAAATTGTCGAGTTGCTGATGCAAGGCTGTGAGAACCCCGAAATAGCTCGCCAGCTGCACATCACTTGCAGAACCGTGAAAGCGCATTTCAACCGGTTGTTCCGCCATTTCAAAATTACCAGCGGCATCAAGCGAGTAAAGCTCGCGACCTTGTTATACCGGAGACAAAATGTCAGCAAATGATCTATACGGAACACGCACTCCAAACGAGCGCGAACAGCGAGTCATCCACCTTGTCGCACAAGGCCTGAAGAATCACGAAGTAGCGAAAGCGATCGGAACCACAAAACAGGTAGTCAAGAATTATCTGCGCGTGATTTACGATAAGCTCGGTTTTTACAACCGCGTCGAACTCGCACTCTGGCACGAATCGCGGCAGGCGGGTTCCGCCAATCCCGAGTCCGATTCTGCTGCGCCAGCTGGAACGCAGACTGCAACGCCGATTTCAACTGAGCTTGGAACACCGATTGGAACAGAAAAGCGTAACGCTGTCAGACCTAACTGACGTCACTGCGCCGCTAAACCCCCAGCCGCCGCTGCAAAATGACTGCTCAACTTCCGTGCCCGCGACTCCCCTTTCGCGACACCCCTTTTCTGTTCTCGCTCAAGCCCTGCGGCAATAACGTCCGCGCCAAAATGCTGCTACCATTTCGATTGGAACCCGCCTGATTCGTGGACACTAACGAAATATTGCCCGTAACACCGCCCGAGAAGCCCCCGCGCAGAAGCCCGTCCCAGGTCCTCGGCCGGGTCTTTAAAGCATTCCAGTATCGCGATTTCCGTCTGATGTGGATTGGCGCCTGCACCTCCAGCATCGGCACCTGGATGCAGATCGTCGCCCAGGGATGGCTGATCTACCGGCTCAGCCACTCGGCGTTCCTGCTGGCACTCGATCAATTTCTCGGCGGCATCCCCATCTTTTTGTTCTCTCTGATCGGCGGCGTGGTCGCCGACCGCATGGAGCGCAGAAAAATTCTGCTCAGCTCGCAATATGTCCAGATGGCGACGGCCAGCATCCTCACCGTTCTCGTGGCGACGGGCCATGTCCACGTCTGGCACATTCTTTGCCTCTCGTTCGTTTCCGGTTTCGCGCAGGCCTTCGGAGGTCCCGCCTACCAGGCGCTGATTCCCACCCTCGTCGAGAAGGACGACATGCCCAACGCCATCGCCCTGAATTCCATCCAGTTCAACGTAGCAATCATGGTGGGTCCGGCGCTGGCAGGGCAGGCCCTGGGCAAGCTCGGAGAGAAGTGGTGCTTCGGGCTGAATGCAGTTTCCTTCCTGGCGCCAATCATTTCGCTGACGCTCATCACCACCCGCTTCCTGCCGGTGAAAACCGCGGAGTCCATGTTCACCAGCCTGAAGCAAGGCATTCGCTTCGCCCGCAAGCAGAATTCCATGGAAGCCCTCATCATCCTGGCGTTCTGCATGACCGCACTCAGCATGCCCATGCGCACCTACATCCCCGTGTTCGTGAAGGACATTTTCCATCGTGGCCCGGAGACCTACGGCAACCTCCTCGCGCTCATGGGACTAGGTTCGATCTGCGGCTCGCTGACCATCGCCAGCGCGGGTAATTTCAAAAGAAAAGGATTCGTCGCTCTCGGCGCGCTTGGCTGTCTGGGCGCAGGAATTTTCGGCTTCGGCCTTTCCAGGTCGCTGCCGCTGAGCGAGAGCCTGCTGGTGCTGGTCGGCGCATCGATGATGGCGGTTTTCGCCACTGTGAATTCTCTGGTACAGCTGATTACCACCAACGAAATGCGCGGCCGCGTCATGAGCGTCTACAACTTCGCCTTCCGCGGCGGCATGCCCATGGGCAATCTGCTCTCCGGCTGGCTCGTCCCCCTGTTCACCGCCCCGGTCGTGCTCAGCGTGAACGGAGTCCTCCTGATTCTCGTAGCTCTTTATTTCCTGCTGGTCCAACGAAGAATGGCCGCGCTTTGACCGGCCGTCGCGAACGTAACCGCAACGACCAGCCGCACGAAAGTGCCGCCTCAAAGTTCGCGGCTCATCCCGAGCTAACGTTCTTTGCGCCGCGAGGGATCTGGGCGAGCCGCGCGATGCGTCGCGCCCTCGGCGACGCAATAATCGCGCGTTTGGCTCGCTTCCCTATCGAAGTTCTCGGCTACCCAGCAGCGTGCGCGCCCCCCTTTAGGTATATTTAATTAGCACGCCTTAGCGCCCGGTTTCGCAGCATCCTAGATAATTGGTTCGTAGCATCCCAGATTTCGTGCACCCTAAAGATCTAGATAAAGATTTCAAAGATTTAAAGATAAAAAAAGATTAAACGGAGAACGCCCGACAATGACCCGTTTCGCAGCCGCAGCTCTGGCTTTGATGATTTTTTTCGCTTCTTCCGCATTTGCGCAAAATTCAAACCCAAAAATCCAGGCGTTCGGCGGCTATTCTCTCGTCCACGCCGACACCGGCGGATTAACCAGCTCCGCCCTCAACTCGGGTCTGGACCAGCCCGCCAACACATTCAGCGTGGCCCACAACTTCAGTGGATGGAATGGAGAAGTGCAGTACAACTGGAAGCCCCAGTTGGGATTTGTCGCCGACTTCGCCGGCCACTACGGCAATCCTTTCTCCAGCTCGAACCAGGCACTTGTTCAGCTCCCGGACGCCAACGAGTACTCCATCATGGGCGGCGCGGTGTACACCTTCAAACCCAAATCAAAATTCACGCCCTTCGCCCACGCCCTGATCGGCGGTGAGCGCTACCACCTGGACGCAGGTTCCATCCCCGGCCTCTTCGGCTCATCCCAATACGTCACCGATTGGGCGCTCGCCGGAGCCGTCGGCGCCGGCGTCGACTACAAAGTCTACCCCCGCTTCTCCGTTCGCCTGGCGCAGTTCGACTACTACTACACTGGCCACGATCTGAATGCCATTTACGACCACGCCTTCGGAGCCGGCATACTCCCCAGCCTGTCGAGCCACGAAAACAACCTCCGCTTCTCCGTCGGAATCGTAGTCAAATTCTGAGAGGCTAAGTTAGATATAGGCTGTCATCCAGAGCGAAGCGGAGGATCCTTATAGCTCCCCCACCGCCGAAAGCGGTACCCCCGCCACTGCAGCCTCGCGAGCGCAGCGGACGCACCATGGGAAAAAGTCCCCGCCATGCCGAGCCGAGCCGTTTTTTCGCCCGAGGGAAGCCCCTCGCGAATCGAGTACTTTAGATTTCTGCTCCGGTGGTCTCGCCCTATTGCCTTCCTTCGTTAAGCGTATACTTGCAACAGTTCCTTTGGCCCCTTTATGAATCGCACCCTGAGCGAAATGACTTACAGCGAGGGGAATATCTCGTCCGGGAAATGCACCGGATGTGGACAGGTATTCACAAGACCGGCTGGCGCGCTGGCCGGCAATGAGAATACCGAGTGGGAACTGATCGGTGCCTTTGGTAGCCACGACTGCGCCCCTCCCCCCTCAAAGAAAGTATTATGAAGTCAGCTCAGTAGTCATAAACCCAGGCCCAGGCAACCCCGCCAGGACGGCCAGGACGATCCCACCAGACGAATCCCTAGCGATCTGATAGACTTTCGCGCAAGACCCCGGGAGAACCTTAATGCATGAACGTTCTCGTGCTACTGATTCAGCAGGAAAAAAACCAGGACAAGTTCACGAAACCGGTCGAAGAACTCAACAAGCTCATCTCCCGAAAAGAAACCCGCTTCCCGCCCAAGCCGTCAACGCACAATTAGACACTGCCACCCCTGTCTTTTCACATTCCCGTAACATTTCGCGCGTATAGTCCCTCCTTTCACAGCAATTCCTACTTCACCCACCTCGACGAGGAGCCTATGGCCACCGCCACACTGCCCGAAATAAAGCCCCAGTCAACACTCGACGCAAAATTCTCCCGCTCTCCCGGCAAACTCGGCATCATCATTTTCGGCGCCATCATGATCGTGGGCGTTCTCTATGCCGGATCTAGCCTAGTCCGGGATCTCTCCAATAACGCCGGGTCCGGGCTGCAATATTTGCTCCTGGGCATCGCGTTGCTGGTCGCGCTGGCTTTCGAGTTCGTCAACGGATTCCACGACACCGCCAACGCTGTGGCCACGGTCATCTACACTCATTCGCTCGAGCCGCACTTCGCGGTGGCATGGTCCGGCCTCTGGAATTTCCTGGGTGTGCTCGCCTCGAGCGGTCTGGTCGCTTTCGCAATCATCTCTCTGCTTCCGGTCGAATTGATTCTGCAAGTGGGCAGCAAGGCCGGATTCGCCATGGTCTTCGCCCTGCTGGTCGCCGCCATCATCTGGAACCTCGGCACCTGGTGGTTCGGATTGCCTGCCTCCAGTTCCCACACTCTTATCGGTTCCGTCATCGGAGTCGGCATCGCCAACCAGCTCATCGCCGGCCGCTCCGGCACCAGCGGCGTGGATTGGGGCCAGGCCAAGAATATCGGCTATTCCCTCCTGCTCTCGCCGATCGTGGGTTTCGCCTGCGCGGCTCTGTTGCTTCTGCTCGCGAAAGCCCTGATCAAAGACGAAAAACTTTACCGCGCTCCCGAAGGCACCGAGCCCCCGCCGCTCTACATTCGCGCCCTCCTCATCCTCACCTGCACCGGAGTCAGTTTTTTCCACGGCTCCAATGACGGGCAAAAAGGTATGGGCCTGATCATGCTGATTCTTATCGGCACCGTGCCCGCCGCCTATGCCCTGAACCACGCCGTCACCTACGAGCAGTCGCAGGATTTCATCGCCGTCAGCCAGCAGGCCGCGGAAACCGTAAGCCACTACGTCAGCCCCGACGCCGTGATCGGCGACGCTCGCGACGATCTCACCGACTACATTCGCACCAAACAATTCACTCCCAACACCATGCTGGCCCTGCGCAACCTGATCAACGACATCGGGACCGAAACTAGTCTCTACAAGGAATTGAGAAACGTTCCCAACAGCCGGGTACGCAACTTCCGCAATGACATGTACCTGGTGAGCGAGACCCTGCGCCTGATGAAGAAAACCGGCCAGCCCACGATTTCCGATCCCGACATCGCCGTGCTCGCCAACTACAAAAAGCACGTCGACTATTCCACCCGCTTCATCCCCACATGGGTAAAAGTCGCGGTTGCCATGGCCCTGGGCCTCGGCACCATGGTGGGATGGAAGCGCATCGTGATTACGGTGGGCGAAAAAATCGGCAAGAGTCACCTCACCTACGCGCAAGGCGCGGCCGCGGAAATCACCGCGATGGCGACGATCGGCGCCGCCGACGGTTTCGGCCTGCCGGTAAGCACCACGCACGTTTTGTCGTCGGGCATCGCCGGTACCATGGCCGCCAATCACTCCGGCATCCAGTGGTCCACAGTCCGCAACCTGGCCCTGGCCTGGGTCCTGACCCTGCCAGTAGCCATGCTGCTATCCGGCTCCCTATTCTGGCTCTTTAGGAGAGTGTTTTAGCGGGCGGGCGCTAATGGTGCGCCTCGTCAACACGTTCCAGCCCCGAAGGGGCGGCATGAAATGCCCGGCACGTAAGTGCCGGGCCGAAGTCGATGCACCCTTCAAGTCCCGGAGGGACAGCGCTCCGCAACAATTTTCCCGCGTCGAGTCACCCGGATCGGCTTCTTCGTCTTCTCCACCTGATCAAGTAGCGCCAAGCCTTTCGCTTTAAATTTAGAAATCGCCATCTCCTTCATGATCCCTATGATTGAGTTATGGTCATTTCAACTGGTCGACAACTATGGAAAACTGCGGAAAACTTTAAGAGTTGGGCAATCTGTTTGCTGGCAGTGGGTTCGTGTACGCAAAATCTATGGCAGCCCGAATGCATACACCGCGCTGCCCGCTGCGATGGCCACATACTCTTTCCCATCCACCGCGAAAGCGATCGGCGGAGCGTAAACCGCACCGCCCATCTGGAAGTGCCACAGCGGCTTGCCTACCGCCGCATCCATCGCGATGAAATTTCCCTCGGCGTCGCCAGTAAAGACCAGCCCGCCAGCCGTCGACAGAACCCCCGACCACGTCGGCGAAGTATGCTCAAACTTCCACTTCACCTGCCCGGTCGCCGGATCGATGGCCTTCAGGAATCCGTGATACGGCTTGGCCTCTTCCGAAGGAAAATAAGCGCTGCCGTAATACGCGTGCCCCGCCTCGTAAGGTTGCGGAGCCGTGCTGAAAATATCGCACTGGTCGCGGGCCGTCACATAGAACAGTCCGGTTTGCGGATCGTAAGTCGGCGCCATGAAGTTGGTCGTGCCCAGCGCCCCGGGACAAACTGTGTGCCCCTCGAGCGTTGGTGAAGCGTTCTGGTTAGCCACGGGGCGGCCCTCGGCGTCTTTCTCATCGCTCCACGTAATCTTTCCGTAAGCGTTCGCCGAGAGCAGTTTGCCATTCGTGCGATCGATCACATAAAAAAATCCGTTGCGGTTGGCCTGTGCGATCAGATGCTTGCCGCCGGTGTCGATAATCACCGGCACCTGGGTCGCATCCCAGTCATGCTCGTCGTGCTTAGTGAACTGGAAATGCCAGTTCAGCTTGCCCGTATTGGCGTTCAGGGCCAGCAGTGTATTGCTGTAGAGATTATCGCCCGCGCGTCCCTCGCCGCGGTTCGAGGGAGCTGGATTTCCCGTGGGCCAGAAAATCTGATTGGTCACCGCATCGTAAGTGCCCGTATTCCATGCCGGCGCGCCGCCAACTTTCCACGAATCGCCTTCCCATGTGTCATTACCCGGCTCGCCCGGCCCCGGCACGGTGTAGAAACGCCAGCGGAGTTTCCCAGTGGCAGCGTCGTAGGCGTCAATAAATCCGCGCACGCCGTATTCGCCGCCAGATACGCCGATCACCACGAGATCCTTCACAGCCAGCGGCGCCACGGTGAAACTGTGTCCAGTCCGGTAGTCGGCGGCGACGACATCCCACACAACGTTGCCAGTCTTGGCATCGAGAGCGATCACGTGAGCGTCGAGCGTGCCGAGAAAAACTTTGTCGCCAAGAATCGCAAGCCCGCGATTCACCCGCCCGCAGCACGGACGAATATCGCCAGGCAGCGGATGCTGAAACATCCAGATCGGCCGTCCGGTGCGCGCATCGAGCGCGAATGCGCGGTTGTCTTGCGCCGTGGCGTAGAGAATGCCGTCCACCAGCAGCGGCGAAGTCTCGAGCTTCCCGGTAGCCGCGGTCTGATACACCCATTTCGCGGTCAGCGTGCGAACATTGGTAGTGTTGACCTGGTCGAGCGCGCTGAAGCGACGGCCCAGGTAGTCGCCGGAGTAGGTCATCCAGTTCTGCGGTTCCTTGGCGGAGTTGACCAGCCGGTCGAACGTGACCTGCGCGTGAGCACCGTCCGCAATCGCCATGTATGCGAACAGGATCGCTAACGCCCCCGTCAAAAGTGGAAGACTCCGCGCTCTCCGCGGCCATTCTCCGCGATGTCTGCGATTAAGCCTGTTCATTTCGCCCCCACGCTGATCAGGTACGCCACGATATCGTTTAGATCTCTGTCGCTCAGAGTGTCGGCATTGTATTTCGGCATGGTCGACTCCCGGCTCTTCTGAAAGGAGCGCAGCTTGTTTTTCTCCAGTAGATAAATTTGCTCGCTCCTATCCATGATCTGCACGGTGAAGCTGTCTTCATTGAGCGTCACGCCATTGATTTCCTTTCCATCTGCGGTGATTACTTTGACGCTCTCGTACTCCTGGGGAAATTCTTTCGTTCCCTCGGTCAGCCCCCAGGCCAGGCGCCGGCTGGGATTGCGCACCGAATCAATGATCGCCTCGGGTGTGCGCGATCCACCCACGGACGTGAGTTCAGGCCCGAGCCGTCCGCCTTTGCCCGCAACCATATGACACAGCGAGCAGTTGCCGTCTCCGTAGAACAATTCTTTGCCCCGCGCCGCATTGCCCACCGCCTGGGACGACGCCTTCACTTCCTGGCTGCGAATGTAGGCAATGATCTGCCCGATCTCCTCATCGGTCATCCCGACGCCCTGGCCGTTGGTGCCATTCGCCGGCATGGCCGTGCCTGCTATCCCGTTGCTGATCACCTGGAACATTTCCGCGTCGGAATGCGTGTGCTTTTTCTGCGCCCGCGTCAGGTCGGGACCGCGTCCACCGCCGCGCGCGCCCAATCCGTGGCACAGCGCGCAGTTGATGCGGAACTGATACTCGCCTGCCTTCGCCGCCTGGGGGTCGCCAGCCATCGGATTGCGATCGTCCGCGGCGAACGCGAAGGCGGAGCTAACCAACGCCGCGACGATCATGACTGCCGCCAAGGCAAGTCGGGGAACGGAACAAATCGCTCGCTCTGTCAATCCTTGTCTCGCGAATCCGTGTCTCGTGGATCGATTGCTCGTGAATCGACATCTTATAGATCGATGTCGAAGGGAAGACACGCTGGGTTTCCTGGACATAAGGCGAGCCTCATCCAACCGTTGACGTGAGCAAAACGAAAAAAGAATGTTGGAGACAGAATTCTAGCGGATATTCACATCGCGCCGAACGAAGAATTAAACAAATCCTTCAAATGCCTAACAGGGGTCTTCGGAAGATCGAGCATGGGAAGATCGCACCTCGGAAGATCGCACATGCTCGGGACGGAACCCCATACCAATCACGCGGGCGGGAATGCGGCGCAGGATCGGCCATCGTCGCAGCAACCGCAGTGGCCACGGAAGCGTGAATGGCTGAGAGCTTGGAGAGAACCCGCCGGATTACTCCGTTTTGCAGCAGCACCTGAAGATTCTGCATCGCGCGAGTCGGAAATTCGCGGCGCCTCTGCACAGCGCGAAGGTCGCCGACTCTGAGGTTGCCCGCGGCCAGCTTGGAAGCCAGTATGTTGGCTGCCGCCACCGCATCCTGAATCGCGAGATTGATTCCCACCCCTCCAACCGGTGACATGGCATGCGCCGCATCGCCAATACAGAGCAAGCCTGGACGAAACCACTGCGTCAAGCGATCAACTTTCACCGTAAGAAGACTTACCTCGTTCCAGTCAACTAGCTCGCCGACGCGGTCGCGCAGGAAAGGCTCCAGAGTGGCAACGTCCTCGCGAAATTGTTCGATCCCGCGTTGGCGAATCTCATCCGCGGCGCCCTTCGGAATGAGAAAGGCACACTGCCAGTAATCTTCGCGGTCGATCATGACAAACATTTTTCCCGGTTCGATGTGCCCCAGGCTTTGGCCGGGATCACTAACGTGCCGGCTGATTCTCATCCAGAAAACATCCATGGGTGCGCCGAGGTCCATCACCTGCAAACCGGTCTGTTCGCGCACTGTCGAATGCCGTCCATCCGCTCCGATGGTCAGAACGCTGCGAATTTCTAGTGCGCCGTCGGGAGTCTTTGCTCTCACCCCAGCGATTCGTCTGCCGTCCTTGATGAGATCGGTGATGAGATCGGTCGCTTCCGCTTGCATCCTGACTTGAAAGCCCGAATAGCGTCTGCCCTGCTCTTCAGGAACTCCTCAAGGAGCCCGAGCTCATGCATCAACTCGAGCGTAGAAGGATGAATCGTATCGCCCCGAAAGTCGCGCAGAAAATCGGCGTGCTTCTCAAGAACCGTGACCTCGAGGCCCGCGCGCGCGAGCAGAAAGCCGAGCATCATTCCGGCCGGCCCTCCGCCTACGATGCAGCACCCGGTTTGAATCGTTGTCGTCACAAGCTTTAGTCACAATCTGCTGTCAACAATCTCCAGTTAGCTTCCGGCCATCGCATCGCGCATTCCTCCCGTACATGTCCGGCGGGTATCTGTGAGCCGCGCCTATCGACTCTTTACACTGGAAATTCCCCGAAGTTAAGGCGAGCTTTTCCCCGGGCCGGAGACTTTTCGACTGTAGACGCGCAAGTTGCTGACAGTTCAGCCTTTCCAGCGGAAGGCACCCGCTTGAGACAGGCCCACATGGGCGAGTACGCGGCAGGCAAACTCACGGGCCATGGCGTCGAGCGAAGCGGGCAGGTTGTAGAAAGCGGGAATCAGAGGGAACACGGTGGCGCCCGCGTCGGCGGCCCGGTACATGTTGCGGATATGAATTTTGTTGAGCGGCGTCTCGCGCACGCACAGCACCAGCGGACGTTTCTCTTTGAGGCAGACGTCGGCGGCGCGCTCGATCAGGTGCGAAGCGATGCCGTTGGCGATGCGGGCCAAAGTGCCCACGCTGCACGGGATCACGATCATGGCGTCGGCGGGATAAGAACCGCTGGCCACGTTGGCGCCGATGTCAGCGTTCGCTTGTTCTTTGATTTTCGACTGTCCGCCGGCTCGGGCCGTGGCTCTTCGCGGGGCCTGTCCCAGAATCTGGCGGATAAGATTTGCCCGGCCACGGATGCCGAGTTCTTCGGCGAGAACGCGCAGTCCGGAATCTGAGGCGATGAAGTTTACGGTCTGAATGCGCGCATCGCGCTCGACGGCGAGCAGCATCTGCCGCAGAAATACTGAGCCGCTGGCACCGGTAGTGGCGATGGTCAGGTTCTGCGGCGGCTGATTCGACAATGCGGCTCCGGCGTGGCGACGTGAAGGTCGCTAAAGCATAGGGACGCTGCAGAGCAGAAGTCAAGAACAGGGGTCAGGGGTTAGAACTCCGCTGAAGTGAAGACGCGGCGGTTGACGACAAAGAAAACCTTTGTGTCGGGAAAGGACAGTTAAGTACCACGAAGTTTTTGTTGGCAAGGTTAGCTAGGAGCTAGAGGCTAGAAGCTGATCCTATGGCATCCGCCACCAACTTGCGATCCCGGCGCAGCGCAGGGCAGTTGTACGCTTTGGCGGGCGTGGAGCGCGAAATCCGCGCGCAGGACACGCACAACCGGCGCAAATATCTTCGCGAATATGGCGACGCCTTCCGCACCTACGACTCTCTTCTCGACTCGCCACAGCTTCAGAGTGCAATGCACGCTGCCGACGTGGTGTTGATCGGCGATTACCACGCTCTGCCTGCGGCCCAGCGCTATGCGGCGTCTGTAGTGGAGCAGCGCGCGCTGGCCGGCGGGCGACCGGTGGTGCTGGGCGTGGAAACCATTTTCGCGCGCGACCAGCATATTCTCGACGAGTGGTGGCGGCGCGAAATTGACGAGAGCGAACTTCGGCAGCGCATCCGCTTCGATCTCGACTGGGGCTATGACTGGACTCCGTTTTACGAATTGCTGGCTACCGCCCGCGATCATGCCGAAGGCGTATATGGCCTCGACTGCATGCCGCGCGAAGACCTGCGCAAAATCGGGGCGCGAGACCGGCACGCTGCCGCCAAGATCGCCGAGATTCGCCAGCACCATCCCGGCGCCGCGATTTTTGTGCTGTTCGGCGAATCGCATCTTGCCCCCGGGCATTTGCCACGCGTGTTGCACGAGGAAATGCCGGGCACCAGAATTCTGACCGTGCTGCAAAATGTGGACGCGCTCTACTGGCGCGCAGCCGGCGAAAGCGCCGACAAAGTGGAGGCGGTGCGAGTCCGCGAGGATGTGCTGTGCGTTTTCAATGCGACGCCTCTCGAGAAATACGAGAGCTACCGGCTGCTGCTCGACCAGTGGAGCGGGGGCGAAGGCGGTCCTGATTTCGCGCCCACGCTTTACAACCTGGTTGACAGCCTGGCTCGGTTCCTTGAGATCGATCGTTACTCTTCGCATAACGGG
>Ga0181537_10004322_pt1 | contig 11813 bp, 8 predicted proteins | sample PEATcosm2014_Bin_39_FD_119765 | JGI IMG/M metagenome (GOLD analysis project Ga0181537, IMG submission 119765) | Peatland microbial communities from MTU Mesocosm Facility, Houghton, MI, USA - PEATcosm2014_Bin23_10_metaG | ecosystem: Environmental > Terrestrial > Soil > Wetlands > Peat | place... | reverse complement strand
TTTCTCAAACAAATTTTCGGTCGTCACCGTCAGCAGCACCTTCCATCCTGAATTTATGGAGCATGCGTCCACGTCAGCCCTTCCCTCCTACCCGCCTATTGACATAGGCGATTTGCACCGCGCGCTGACGGACATAGACCGTTATTTGGATGCGAAGTATCCGCAACGCCTTGGCTCGCGGGCATTGATGGGATACTCCATGGGGGCGTTTCAGTCTTTGTTCCTCGCGGCCACCGAGCGCACCAATTCCGCAAACTTGATTAAATTTCAACGTTACGTCGCCATTGATTCGCCGGTTCGTTTGCGGTATGCCGCCACCAATCTGGATCAATTTTACCGGGCTCCGCTGGCCTGGCCCGCCGCCGAGCGCACTGCTGACATCGACAACCTGTTTCTCAAGGTCGCTGCCCTGGCCACCCAGCCACCGGCGCCGGGAACCACCCTGCCCTTCAACGCCATTGAGAGTAAGTTCCTGATCGGGCTCAGTTTTCACCTGGCCATGCGCGACATCATTTTCAGCAGCCAGCTCCGCCACAACCTGGGGATCTTGCAACAGCCGGTCAAAAGTTCAAAGAGACGCTTTGTTTACGATGAAATTAACAAATATTCTTTCCGCGACTACATCGATAAATTCGCGACCCCCTATGACAAGACGCTTGGGATTGATTTAACCGATCCGGAGGTCATCAAGCGGGGCACGGACCTGACCACCTACACCACTGGATTGCAGGCCAATCCCAACATCCGCCTGGTCTTGAACCGGAACGATATTTTCCTGGCCGATAGTGACGTCGCCTGGGTCGAGTCTACCTTTGCCCCATCCCAAGTGACGGTATTCCCGGACGGCGGTCATTTGGGAAATTTAAGCCAGCCGGCGGTCCAACAAGCCATCTTGCGGGCGCTGGCGGGAATGGAACAATAGACCGCCAACAAAATCTGCACAAAGTCGATCAAAGCCGCCCGGGCAGCGGGAAGATTCTACGACGCCGGGTGGAGCGCCAGAAATTCCTCGGTGAGCGGGTCGAGCACCTGGGCGGCGTCGGAATTGGCGCGGACGGCGATGGCAAAAATCCAGCCGTCGGGGCGCAGGACGTACCGGATTTTTCCATTGGCGAAAACCCACGTATGCCACCGGACGGCACCCTGAGGCGCGCCAGGCACCGGCGACATATTTTGCAGGACCGTGAGAATTTCCCCCATCTTCTCGGCGGGGAAATTGGCGTCCTTGCTCCAGCAGGCGCCGGCGGCATCGCCGGCGTCGGCAGCAGAGCTGGCCACGCCGCAGGCAATCATCCCCGGGACCGAGAGACGGCCATCAAGCCATTGCTGGAAAAGTTCGTTCATTTATTGCCTAAAGCGGTGGAGACACGCACATAGACCAGTTTGCCGCCGCGGGAAACGGAAAGGATCCGGCCTTCCATGGTTTGGGTTTCGAGCCGATCAAAACTCCCGAGCGGAAGGATCCGGCTCAATTCCGCCGCCCGTTGTTCAACTGCCTGCAGCCAGGCGACGCGGGCCTCGGCTTCTTCCGGAGCGGCATCAAAAAGCGTGTCGCCGGTGCGGGTGCAAACGAGTGTTTCCTCGAGGTGCGAAGACGTCGTACTGTTGGCCGCCACCATGAGTGTTTGCGGGTCCACTTCGTCCGGTTTGCTCGAAGTTTGCGCGGCATTTTCGTCGCGCAAGCGGGCGGCCTCCATGAGAAGCATTTCCCACGAACCGCCCAGCGTTTTTTCCGGCGGATGTTCGAATTGCGCCAGCTCAAAAGAACCGCCCGGCAGCGAAAGCAGTTTATACAACGCATGCTCGCCGGTAAGGTCGCCGCCGACGGCATGGATAAGCTGGCCGTCCTGGATGTAAATCCGGCCAAGGACATGCTCATTATAAATCTCCAGCACGGAGGAATTGCGGGCGAGGCATTCCATCTGGATGACGTCGTTCAAGCCGACCTTGCGCAACACGCCCTGGAAGCCTTCGCGGGGCATCCATTGCAGCAATTCGCCGAGCATCGCGAAGATGGAACGATAACCTTCAGGCGACGAGGCTTTCTCAATAAACAAATCCGCGCCGTTGGCGAGAGCGGCGGTGCGTTTTTCCTGGGAGGCCAGCCCAGTGAGCACCGCGCGTTTCAATTTCGGATGACGGCGCTGCAACATGCCGATGAATTGAATGCCGTCGATGACGGGCATGTTCACGTCCACGACCACCAGGTCAATCCGATGGGCGTCGAGGACTTCCAGCGCCTTGTTCGCGGAAGTCGCCGTGAAAATCTCCCAGGAATGTTCGCTCATCATCCCGTAGAGATCGCGGAGCGTGAGGAGGAAGTCCGCATCGTCATCCACGAACAAGATATGATGTTTGGCGCCGTTACTCATGTTTCCTTCATGTTATTCCAGGGCGGTAAGCGCGGACAAGGCCGCCTGCCGGACGGAAAAGTCCGGGTCGCGCGAGGCGGTGGTTAAAATGGCGGTGGCGGTCCGTTCGCGCAACCGGCCCAGCGAAACCGCCGCCGCCAGGCGCAAGTCGCGGTCACGGTCAAAGAGCAGGTCCGCGAACAATGCGTAAACCGGCGACGGCCCGGATTTCATGGTCAGCTTGACAATAGCGGTATCGCTGTTTTTCAGGGCATTGACGTCCACGCGAAATACTTCCAGGAGTTTCGATGCGGCCTGGCAGACCCAATAGTCGTTGTGTTTGAGCGCGGATTTGACTTTGGGCAACGTACGGAGCGCAGCTTCAGTCTCGTCCCAGCGCCGATTAATTTTATACAAGGCAGCCGAAGCGGAGTTGCGCACAACATTTTCGGTATCCAACAGGGCGACCACGAGCGGTTGGATGGCGCGGGCATCGCCCAGCTCTCCCAGTGCGAAGATGACGCTTTCGCGCACGTCGCGGTCCGGGTCCTGGACGACTTGACACAAGCCTTCCACCGCCGAGGTGTCACCCAGAGTCCCCAGCGCTTTGGCGGCGCCCTGCCGGACTTCCCAGGAGGTGTCCTTGAGGCGCTTCAACAATGACGGCACCGCCTGCCGTCCGCCGCACATGGTGGCTGCTTCCACGGCCGCGCTGCGCACATTGGCGCTATCGTCTTCCAAAAGGGGGACGATGTCGTTAAAAGTTTCCGGGTCCGCGGCCCGCTCCAAAACCCCAAGCGCGGCAACGCGCACGGACGAAGTCTTGTTCTTCAAGGCTTCCTTCATCGCCGGCATCACGCGCGGGTCACTCACCTGGCCCAGGGCCTTGACGGCGGCGTACTGTTTGTTCGGCGTTCCGTTGCGCAGCGTTTCAAGAAGATGCCCGACGCCTTCGGGTCCCATCGCGACCAGTTCCTGGAGGTTGCCCATCGCGAGGATTTGCAGGACGCGGTCGGATTCATTGGCCGGCTGCCAGCCCAGGCGGTTTAAACCACGCACGGCGATGCCGCGGACCACTAGGTCTACGTCGCGTAATAATGCGACCAGGGCAGTAGTGGCCCGGGGATCTCCCAAACGACCGAGCGTCTCCGCCGCTGCCGCGCGCGCGAGCGGGGCGGTGTCACGCAGGATGGCGATGAGCGGCTCAACCGCCTGCATGTCGTTGTAACGCAACAGCGCCTGGGCCGCCGCGCAACGCACTTCGGGGCTTTTATCCTTTAAAGCAAAAATGAGCGGGCCGACTGCCCCCACGTCATATTCCTGGGCCAATTTCTCGACCACAGCCAACCGGCTCTGGGGAGTGCCCATGCGCAATTGTTGATATGTCCACCAACTCATATTTAAATCTGGGACAGGATTGGCTACGGCAACAATTTTGCCAAACCAAATTTACGGCCTGCCTCCAGCTCCCTCCGGGCGGACGGATGAGAGCGAAGATTTTTGACGGTTCAACAATCGTAGCGCGTTGCCAATCACAATCAGGTCCGATGCGCCCATGGCAGCCGCACAAAATATCGGACTGATGAATCCCAATGAAGCAAGCGGCACGCCAAGAGCATTGTAAAAAAAGGCCCAGAAGAGGTTTTGTTTGATGGTCTTTAAGGTGGCCTGCGCCAGGTCCAGCGCCTCCGGCACACCGGCGATTTCCGACTTCAGCAAAATCATGTCCGCCGCCTCGCGCGCGATGTCACTGGCGTAGCTGACGGCGATGCCAAGGTCGGCCTGCGTGAGCGCCGGGGCGTCATTGATGCCGTCGCCCACAAAGGCCACCCGCTCGCCCGCCATCTGTAATTTTTTGACAAACACCGCCTTCTGTTCAGGCCGCACTTCGGCCTGGACGTTGCCGGGCGCGATGCCAACCTGTCCGGCTATGCTCGCGGCAGTTTGGGAATTATCGCCGGTGATGAGATAAATTTTCAATCCCTGCCCGCGAAGTTGTTTTATGACCTTTGCCGCATCGGGCTTCAGAACATCGAGCACGGCAATGAGGGCCAGCAGATTTTTTTCCACCGCCAAACCGACGATGCTCGCGCCGTGCGCGGACCATTCGAGGATAAATTGTTCACTTTGCGACGCGTCAATGCCGTTTTCGCGCAGCCAGCGAAGCGAACCGAGGCGGATTTTTCCAACGGTGCGCGGCACATTGGCCTCGATACCTGCACCGCGGACTTCGTGCCAGTTTTCCAGGTCAATTTTTTCGCCGGAAATTTTAGCAATCGCCCGGCTGATGGGGTGCGAAGAATCCCGCGCCATGGCCGCCGCCAGACCTTGAGTGGCAAACCTTGAACGCTGGAGTTCGCATACGGCGGCGACCTGGGGCGTACCCAGCGTCAGCGTGCCGGTCTTGTCAAATACGAGCGCGGATATCTTCCCGGCCTTTTCGAGCGCTACGCCATCGCGAATTAAAATCCCTTGCCTGGCGGCGGCATTGGCGCCCGCCATGATGGCAACCGGCGTGGCCAGACCCATCGCGCAGGGACAAACGATGATTAAAACGGCCGCAGCGATAATGAAGCCTGCCGCAATTCCCGTAGGTACGTGCCCGTGCCACAGAACATGCGCGAGCGCAGCGTGAACTGCGTTTGCCGATTTCGGCGCAAGCCCCCACCACAATCCGGCAGCAATCGCAATGAGAATGACGATGGGGACAAATACTCCGCTCACGCGATCGCCGAGGCGCTGGATATCCGCATGGCTGGTTTGCGCGCGCTGCACGGCGGCGATGACCCGTGCAAGCGCGGTTTTTTCGCCCGTCGCCGTCACGCGCATAATCAGGCGGCCATTCACATTCAGGGTGCCGCCAAAAAGTTCACCCGCGCGGCCATCGCCGGGTTTCTTTTCGACCGGCGCGGATTCGCCGGTGAGCATGGATTCATCAATGGTTGATTCGCCTTCGATCACGATTCCATCCACAGGCACATGGTCGCCGGGACGCAGGAGGACTTCATCATCGAGGCGCAAATCAGCAACGGGAATTTCCAGATAATTGATCCCTGAGGAAACGCCTGCCCGGCTGGAAATGACGAGCGCGGTTTGTGGGGCAAGATTAAGCAGGGCCTTGAGGGCACTGCCGGCCCGTTCGCTCACGCGGGCCTCGATCGCATGGCCAAGGCTGATGAGCGTGATGATGGCCGCGGCTTCCATAAAATAGAGATGCCCGCCCGTGCCGCTCAAAAGCGCCCAGGCGCTGTAGCCGAAGGCGGTCGTGGAACCGAGCGCGACAAGCGTATCCATGTTGGAACTGCCATTCTTCAATTGCCGCCACGTGCCGCGGTAAAATGGCGCGCCAGCGTAAAACTGCACAACCGTGGCCAGCACGAACGAAATCCATTGGAACCACCGCGCCATTTGAAGCCCAAAAATCCATTCGCCAATCATTAACAACCCCGTCACCCAAATTCCGAGCTTTAGGCTAAACCGCCAATCTTTATGGACATGCGCATGGCCGGAAGCACTACCCTCCTCTGCCACATAACCGGCTTTTCTAACGGCCAGCACCACGGCGGAAATGTTTTGTGAATCGTTCCACTGGACTACGGCGTTTTTGTTCTCGAGTGACACGGCGGCGCTGCGGACTCCCGTCACGGATTGGATGGCCTTCGTCACGTGCCGGGCGCAGTTGGCGCAAGTCATCCCTTCAATCTGGAATTCAGTTCTCACACAATTTATGCGTTGCGCATGGCAATACTTACAGTCATGCAATCTCCCATATCGTCAATCATAATTAAAACTTAACGATACAGGCACTGTAAATTGCGGCAAGGTTCATGCCGCTTTTGGCTTCACTTACCCATCCGTCAAAGTGCCAATGATTTAGGTGATAACTGGCAAAAAACTTACTGGCATAGCTTATGCTTAAATCCCCTTGCAGCCCAATTACAGTTAAATTTTCAACTGCCGGGAGTACTGGCGGGTGAAGAGATAGTCGCCGGAAACGATAACATGAGAATCAACTCAACAACCGATAAGATGCAAAGTTTGCTCGATTGTGTCATTGGCCGCAACGGTGCGAAAGCCGAGGCCGGGCACGATGAAGCATCGCCGTTCCTGGTGGAATTTTTTATGGTCCAGGGCGTCGGCTTCAAGTGCATGGCGTATATGGGTTTCGATGGGAAGTGGCATGCGGCCTTTACCAACAGTACATTGCCGGGCAACATCCGTGTTCTGGGATAAGCTCGCTATCAGTTCAAGTACGGCCTGATGAGCGAGGCCCACAGGCGATAACATTTTTCGCTTGGATGCAGTCCATCCGATAAGAACAAATCTTTTTCAGGCGTGCCGTCCGGACCCAGCATGGACGGATAAATGTCCACAAAGGACAGGTAAGGCTCCCGCAGGGCGGCAATCCGATGGTTGGTTTCCATGATTTTGTCCCGCAGCTTCCAGCGGTCCAAGCTGGGTTTGATGGAGATGAAAATGATGCGCGTCTGCGACAGTTGCGCATGAACGACTGTCACAAAATTTGTGTATTCTCCAAAGACCTCAGACGGAGATTTCCCCGCCGCCAAATCATTGTCCCCCGCATAGAACACAATCAGGCGCGGATGGTATGGAATAATAATCCGGCTGGCGAAAGCCGTGGAATCGTCAATTTGCGAACCACCAAAGCCCCGATTGATCAATGTGACCCCGGGAAAATCGGCGGCGAGCGTCGTCCATTTACGGATGGAGGAACTGCCAACAAAAAGGACGGCGTTCTGTGGCGGCGGTTGGAGCTGGTCTTTTTTCTCAAAGGCTCTGATTTCCGGTTCCCATATCAGTTTCTGAGAAGGAATTTGAGCGCGCGACTGAAGCAAGCCGAACATCAGGCAAAAGAAAAATGCGGCCAGGATGGTTAATCGCCAAAGAGTCATGTTATCGGAAAAATAGCAATGCTGGATTTCATGGCAAGAGCAATGTCGGTTTTGTTTTTCAAATTTCCTGTTTTCAATGTCACCGGTTCGCTTATCTTTGCTCAAGAGAAATCTTTTATGGCTGAAAAACCGAAACAAGTTTACGACGAGAGTAAAATCAAAACGTTGTCATCGCTGGAGCATATCCGGCTGCGCACGGGCATGTACATCGGACGCATCGGCAACGGCAGCAATCCCGACGACGGCTGCTATATCCTGCTCAAGGAAGTGGTGGATAACGCGATTGACGAATTCATCATGGGGCACGGGCGCGACGTGCAAATCAATATTGAAGGCAACCGCGTGGCCGTGCGCGATTACGGGCGCGGCATCCCGCTGGGCAAAGTGGTGGATTGCGTCTCCAAGATCAACACAGGCGCTAAATACAATGACGACGTCTTTCAATTCAGCGTGGGCTTGAACGGTGTTGGCACGAAAGCCGTCAATGCTCTTTCCAAAACCTTCCTCGCGCGCAGCCATCGCGACGGTGAATTCGCCGAAGCTTCCTTCAAAACCGGCAAACTAAAAAAAGAAGACTCCGGCAAAACCAAAGAGCCGAACGGCACCTATATCGAATTCGAGCCGGACCCGGAAATTTTCAAAGACAGCGAATTTAAGATGGAGCATATCGAGCGGCGGCTCCGGCATTACAGCTACCTGAACTCGGGGCTGAAGCTCACATTGAATGTCGCGGGCACCGAGCCGAAAGTTTTTCAGTCCCGCCATGGGCTCATGGATTTGGTGATGGAGGATTTGGCGAGCGACGGCAGCGGCCCGATTTATCCGCCCTTGCATTACGCGGGCAAGACGCTGGAATTTTGTTTTACACACAGCAATTCGCGTTACGGCGAAACTTTTTACTCCTTCGTAAACGGCCAGTACACCAGCGACGGCGGCACGCATTTGAGTGCCTTCCGCGAAGGTTTGCTCAAAGCCGTCAATGAATACGGCAATGCCAAATATGAAGGCGATGACGTGCGTGAATGCATGGTAGGCGCCGTGGCCATCCGCTTAAAAGACCCGGTATTCGAATCGCAAACGAAAAACAAACTCGGCAACACAGAAATTCGCACGGAACTGGTCAATAATGTGCGCGAGGAATTGCTGCACTTTTTCCAGCGCAATAAAGAGATCGCCGAAAAAATCATGGCCAAGGCGGCGGACACGCAACAGTTGCGCAAGGAATTGCAAGCCGTTAAAAAGCTCGCACGGGAACGGGCCAAGGCGATTGCGATTCGTATTCCCCAATTGAAGGACTGCAAGCATCATTACGACAAGAAGAAGGACAAAGGCCAGGACACGATGGTCTTTATTTGTGAAGGCCAATCCGCGGCCGGCTCCATCACGAGCTGCCGCGATGTGAACAACCAGGCGGTTTTTGTCCTCAAGGGCAAACCGCTGAACGTCTGGGACCTCAAGCGCGACGTGATGTACAAAAATGATGAGATGTACAATCTCATGCAGGCGTTAAGCGTGGAGGACACGATTGACGACTTGCGTTATGGAAAGGTGATTCTCGCGACCGATGCGGACGTGGATGGCATGCATATCCGCAATTTGATGATTACCTATTTCTTTAAATTTTTTGAGCAACTCGTCCATGACGGGCACGTGTACGTTCTGGAGACGCCGCTATTCCGAGTGCGTAATAAGGAAAAAACGATTTATTGCTATAGCGAAACGGAACGGGACAATGCCATCAAAGAACTTGGTGGAAAGCCCGAGATTACCCGCTTCAAGGGCCTGGGAGAAATCAGTCCCAAGGAATTTTCGCAATTTATCGGCAAAGAAATGCGGCTCAGCAAAGTCGAGTACGCGCCGCGCACCGAGTCCGCTCCCATCCTGGATTTTTACATGGGCAAAAACACCCCCGAACGAAAGGACTTCATCATGGACAGCCTGGTGGTGCCGGTGGAGGATTAACTTAAATTTTTATTTTCATGTCAGCGAAACGCAAAAAAGATTCAAATCAAACGGAACTGCCCATCGAAGGCGCGCCGCCCGTCGAACCACCAAAAAAGAAAAAGGCCGCCGAAACCAACGGCAATGGAAACGGTGCCCAGCACGTCATTGCCGAGGCCGTGGAAAATATCGTTCGCAAGCCATTTGATCCGCGGACACGCGCCGTCGGTTTGCACACACGAGTGGATAAGGGCTTCCTTGAATATGCAAGCTATGTCATTCGCGACCGCGCCATTCCCAATCTCGCCGATGGCCTGAAACCCGTGCAGCGGCGCATCCTTTGGGCGTTACACGATAAGGACGACGGCCGATTTATCAAGGTGGCCAATGTCGTCGGCCACACGATGCAATACCACCCGCACGGCGACGCCTCCATCGGCGATGCACTCGTCGTGCTGGCCAACAAGCGTTACCTGATTGAAGGTCAGGGAAATTTCGGCAACATTTTTACCGGCGACCCCGCCGCCGCTCCCCGTTACATCGAATGCCGTTTGACTGAGCTGGCAAGGACGGAATTGTTCAACGACGAAATTACCGAATTTGTCCCAAGTTACGATGGGCGCAACCGCGAGCCGGTCACCCTGCCCTGCAAGCTGCCGCTCACGCTAATGCTGGGCACGGAAGGCATCGCGGTTGGTTTGAGCGCGCGAATTCTGTCGCATAATTTTCCTGAATTGCTGGAAGCGCAGATCGCGATCCTGAAAAAGCAGCCGTTTAAATGCCTGCCGGATTTCACCACGGGAGGCCTCATGGACGCGCGCGATTACCAGGACGGCAAAGGCTCGGTCAAAGTCCGCGCCCGCATCAAAGCGAAAGACGAATCCACCGTGATCATCACGGAAATTCCGCCGGGCACCACGACGGATTCGCTCATGGCTTCCATCGAAGACGCCGCGGGCAAGGGCAAACTCAAAGTGAAATCCATCAACGATTTCACGTCCGAAAACGTCGAGATCGAAATCAAATGCCCCGCCGGCGTGGACGCGGAAAAGATGGTGGACGCGTTGTATGCCTTCACCGATTGCGAAGTCAGCATTGCCAGCCGCATCATTGTCATCAAGGACAACCGGCCGGTGGAATTGACCGTCAGCGAAGTTCTACGCGAGAACACCACGCAGCTCGTGGCCATTCTCAAGCGCGAATTGGAGTTGCGCGAGAGACAGTTGCTGGACGAGCTGCATTACCGCACGCTGGAACGCATCTTCATCGAGGAACGCATTTATAAGGGCATCGAGAAATGCAAAACGAACGAGGCCGTTTTGGCCGCCGTCTATGACGGGTTTAAGCCGTTCAAAAAGGAACTGGTGCGGGAGATGGTGGACGCGGACGTCGAGAAACTTCTGCAAGTTCGTATCCGCCGTATTTCGTTGTTCGACATCAACAAGCATCGCGAGGAGATGGAGAAAACGAAGGCCGACCTGGAAGAGACACGCAAGCATCTCAAGGGCCTCACCAAATATGTCATCGGCCACCTGGAAGCGTTGCTGGAGAAATATGGCAAACAATTTCCGCGCCTGACGACCAAGTCCGCGCGCCACGAAGAGGTGGACGCGAAAGCCGCCGCGTTCAAGGCCTTTAAACTCAGCTACGACCGCGAGAGCGGTTACGTGGGTTACAAAGTCAGCGGCGAGGAATTCAAAGTCGAGTGCACAAAGTTCGATAAAATCCTGCTCGTGTTCAAGGACGGCACGTACAAGGTCAGCGAACTGCCGGAAAAACTGTTCGTCGGGCCGGAACTTTTTTACGCGGGATTGCCGGATCGCGACAAGATTTTTACCTGCGTTTACACCGACCGCAACGCCAGCTACCTCAAGCGCTTCACCTTTGGCGGCACGATTATGAACAAGGTGTATTTCTGCATCCCGGACAAATCGCGTATTTTATATTTCGCGCCGGACTCTCCCAAAGTCCTTTACATCCGTTACAAACCCGCGCCGCATCAGAAAATCAACCAGCAAACCTGCGACCCCAATGAAATCGAAGTGAAAGGGCCCAAGACACGCGGACGGCAAATTTCCATCAAGGACATTTCCTCGGTAACGGCCGAGCCCACGCGCGGCTGGGACGAAAAAGCGGCCACCACAAAACTGACTTTTGCTTAAGGCTGGTTCTTTAGAAAAGGTGCTATGCTGAGAGATGGTGCGCGATACAGGTTTCGAACCTGTGACCCCCACAGTGTCAATGTGGTGCTCTACCACTGAGCTAACCGCGCATAACGGTTTTTCATTGTCCATTTTTCCCGCGTATTTGCAAGCTCGAATTCCGCTCTCGCATGCCGATTTCCAATTTCCCTTTCAGTCAAGCGACTTAATTGTTACGTTCCTTTCATGTCTCGTAAGACTTCAGGGTCGCATCAAGGCTGGAATGATGTCATCGGCGTGGCGCTATTATTATTAATCGCGTTGCCGTTGTTCGTCGCCCAGTTTTCCTTCGACCGCAATGACCTCTCGTTCCTGCACGAGCCGCCCAACAAGCCGGCCCACAATTGGATCGGGCCCATGGGCGCGCATGTGGCGTATGACACCTTTTTCATTTTTGGACTCGTGGC
>Ga0181537_10004321_pt1 | contig 11816 bp, 11 predicted proteins | sample PEATcosm2014_Bin_39_FD_119765 | JGI IMG/M metagenome (GOLD analysis project Ga0181537, IMG submission 119765) | Peatland microbial communities from MTU Mesocosm Facility, Houghton, MI, USA - PEATcosm2014_Bin23_10_metaG | ecosystem: Environmental > Terrestrial > Soil > Wetlands > Peat | place... | reverse complement strand
GGTCGACCACGTCGATCACTGCCCGCGAATAGGCATCAAGCAGCGCCTGGTCCTCGCTCGGGACGATTGCTGGATCGGGCACGGGCGTCACCCGCTCGGCCCGTAGTGCATCAGTCAAAGGTACGATTGTCATGGAGTTTCAACGTGTTAATCCAGCCTTGCGGCGGATTGTCGGATGTAGGGATTGGCGCCACATATGGTAAGCCACTACGACCAAGGGAAGGGTAGCGGCAAGCGGATCGGCGATGCGTGCCGGCGCCTGCGATTGACGCGCCGGGCCGCCTATGATGCCGAGGCGTTTTGAGGGGAGACTCATGAAGTTCGGCGCTTTGGTGCGTGCCGCCGCGCTGTTTGCGGCCGCGGCTCTCGCGGGCTGCGGTCAAAGCCAGCAGAATGCGGGCGCCGCGCTGCCGACCGTGACGGTCGCCAAGCCGGTGCAGCGCACCGTCACCGACTACGACGAATATGTCGGCCGCTTTCTCGCGGTGGACTCGGTCGATATTCGCTCCCGCCTGTCCGGCTATCTCTCCAGCATCAATTTCACCGACGGCCAGATGGTGAAAAAGGGTGATTTGCTTTTCACTATCGACCGCCGGCCATTCGAGATCGTGCTTGAACAGATGAAAGCCAATCTCGAACAGGCGCGCGCCAACCTCGCCTTTGCCCAGAGTGATCTCGATCGCGGCCAAGCTTTGCTGGGGAACAAGACCATCACCGAGCAGACTTACGATCAGCGCATGCAAGCCAAGGCCGTGGCCGAAGCCTCAGTCGCCGCCCAGGCGGCGATGGTGCATTCGGCCGAACTCGATCTCGACCAATATAGCGAATTGCGTTCGCCCATCGACGGCCGGATCGGCGACCGCCGCGTCGCGGTCGGCAATCTCGTCACCGGCGGTACTAGTGGCAATACCACGCTCCTTGCCACGATCGTCTCGGTCGATCCAATCCGCTTCGAGTTCACTTTCGACGAGCAGTCCTATCTGCGTTACGAGCGCTTCGCTAAAAATCGGCAGTCCGCGCCGCAATCCGATCCGCCCGGCCAACCAGCCGCCGGCGGTGGCGTCGATACCGGCGTTCCGGTCTCGCTTAAGCTGATCGACGAGAAAGATTTCAACCATACCGGCACGATCGACTTTGTCGACAATGTCATCAGCGCGTCCTCCGGTACCATCCGCGGCCGCGCCGTGTTCGCCAATCCCAACGGCATTTTCACGCCCGGCATGTTCGGGCGTATTCGCGTCCCGGGCTCCGCGCCGCACGACGCCCTGCTCATTGCCGACGAAGCCATCGGCTCTGAACAGGCGCGAAAATACGTGCTCGTCGTCGACGACAGCGGCGTGGTGCGGCAGAAATACGTGACGCCGGCCCAACTCAACGGCGGCCTGCGCGTCATCGCGGACGGTCTTACCGCCGGCGATCGGGTCATCGTCAACGGCCTGATGCACGCGCGACCGGGCATCAAGGTGAAGGCGGAGGAAGAAACCACCCCCGCCGCTCCGGCGTCGCCCAAAACGGGCGGCGGCGCCAACGCCGGTTGATGCCGTAAAATGCGCATCTCACACTTTTTCATCGACCGGCCGATCTTTGCCGCCGTGGTATCGATCGTGTTCGTGATCCTTGGCGGTGTATCGTTCTCGCGCCTGCCGGTTGCGCAATATCCCGAAATCGCGCCGCCGATCATCAACGTGTCCGGCCAATATCCCGGCGCCAGCGCCGAGGTCGTCGCCTCGACGGTGGTTACGCCGCTCGAGGAGCAGATCAACGGCGTCGAGAACATGCTCTATATGTCGTCGAATTCGACGGCCGACGGGCGCTTCTCGATCCAGATCAGCTTCGATCTCGGCACCAATCTCGACATCGCCCAAGTCCAGGTGCAGAACCGCGTCGCCATCGCGCAACCGCGGCTGCCGACCGACGTGCGCAATATCGGCGTGACGGTGGCCAAAGCTTCGCCCGACCTGATGATGGTCGTGCATCTTTATTCGCCCGACAAATCCCGCGACTCGCTGTTCATATCCAACTACGCCACGCTCGAAGTCACCGACCCGCTGACCCGCGTTGACGGCGTCGGCTCGATCACGGTGTTCGGCAGCCGCGATTATTCGATGCGGATCTGGCTCGATCCCGACCGCCTGCAATCGCTCGGCTTGACCGCGAGCGACGTAACCAATGCGCTGGCCGGGCAGAACATCCAGGTCGCCTCCGGCGTGCTCAATCAGCCGCCGGTCGCGCGTCCGGGCGCGTTCCAGGTCGCAGTGCAGACGCTCGGCCGGCTCGACACGCCGGAAGAATTCGGCTCCATCGTGGTCAAGCAGACGCCGGGCGCCGTGGTGCGGCTGCGCGATGTCGCCACTGTCGAGCTCGCCGCGCTCGATTATTCGTCGAATTCGTACCTCGATCACGATCCCGCGGTAGCGCTCGCCATCTTTCAGCGGCCGGGCTCGAACGCGCTGTCCACCGCCAAGGGCGTCACCGACCTCATGGTCAAATTGGCGCAGCGGTTCCCGCCCGGCGTCAAATACGCCATCGTCTACAATCCGACGCAGTTCATCCAGCAGTCCGTCGACGCGGTGGTCGACACCATCGGCAAAGCGATCGTGCTCGTCGTATTGGTCGTCATTCTGTTCCTGCAGACTTGGCGCGCGGCGGTCATTCCGCTGATCGCGATCCCGGTATCGCTGATCGGCACGTTCCTGTTCATGGCCGCATTCGGCTATTCGCTCAACAACCTTTCGCTGTTCGGGCTTGTGCTTGCGATCGGAATCGTCGTCGATGACGCTATCGTTGTCGTCGAAAACGTCGAGCGTAATATCGCCTCCGGGCTCACGCCGCGGGATTCCGCGCGCAAGAGCATGGACGAGGTCGGCTCGGCGCTCGTCGCCATCGCGCTCGTTCTGTGCGCCGTGTTCGTGCCGTCGATGTTCATCACCGGCATATCCGGTCAGTTCTACCGGCAATTTGCGCTGACCATCGCTGGCGCAACGCTCATTTCGCTGATCGTATCGCTGACGCTGTCGCCGGCGATGTGCACGCTACTGCTAAAGCCGCACCAAGCCGGTCATCGCGACACCTGGTGGGAGCGGCCAATCCACCAGTTCTTCGGTTATTTCAATCGCTATTTCGACAAGGTCGCTTCCGGCGTTTCCTGGCTGGCGACGCGGACAGTGCGGCGCGTCGTCATGATGGCCGCGATTTATCTTGCCGTCATCGGTCTCGGACTGAGTGTGTTCCGCGCTACGCCAGCCGGCTTTATTCCTCCGGTCGACCTCGGCTACGTCATCGTCGTCGTGCAACTGCCGCCAGGCGCATCGCTGTCCCGCACCGACGTGGTGCAGCAACGGGCGCTTGATATCGCGCTCGGCGTGCCGGGCGTCGCGCATGCCGTGAATATTGTCGGCTTCTCCGGCGCCACGTTCACCAATGCACCCAATTCCGGCGCGCTGTTTCTGGTCCTCGACGATTTTAACAAGCGCGGCCACGATTCCCGCCTATCGGCAGTAGCGATTCAAGGCGAACTTATACGCCGGCTCTCGGTCATCCAGGGCGCCTTCATCGTCGCGGTGCTGCCTCCGCCGGTGCGCGGCATCGGCACCGCCGGCGGCTTTCGCATGATGGTCGAGGACCGCGAAGGGCAGGGCTCCGAAGCGTTGCGCGCCGCGACACAGGCGCTGGTCCTGCGCGCCGTGCAAACGCCCGGTATTGGGCAGGCGTTCTCGCTGTTCGAGACCTCGACGCCGCAGGTCTATCTCAATATCGACCGCACCAAGGCACAGCTCCTCGGCGTCAACGTGCAAGATGTGTTCAACGCGCTGCAGATCTATATCGGCTCGTCCTACGTCAACGATTTTAATCTGTTCGGCCGTACCTTCCGCGTCACCGCGCAGGCCCGCGACGAAGACCGGCAGAATATCAGCGACGTGCTCAAGATCCGGGTGCGCAACTCGAGCGGCGATACGGTTCCGCTCGGCTCCTTCACCACGGTGGACGATATCGCCGGCCCGTACCGCGTGCCGCGCTACAACCTCTATCCCGCTGCTGAAATCGACGGCTCCGCGGCTGCGGGCTATTCGCAAGGTCAGGCGATTGCGACGATGGACAAGCTCGCCGCCGAGACACTGCCGGAAGGTTTTGCCACCGAGTGGACGCAGCTCGCCTTCCAGCAGATCAGAGCAGGTGATACCGGGATGTTCGCCTTCGTGCTGGCCGTCGTCTTCGTCTTCCTGGTGCTGGCTGCGCAATACGAAAGCCTTACCTTGCCTCTCGCGGTCATCATGATCGTGCCGATGTGCCTCGTCGCCGCCATCACCGGCGTCATCATGCGCGGCATGGACAACAACATCCTCACCCAGGTCGGTTTCGTGGTGCTGATCGGGCTGGCGGCGAAGAACGCGATTCTGATCGTCGAATTTGCGAGGCAGCTTGAAGACCGCGGCCGCAGCCGCTGGGACGCCGCCATCGAAGCGACCCGGCTGCGGTTCCGTCCGATCCTGATGACGTCGTTTGCCTTCATCCTCGGCGTGTCGCCGCTGGTCTGGGCGATCGGCGCCGGCGCCGAATTGCGCCAGGCGCTCGGCACCGCGGTGTTTTTCGGCATGATCGGCGTGACGGCGTTCGGCCTTGTCTTCACGCCGGTGTTCTACGTCATTGCCCGTACCATCGCGCAATGGCGGCTGTGGTCCGGCAAGGATCGGCAAGACTCGCGGCAGCCCGCGGAATAGCCGGTACTTGGTGTATTGCCTCGCGCACTGGAATAATGTCGCCGAGACGGTGTTAGCGCGATACCTGTTGCACTGTACGCGGAATTACGTCGGGGGCGACGTCAATCGGCGGGGGGAGTGCGCCCTAATGATTCACAAACTTCTGATCGCCTGTGCCGTTCTCGTGTTTGGCTTAACCGCGGCGTCTGCGCAGAGCTGCCAGGACATCATCGATAAACGTCAGGCGCTGATGAAGCGCAGTTCCGATCAAGCGAAAGTCGGCTCTTCGATGATCAAGGGCGACACCCCCTTCGATCTCGCCAAGACGCAGGCGATATTGGCGACGTTCGCCGAAGACGCCGCCGCCCTGCCAACCCTTTTTCCCGATTGCTCGAAGACCGGAGAGCATACGACCGTTGCCCCGGCGATCTGGGACAGGGCTGACGATTTCAAGGCAGCCATCGCCAAGTTTGCCGCCGGCGTAAAGGCGGCGCAGGACTCGACCAAAGACGTCGACAGTCTAAAGGCAAATTTCCAGACCATCGGCAAGGATTGCGGCTCCTGCCATCAGACGTTCCGGGTCGGTAAGAGCTGACCCATCGATGCGTTGATGAAGGCGGCCGCCGGCAACGACGCGCCGTCCTTCGCTTTTTGTGACCCGTCACCCTGACGGGTCACAGACGGAGATTCTTTTCGGTCGAATCTTGCTGTAGCGTCGGGCGCCAGCGCGGACCCGGACCCCTTTAATGACAGCCCATGGAAGAAAGTGGACGGCGGCGCTGGCCGGCCTGCTCGACCCGCGGGACGGCGAACCCGTGGCGGATCTGCAAACCGCATGACCCGCGCCGCGCGCCTATTCGCCGGCGCGGCGGTGGCCGTCGTCATCGGCCTCGGTGCGTTTTGGATTGTGACGCTGCCGGCAACAGTTCCAGCCTCGGCGCTGCCGCCCTATACGCCGAACGTCGACAATGGCCGCGCCATCTTCAATATCGGAGGCTGTGCGTCGTGCCACGCCGTGCCGAACAGGGATCCCGACAAGGTCGATCGGACGCGGCTCGGCGGCGGCCTCGCCCTCAAATCGCCGTTCGGCACATTCTATGTGCCGAATATTTCACCAGATCCGAAAGACGGTATCGGCAGTTGGACCGAAGCCAATTTCGTCACCGCGCTATGGAAGGGGACTTCGCCGCTCGACACCAATCTCTACCCGGCCTTTCCTTATACGTCCTACCAGCACATGCAGCTTAACGACGTCCGCGACCTGTTCGCCTACTTGAAGACTTTGCCGCCGGTGCCGGGCAGAGTGCGCCGGCACGATCTTGTTTTCCCCTTCGACGAGCGGCGACTGCTTGGCGGCTGGAAGTTATTGTTCCTGCATGGTGGGCCGTTCGAGCCCGATCCATTGCAATCGGCGCAATGGAATCGCGGCGCCTACCTCGTCAACGGCCCCGGCCATTGTGCTGAGTGTCACTCGCCGCGCAATGCGCTGGGCGGCATCATCGATAGCGAGCGGTTTGCCGGCGGCCCGGCACCGGACGGAAACGGCTGGGTCCCGAATATCACGCCGCTGGGATTGCAGCACGGCGACAATGTCTGGTCGGAAAAAGACATCGCGAGTTTTCTCGAGAGCGGGATGACGCCGTCCGGAGATTTCGCCGGAGGCGAAATGGCCGAAGTCATTCGCAATACATCGCTGCTCAGTGCGGATGATCGCGCTGCGATCGCCATCTACATCGCCTCCTTGCCTCCGGTGCAAGGTCCCACTCCGCCGCCGCAGCAGCACTGAGCCAGTGGCTCGTCGCTCATGAATCCCGGCAAAGGCATTATCCTTAAGCTGATCTCGGCGGTTTTGTTCGCCGTAATGTCGGCGTTGATCCGATTTCTTGGCGCGCGCTATCCGATCGGCGAGGTGGTGTTCTACCGGTCCGCTTTCGCCATCGTACCGGTCATGGCGGTCTATGCGTGGCGCGGCGAACTCGCCGCGGTGGTGCGCACCGAGCGGCCGCTCGGCCAGCTGGGCCGCGGCGTGATCAGCGTCGTCGGCATGTTCTGCAATTTCGGCGCCCTGGCGCGCTTGCCGCTCGTGGAGTCGAACGCCATCTCGTTTACCTCGCCGCTGTTTTCCGTGGCGCTGGCCGCGCTCGTGCTGCACGAGCGCGTGCGTATCTATCGCTGGTCCGCCGTCGTCATCGGCTTTATCGGCGTGCTGGTGGTGCTGGTGCCGCATCTTTCCGGCGATGAATTGACCGTGGCGATGGCGAGCGCAACGAGCCTTGCCGGCATCGTTTACGGGATCACCGGCTCGCTCGCCAATGCCGGCACAGTAATCCAGACCCGCCGACTGACCGAGAGCGAGTCGACGTCCTCGATCGTGTTTTATTTCTCGCTGTTCTGTGCGGCCGCCGGCCTCGTCACCTGGCCGTTCGGCTGGGTCAGCCCGACCGGAACCGAATTCGCGGCGCTCGCCGGCATCGGTTTTCTCGGCGGCACCGCGCATATTTTCCTGACCGAAAGCTACCGTTACGCCTCGGCTTCGGTCGTCGCGCCGTTCGATTACACGTCGATGATCTGGGCGCTGGTTCTCGGCTACGTCATGTTCGGCGAGACGCCGACGGTCATGATCGTCACAGGCTCCGTGATCATTGCCGCTTCCGGCCTGTTCGTGATCTGGCGCGAGCGCCAGCTTGCAGTCGCGCACAAGCGCCAAGTTTCGGAGGTGGCCGCCGCCGCTACGATGGTCCGAACGCCTTGAACGTGATGATGGTGCGGGTATCGGCGATGCCGGCGATCGACTGCACCTTCTCGGCGACGAAATGGCCGATATCGGCCGACGGGTCGATGTAAAATTTCACCAGCAGGTCGAAGTCGCCGGCCGTGGAATAGATCTCCGACGCGATCTCGGCGTCTGCAAGCTTGTTCGCCACCTCGTAGGATTTGCCGAGTTGGCATTTGATCTGCACAAAGAACGGAACCATGCGGGGCCTCCCGACCGGGATGTACTATATACTACCAGTTACAACGGCCGCAGGCCCGGAATTCCCAATCTTTCTCTGCCTATCAGGTTTTCCCCATGCCGGTTGATCTTCGTCTCAATGCCATCGTCGATCCTGAACGCGCCGGCGGGCGCAGCCTCGCCGAGCTCGCCAGGCTGTGCGCGGAGGGCGGCGCGACGCTCATTCAGCTGCGCGACAAGGTCAGCGAGACGCGTGACATGGTCGAGGAGGCGCGGGCGATCAAACAGGCGCTCGCGCCATTCAAAGTGCCCTTCGTCGTCAACGATCGGATCGACGTCGCTCTCGCGTCCAAGGCCGACGGCGTGCATATCGGGCCGGACGATATGACAGTCGAGGACGCCCGCGCGCTGCTCGGCCGGGAGGCGATCATTGGCTTGTCGATCAAATCGGTGAAGGAGGCCGCGGCTGCGCCACTCGATTTGATCGACTATGTCGGCTCCGGCGGCGTCTATGTCACTTTATCGAAAGAGCAGAAGAACAAGCCGATCGGGCCGGATGGCCTTGCAAAAATCATCGCGGCGCTGCGTGAGCGCGCGCCGAGACTGCCGGTCGCCGGCATCGCCGGCATCGACGCCGGCAATGCAGCCGCGGTCATTGGCGCCGGGGCCGATGGCATTGCGGTGATTTCGGCAATTTCTTTGGCTGCCGATCCGGCTGCCGCGGCCCGCGCCTTGCGCGGTATCGTCGATAGCGCGCTGGCCAAACGGGGCGCATGATGCGCACGCCGATTGCCGTAACCATCGCCGGCTCGGATTCGGGCGGCGGCGCCGGCATTGCCGCCGACCTCAAAACCTTTGCTGCGCTTGGCGTCCATGGCGCTTGCATCGTCACCGCGGTCACCGCGCAAAACACCAAGGGTGTGGCTGCCATTCACACTGTGCCGGCGGACTTTGTCGCCGCGCAGATCGACGCGGTTTTTTCCGACCTCAATGTCGCCGGGGTCAAAATTGGCATGCTGGGCAGCGCCGCGACGATTGACGCTGTTGCCGAGGGTCTTGCGCGCCATGGCGCGCGTAATGTGGTGCTCGATCCGGTTATGGCGGCGACGTCGGGAGAACGGCTGCTGAGCGCAGATGCTTTGGATGCGTTGCGCAAGTTGATCGCGCGCGCGAACGTGCTGACGCCGAATCTGCCCGAAGCAGCAGCATTGCTCGATGCGCCGGTCGCGCGCAACGAAGAGGAGATGCTCGCACAGGGGGAAAAGCTACTCGCGCTCGGTGCCGCTGCGGTGCTGATCAAAGGCGGCCACGCCGGCGGCCCGGATAGTGTCGACCTCCTGGTTGAACCTGCGGGCTCCACGCGTTTTGGCGCACGGCGCATCGACACGGAAAATACCCACGGGACCGGCTGCACGCTGTCCTCGGCAATTGCCGCGTGCCTCGCCAAGGGCTGCATGCTGGGCGAGGCGGTGGGCGAAGCCAAGACTTACGTCAGCGCGGCCATCGCCGCAGCCGACCGGCTCGATATCGGTTCCGGCCGTGGGCCGCTGCACCACTTTGCCAAGTGGTGGTAGGCCGTCACGCCGCCGCGGGCGCGCCGGGTTGCTTCATCGGATGCGCGCGGGCAAAAGCGTCGATTTGCGACAGCTCATTGACGATCCGGGTGAACGTCGGAAACGGCGTGGTATCGACCGAATAATATTTCGCGCCAGCTGCCTGGCTGGCGAGACAGATGTCGGCGAGCGTAACGGTATCGCCGTGGGCGTAGCGGCCGGTCGCCTTGTCTTTCAGGTTGGTTTCCAGCGCGGTGATCGCGGCGCGATGCCAATGCTGGCACCACTTCACGACCTTCGCTTCGTCGAGCTTGAGCTCATGCTCAAGATATTCACGCACCCGAGGCACGATCAGCGGATGGGAATCGCAGGCGACGATTTGCGCCAAGCCCCGCACCCGGGCGCGGCCGCGCGGGTCACGCGGCAATAGCGGCGGATTGGGATGAGTCTCGTCGAGATATTCGATGATCGCGAGGGATTCGAATAAGGCCGGGCCGCCGTCATCGGGGACCAGCGCCGGCAGCGCCATCATCGGATTGACCGCGCGATAGGACGCCTCGCGCTGATCGCCCTTCATCAGATTGATCTGGATCACCTCATAGGGCGTGATGCCCTTGAGATTGAGCGCGATGCGCACGCGATAGGTCGCAAGCGAACGCCAGAATGAAAAGAGTTTCATCGAATTCCCCTAGTCCGCACCTGGATCGGCCTTAAGCCCGGCTGCTTCGATGCCTGCGATCGCACATATTTCGTCGTTGTCCGACGTGTCGCCGGAAACACCGCAAGCGCCGATGATATTCCCGGCCGTGTCGCGGATCAGCACGCCGGCCGGATTGGTGACGATGCGGCCGCCGCTTGCCGCCGCCAGCATGGTGAAGAACTGCGGCGTTTTTGCCGCGCGGCTTGCGAGCGTGCGCGAGCCGAAGCCCATGCCGAGCGCGCCCCAAGCTTTGCCGAAGGCGATGTCGAAACGCAGGATGCCGGATTTGTCCTCGCGCTTGAACGCGACCAGATGGCCGCCGGCGTCGAGCACGGCGATGCTGAGCGGCTGAAAATTGGCTTCGCGCGCTTTCTTCAGCGCGGTGTCGATGATGGCGGAGGCTTGTGCAAGGGTCACTGACATATTGGCTCCGGAGTTTGATGAGAACTAGCTTTTACCGCGGCTTGCCCAATAAACTGCCTCGCGCGCGCCATCTTCGCCGCCAAGGCCTTTTTTGTTCGCTTCCTCGAAACCGGCTAGCGCCGCTTTGGTCGCCGGCATGTCGGCGCCTTTTGCGGTCCCGGTTTCGACCATCGTGCGCAGGTCCTTCAGGCCATTGGCGATGCTGAACGTGGTAGCGCCGGGATCGCGTTTTTCCATCAGCGCGACGATCATGTCGGCGCGCATTTTCAGCGCATTGTTGGCGCCATTACTTTCGACGAAAAGATCGAGCAGGCGCTTCGGCTCCCAGCCGACGTCGCGTGCGATGGCGAACGCTTCGCCGTAGGCCTGCCAAGCGACCATCAGCGGCAGATTGATCGCAAGCTTCATCGATGAGCCGGCCCCGACCGGACCGCAATGCTCGACCTTGCGGCAAAGCTGCTCGAGGATCGGTTTGGCGCGCGCCGCGGCGGCGGCGTCTGCGCCCATCAGGCCGAGGAGCTTGCCTTGCCGGGCCGGAGCAGTCGATCCACCGACCGGGCATTCGACGAAAACAGCGCCTTCGCCCTGCACCCTCGGCGCCAGCGCGATTTCCACAGCCGGCGGCACCGTGCTCATCTCGATGAACAATTTGCCGGTCACGTCACCGGATAACAGGCCGGAAGGGCCGCTATAGACAGCGTCAATCGCCGCGCTGTCGGTAAGTATTGTGATGATCGCTTCGCAGTCCGCGGCGAGCGCGGTGGGGCTAGCGGCGACCTTGGCGCCGGCGTCGGCGAGCGGCTTGGTCTTCGCCGCGGTGCGATTCCAGACCGTGACCTGATGCCCCACTTCCAGCAGCCGGGCCGCAAGCGCGCTGCCCATAGCGCCCAAACCCGCGACGCCGATTTGCATGCAACGATCTCCCTACGCTCCAACCGGGCCGGACCATAAGCGAATGTCGCACGATGCGGAAGGCGCTTGCGCCGGTATCGAGCGAATGTCATAGCGTCGCGTCCCAAAGAATGAAGGTGCGGGAGGCAGGATGGTTTCGGGAAAAAAGGGTGTCGTTGGTATCGTCGGCCTCGGCATCATGGGCGGCTCTTTTGCGGAAAATCTGGTGGACGCCGGCTGGCGCGTTATCGGCTACGACGTATCGCCAGTGCGCCGCCGCGCTATGGCGCGCGCGGGTGTCGAAATCGCGGCTGATGCCGTCGACGTGGCGCGCAAGGCGCGCACGATCATTACGAGCTTACCGAAGCCGGCTGCGCTGATCGAGACCGCGAGAGCGATCGCCAAAGCAAAGCTGCCGCGCCGTGTGATCGTCGAGGCGTCGACTTTCACTCTCGAAGACAAATCCGCCGCTGAAGCCATTCTGCGAAAGGCCGGCCACGTCATGCTCGACTGCCCGATGAGTGGCACGGGCGCGCAGGCCAGGGTCGGGGACCTCGTCGTTTATGCATCGGGCGGCGCTGCCGAGATCAAACGGCTGC
>Ga0181537_10004320_pt1 | contig 11816 bp, 9 predicted proteins | sample PEATcosm2014_Bin_39_FD_119765 | JGI IMG/M metagenome (GOLD analysis project Ga0181537, IMG submission 119765) | Peatland microbial communities from MTU Mesocosm Facility, Houghton, MI, USA - PEATcosm2014_Bin23_10_metaG | ecosystem: Environmental > Terrestrial > Soil > Wetlands > Peat | place... | reverse complement strand
TCCGATGGCCATCCGCAGCGCATCGTGGTGCGCAAGACCGAACATGGCCTGGCGACCGAGAAGATGCTGCATCGGGAATTCTTTGACTCCGCCGAGTACCAGCGCATCTCGGAACTGGCGCGCACGCTCGCGGATCTCATCGGCGATGGCGCCTATGTGACGCGCGGCAAGGAGCGCGAAGACATCGGCAGCTTCAAGCAGGCGATGAGCTGGCTGTTCGACCAGGCGCGCAAGGGCCAGACGATCCAGCGCTACAAAGGCCTTGGCGAGATGAATCCTGAACAGCTGTGGGAGACCACCATCAACCCGGCGACACGACGCCTGATGCAGGTGCGCATCGAGGATGCCGTGGCGTCCGACGAAATCTTCACCACGCTGATGGGCGACCAGGTCGAGCCGCGACGCGAGTTCATCGAAAAGAACGCGCTATCGGTCATGAACCTGGACATCTGACGCCGCGCCGGCTGACGCCACGCTGGCCCCGGCCGCGGCTTGTCACCGATAATTGCGCGCGGACGCCGCCAGGGTGGCGGCGAATCTCAACAACACCGATTCAGAGGGAGTAGATCCATGTCGAGAATGATTCAGAGCGGGGGCGTGATGCTGAGCCTGATGCTGAGCCTGCTGGCGGGCCTGATGCTCGCCTCGCCCAGTTTCGCCCAGGCCCCTGCCGGCGCGCCGGCCGGCGCGACCGGCCTGTGCAAGGACGGCACCTACTGGACCAATGCGACCAAGCGCGGCGCCTGCCACGGCCACCAGGGTATCCAGACCTGGTACGGCGCGGCCGACGCTGGAACGGCGCCCGCTGCCCCGGCTGCGGCTCCCGCCCCAGCGCCCGCCGCAGCGACGCCGGCGCCGAAGCCCGCCGCGGCGGCACCGATGGCGACGCCGGCACCCATGGCCACTCCGGCACCGGCTGCCAAGTCCGGCTCCAGCTACACGCCGCCAGCGACCGCAGCCCCCGGCGGCGGCCCTGGCATGGTCTGGGTCAACAAGAACAGCAAGGTCTATCACTGCCCGTCGGATCGCTGGTACGGCAAGACCAAGAACGGCGAATACATGTCGGAAGCTGATGCGAAAGCCGCGGGCAATCGGCCCGATCACGGCAAAGCCTGCCAGTAACCAGATCCTGGCAGTTATCGGATCCTGACAGTCATCGAATCCCGGTCAGGGGTCGCGGCTCACCGCTGCCCCTGGCCGGGCAGCCGACATGCAGATTCCTGACGCCGCGCAATGGTCGACATCGTTCGACGTCGATCGCGCGACGCAGGCCTGGCTCGACACCGTGGCGGGGGCGCAGCGGCTGCAGTCCAACGCCTACTTCGAAGGCGGTTACTGGCTGCTGCTGTGGAATTTGCTGTGGGGGCTGGGGATCGCCGCCTTGTTGCTGTCGGGAAAGCGCTCGGCGCGACTGCGCGACTGGACCGAGCGCGTCACTACTCGCCGCTGGCTGCAGACGCTGCTGTACGCGGTGGTTTATCTGCTGCTGATCTGGGTGCTGTCACTACCGCTGAGCATCTACCAGGGCTATTTTCGGGAACACCACTATGGCCTGGCGAACCAGAGCTTCCTGCCGTGGTTCGCAGAGCAGGGCATCTCGCTGGCGCTGCTGCTCGTGTTCGGGTCGGTGTTCATCGCGCTGCTGTACGCAGTCGTGCGCCGCACCGGCGAGCGCTGGTGGGCCTGGGGCGCGGGCCTGGTGACGCTGTTTGTGCTGCTCAGCATCGTCATCGCGCCGGTATTCGTCCTGCCGCTGTTCAATGATTACCGCCCGCTGCCGCCCGGTGAAACCCGCGACTCGATTCTTTCGCTCGCGCGCGCCAACGGCATCCCAGCCGGCAATGTCTACGTCTTCGATGCATCGAAGCAGACCACCCGCATCAGCGCCAATGTCGCTGGTGCGCTCGGAACTACCCGCATCGCACTGAACGACAACCTGCTCACCCACACCAGCCTGCCCGAGATCCGCGCCGTGATGGCGCACGAAATGGGGCACTTCGTGCTTCACCATATCTGGCGCAGCGTCATCTACCTGGGCGTGCTGACAGTGTTTGCGCTGCTGCTGCTGCACTGGACGTTTGATTGGCTGCTGCAGCGCTGGGGAGCGCGCCTCGGCATCAAGGACAGGGCCGATGTCGCCGGCTTGCCGCTGGCAGTCGCGCTGCTGTCGGTTCTCGGCCTGCTGGCCACGCCGCTCACCAACACCATCAGTCGCCAGCAGGAAAGCGAGGCCGACATCTTCGGCCTCAACGCCGCGCGCGAGCCGCAGGCGTTCGCGTCGGTGGCGATGCGACTGTCGAGCTACCGCAAGCTTACGCCTGGGGCACTGGAGGAACTGCTGATGTACGATCACCCCAGCGGCCGTACGCGTGTGCACATGGCGATGCAGTGGCTGAAGGAAAACCCGCCCGCTGCGTCTGCGGTGACTGCGGTGCCGGCGCCAGCGGCGCCGCCTTGAGCCACGAGCTGGAGATACCGATGATCGATCTATATTTCTGGCCCACGCCCAACGGACTGAAGCTCAAGCTGTTCCTGGAAGAAGCAGGGCTGCCGTATCGCGCAATCCTGGTCAACATCGGCAAGGGCGAGCAGCACCAGCCGGAGTTTCTCAAGGTCTCGCCCAACAACAAGATTCCTGCGTTGGTCGACCACGAGCCGCCGGGCGGTAAAACGCCGTTGTCGCTGTTCGAGTCCGGTGCGATGCTGCTTTACCTGGCCGAGAAAATCGGCAAATTCATCCCTACCGATATCTATGGCCGTGCCGACGTGCTGCAGTGGCTGTTCTGGCAGGTCGGGGGACTCGGACCGATGGCTGGCCAGAATGGCCACTTCCGGGTGTACGCGCCCACCGAGCTGCCCTACGCGATCGAACGCTACACCGCAGAAGTGCACCGGCTCTTCGGGGTAATGGACAAGCGCCTCGCCGACCGGGAATTCCTGGCCGGTGCCTATTCGATCGCGGACATGGCCAGCTACCCGTGGGTGGTGCCGTACCAGGCGCAGGGCCAGGACCTGAACGATTTCCCCCACCTCAAGCGCTGGTTCGACCTCATCGCCGCGCGCCCCGCCACCGTCCGTACCTACCGGGGCGTCGCTCCAGCGTATGTGCGCGACCGTACAAAGATCACCGACGAGGAGCGCAAGCACCTGTTCGGCCAGACTGCCACCGGCACGCCGGACAAGAAACCATAGCGCATCGCCCGCATCCCGACAGCCTTCCGTAGCTGGTCGCCGCGTATAATCCGCCGCACCGGGCGATCGAAAAACACCCGGAACACACAACATGGGAGCACTCAAATGAATCGCAGATCTGGCAAATGGATGACCGGCCTCGGACTGCTGGCGGCGCTTGCAGTCCAGGTGGGAAGCGCGCAGGCGCAATCGACGGAGCCCAAGGAAAAGGAGCGCATGTACACCTACGTCGCCCTGTGGGCGATTCCGCGGGCAAAATGGGCGGAGTATGAAAAGCCGGATGCGGCGAGCCAAAAAGTGCTCGATCAGGGCATGAGCGATGGATCACTGATTGCGTACGGCGCGGACGTCAACGAGGTGCATGCGGCGGAAGGCTACACGCACGATAGCTTCTGGTCATCGCATTCGATGGCAGGGGTGCTGAAAACCCTGGCGGCGTTTGCGAACGTGCCGTCGACCACTGCCGGCGCGCTGACCTCCGCCACCAAGCACTCGGACGCGATCTTCGTGACAAAGCACTACAACTGGCACTCGGGGTCGTACAAGGGGGCCTATACGCACGGCTCTTCGTACAAGCTCAAACCAAACGCGCCGGACGATGCCGTGGACATTCTCTCGAAGACCGTGTTCGAGCCGGTGCTGGAGAAACTCCTGGCCGACGGCGCAATCGTCGAATATGAGATCGACGAGGAGGCGATCCACACCGAGGACCCGAATACCTTCTGGGTGTTCTACATCGCGCCGAACGCAGAGGGCATCGACAAGGTGAACGCCGCCGTCCGCGGCGCAGTCAAGGCCAACCCGCTGCTCGGTCCGTCGCTTGATTCCATGGTGGACTGGACGCCACACCGCGATTACCTCTCCATGACCAGCGCGACGTTCAAGTAGACGATCGCCCGCACGGCGCCGGGGTGCGACCGTCAAGCGGTCGTGCCCTGGCCCGCTCAAGACCGGTTAACACCCGGGCGTCTCAGGTGACCTGTGGAGGCCAGCGATGACACTACTTGCCCGACACAGTCTCATCCCTGCTCTTTTACTTGCCAGCTCAAGCGCCATCGGCGCGGACACCTTGAAACTGTCGCCGGAAGTTCAGGCCTTTGTCCGCGTGCAGGCGCCCACTGTGGTGCTCGCGCATGTGAGAGTCATTGACGGCACCGGGAAGCCGGCGGTTGACGATCAAAACGTGGTCATCGAACACGGACAGATCACCAGGATCGAGTCGGGTCACACCGCAGCGCCAGCGCCCGATACGACGGTCCTTGAGATGCAGGGCTACACGGTGATGCCCGGAATCGTCGGCATGCATAATCACCTGTACTACATCGCGCGTCCAAATCTCGAAGCGGGCAGGGTTCCGAGTTTCGACCCGCCACTGGTGGTGCCGCAGATGATATTTTCGTCGCCCCGGATGTATCTGGCAGCCGGCGTCACCACCATGCGGACCACCGGCAGCGTCGAACCGTATGCCGACCTGAACCTGCGGGACCAGATCGAGGCAGGCATGCTTCCGGGTCCGCACATCGACGTGACTGCGCCGTACCTCGAAGGCAAGGGTTCGTATTTCATTCAGATGCACCAGCTGTCCAGCGCAGCGGAGGCCAGGCAATTCGTGGATTATTGGGCAGGGGTCGGTGCTACCTCTTTTAAAGCCTACATGAACATCACGCGCGCCGAATTGAAGGCTGCCATCGATGCTGCGCACGCCCATGGACTGAAGATCACGGGACATCTGTGTTCGGTGACCTATGCCGAGGCGGCTGAACTGGGGATAGACGATCTTGAGCATGGATTCGGCGTCAATACCCAGCTTGACCCCGGCAAGAAGCCTGATGAGTGCACGGAATCGGATGGCGAAGAAACGCTGAAAGCCATGGATCCGGATGGGCCGGAAGCGAGCACACTGATCAGGCTGCTGGTTTCCCACCACGTCGCCATCACTTCAACGCTGCCGGTGTTCGAAACCATGAAGGCCGGGCGGCCACCGCTTCAGACCCGGATGCTCGATGCCATGAGCGCGCCGGCGCGTGAGGCCTATCTATATGCCCGCAACCGTCGCTTTGAAAACCCCATCGCAGACGCGGATGTCGCGTGGTCGCACCTGCTCAGGATGGAACGCAACTTTGTCGCTGCCGGGGGCCTTCTTCTGGCGGGCCCGGATCCCACCGGCAATGGTGGCGTGTTACCGGGCTTCGGCGATCAGCGGGAAATCGAACTGCTGGTCGAGGCGGGCTTCACGCCAGTGCAGGCCATTCGCATTGCCACGTTGAATGGCGCGATCTTTGAAGGCAAGCAACGCAGCATTGGCTCGGTCGAGGCGGGCAAGAACGCAGATCTGGTAGTTGTCAAAGGCGATCCTTCCGAGCGCATTGCCGATATCGAGAATACGGAAATCGTTTTCAAGGACGGGATTGGGTACGACTCGGAGAAATTGCTTCGATCGGTTGCCGGCAGGTACGGTCAGTACTAGGGCGGTTGGGATTTCGCATGCGTCGAGTGCGCCTCGATCCACGCCTGCGCCTCGGCATTGATCTCGCGCGGATCGCGCCCGGCGGCTTCGATCGGCGGACCGATCACGACGCGAATGGTGCCGGGCTTTTTCCACAGGCTGCGGCGCGGCCAGTAGTAGCCGGCGTCGTGGGCCACCGGCACAATCAGCGCGTCAAGCTGCGATGCCAGCAGCGCGCCGCTGATGCCGTACTTGCGCGTCTCACCGGGCGGCATGCGCGTGCCCTCGGGAAAGATCATGATCCACTCGCCCTCGGCCAGCCGCGCCTTGCCCTGTTCGATGACGTCGCGCAGCACCACCGAGCCGCCACCGCGATCGACGCCAATGGCGCGCAGCTGCCGGATGCCCCAGCCGACGAATGGGATCCACAGCAGCTCGCGTTTCAGCAGCCACACGTGCGGCGGCACCAGCAGGGTCTGCGCGACCGTCTCCCAGCTCGAGGAATGTTTCATCAGCGCGATGTGGTTGCCGGGCGGCAGCCGCTCGCGGCCTTCGACCCGGTAGTCGAGCCGGCAGGTCCAGCGCAGCACGGCGAGGATCACCCGCGCCCACACCTGCGCCAGCGCGAAGCGTCCGCGGAACGGCAGGAACAGGCAGGCGGTGACGAAAAAAATCGCGTACACGAACGTCCACAGCGGGAAGAACGCCGTGAACAGCAGCGAGCCGATGACCTGGCGCGGCTCGATGATCTTTAGCCCGGCAGCCGCGAGATGTCGGCGATGCCCGTGAACAGCGCGCGCAACTGCGCCAGCAGTGCCAGCCGGTTACTGCGCAGCGCGGCGTCCGGATCGTTGACCATGACGCGCTCAAAAAAGGTATCGACGGCGATGCTAAGGCCGGCGAGAAGATTCAGCGCCGCGGCATAGTCGTGCACCGCCACCGCGCTCCCCACCTGAGGCCGCAGCGCCTGAAGGTCGCGGTGCAGTGCGCGCTCGGCGTCCTCGCGCAGCAGCCGCTCGTCGACTGCTGGCACCGCACCGCTCGCCGGCGCCGCGCCGCTTGCCTGCGCCCCAACTGCGGGTGCCAAGGTGGCTGCCGCTTCCGACTTGCGCAGGATGTTGGCAATGCGCTTGTTGGCGCCCGCGAGGCTCGCACCCTCTGGGCGTGCGACGAAACCCACCAGGGCGCGCAGCCGCGCATCAAGGTCCAGCAGCGATGCCGGCCGGGTCGCGAGCACCGCGTCGAACATCTCGGTGCTGATGCCGTTGTCGGCCGCGCGCTCCAGGTACTGCGCGCGCGCTCGCTCCATCACGAACGTGTAGATCTCGGCGCCGGTTGTGGCGCGCTGGCTCTCGATGCCGGCAATCGGCTGCAGTCGCAGCGCAAGATCGATCAGCTCGATGAGATCCAGCTCCAGTCGATGCTCGAGCACGATGCGCAGCACGCCGATGGCTGCGCGCCGCAGCCCGAACGGATCGCTGGTGCCGCTGGGCTTCAGCCCGCTGGCAAAGATGCCGGCCAGCGTATCGAGTTTGTCGCCTAGCGCCAGCGCGTCGCCGATGCCCGACTTCGGCAGCGCGTCGCCGGCAGCGCGCGGCAGGTACTGATCACGGATCGCCCGCGCCACCGCTTCCGGTTCGCCGTCGGCCAGCGCGTAGTAGCCGCCCATGATGCCCTGCAGTTCGGGAAACTCGCCGACCATCGCGGTCAGCAAATCGCATTTCGCCAGCTGTGCGGCGCGCGTGGCGGCAGCGCCATCGGCGCTAATGCGTTCAGCGATGCTGCCGGCCATCGCCGCAATACGGTCGGTGCGCGCGCCGAGCGAGCCGAGCTTGTCGTGGAACGTCACCGCATCCAGTCCGGTGCGGCGCTCGGCCAGCGGCTGGCGGCGATCCTGCTCCCAGAAAAATGCCGCGTCCGCCAGGCGCGGCCGAACCACCCGCTCATTGCCGATACGCACCACGTCCGGATCGAGGCTGGCGATATTGCTGATGGTAATGAACCACGGCATCAGCCCGGCGTTGTTCTCCAGCGCAAAATAGCGCTGGTGGTCCTGCAGCGTCGAGATCAGCACTTCGCGCGGCAGCGACAGGAAGCGCGGTTCGAACTGTCCCGCCAGCGCTACCGGCCATTCCACCAGCGCGGTGACCTCGTCCAGCAGTTCATCGGTGATGATCGCTCGTCCGCCCAGACCTGTGGCGAGCTGCTCGACCTGCTCGCGAATGCGCGCGCGCCGCGCCGCGAAGCCGGCCACGACCTTGCCGCGCGTCAGCAGCGTGCGGGCGTACGACGCCGGCGAAGCGATGCGCAGCGGCCGGTTCGGCGCCATGAAGCGGTGGCCGAAGCTGACGCCGCCGGCTTCGATGCCGAGCACCGAGGCCGGCACTACCTCGCGTCCGAACAGCATCAGCAGCCAGTGCACCGGGCGCACGAACTGCGCCTCGCCACTGCCCCAGCGCATGCGCTTGGGGATCGGCAGCGCATCCAGGCTCTGCTGCAGCAGCCCCGGCAGCAGCGTCGCGGTGGCAGCCTGGACTTTCAGGCCCTCGAAGCTCAGGTACTCCCCGCCCCTGGCATCGCGCTCGCGCCCCAGGGCTTCCGGCGCCACGCCGCAGCTGTGCGCGAACGCGGTGGCGGCGCGGGTCGGAGCGCCGGCCGCGTCAAAACTGGCGGACAGCGGTGGACCGCGGCGCTTGATGCGCTGGTCGGGCGGCTGGATCGCCAGCCGTCGGATATGGACCGCGAGCCGGCGCGGCGTGGCGAACGATTCCATCGCAGCTACCGTCAATCCGGCCTGCGTCAGGCGCGTGCGCAGGCCCTCGGCCAGCGCCAGCTCCAGCGTGCGCAGCGCCCGGGGCGGCAGCTCTTCGGTGCCGAGCTCGATCAGCAGGTCGCGCCGCTCGACGCGCGCGTCGCGCGTGGCAGCGCCGCTGCCTGCGGTGCGCGAATTGGCCGGCGCAGCAGTGCTCACGCCCGCGCCTCATCGATCGCCAGCGCGCCTTCCAGGCTCGCGGCCACCGATGCGGAGGCGCCGGCGCCACGCAGCAGCGGAAAACCGAGCGCTTCGCGGCTCGCGTAATAGGCCTGGGCGACGCCACGCGCCAGCGTGCGCACCCGCAGGATGTAGCGCGCGCGCTCGGTGACCGAGATCGCGCGCCGCGCATCCAGCAGGTTGAAAATATGCGAGGCCTTCAGCGCCTGCTCATAGGCCGGCAGCGGCAGACGCACCGCCAGCAGGTCGTTGCACGACTGTTCGTGCTCGTCAAAATGCCGCAGCAGCACCGCCACATTGGCGTGATCAAAATTATAGGTCGACTGCTCGATCTCGTTCTGCAGGAACACGTCGCCATAGGTCACAGGTCCCTGCGGTCCGTCGGTCCATACCAGCTCGAACAGGCTGCCGACGTCCTGCAGCACCATCGCCAGGCGCTCCAGACCGTAGGTGATCTCGCCGCTGACCGGACGGCATTCGAGGCCGCCGACCTGCTGGAAATAGGTGAACTGGCTGATTTCCATGCCATTGAGCCAGACCTCCCAACCCAGCCCCCAGGCTCCCAGCGTCGGCGACTCCCAGTTGTCCTCGACGAAGCGCACGTCATGCACCCGCGGGTCGAAGCCCAGGCCCCTGAGGCTGTCGAGGTACAGATCCAGGAAATCGGCCGGCGACGGCTTGATCAGCACCTGGAACTGGTAGTAGTGCTGCACCCGGAACGGATTCTGGCCGTAGCGGCCGTCGGTGGGGCGGCGCGAAGGCTGCACATAGGCAGCGCTCCAGGGCTCCGGACCGATGGCGCGCAGGAATGTCGCGGTATGGAACGTGCCGGCCCCAACCTCCATGTCATAAGGCTGCAAAACCACGCAGCCGCGCGCCGACCAGTAGTGCTGCAGGCTAAAGATCAGGTCCTGAAACGTGCGCGGCTTGGCGCCGATCTTCGTGGTTTTCATCGCGATCGAGTCGGTTGGAGGCAGGCGCGAGTATAAGGCGGGGCATCGTTGGCGTAGCGCTTGCACAGTATTGAGGCGTCGAATGCGCCTTCGCACTATACTAGTGCAATGGCGCCCCAGAAGGGACCCGGAAATTTCCCAAGGCCCTGAATGAATTACAAATTTCGGCCACGCCGGATTGGCATGCGCAGTGCAGTAAAGCACGTCCCGGCGCGATAACAAATGATCCCCAGAAGAACTATCCACTAATGGAGGCGGTATGAGTTCGAGTGACGTCGTCAGGATGATCAAGGAAAAAGAGGTCAAGTGGGCCGATCTGCGGTTTACCGATACCCGGGGCAAAGAGCAGCACGTGAGCATTCCGTCGCGCTATGTGACCGAGGAGTTTTTTGTCGAGGGCAAGATGTTCGACGGTTCCTCGATCGCCGGCTGGAAGGGGATCAACGAGTCCGACATGATCCTGCTGCCTGACGCGTCCACCGCGCTGATCGATCCGTTCTTCGAGGACTCGACGGTCAATATCCGCTGCGACGTGATCGAACCGGCGACCATGCAGGGCTATGAGCGTGATCCGCGCTCGCTCGGCAAGCGCGCCGAAGCGTACCTGAAGTCCACCGGTATCGCCGACTCGGCGCTGTTCGGGCCGGAGAATGAATTCTTCATCTTTGACAGCGTGCGCTGGGGATCGGACCTGCGCAGCGCGTTCTACGAGGTCGATTCGATCCAGGGCGCCTGGAACTCCGGCCGCGATTACGACGAGGGCAATCGCGGCCATCGCCCCGGGGTCAAGGGCGGCTATTTCCCGGTGCCGCCGGTCGACGCGTTCCACGATATCCGCGCCGCGATGTGCAAGGCCTGCGAGGAGATGGGGCTGATCGTCGAGGTGCATCACCACGAGGTCGCCACCGGCGGCCAGTGCGAGATCGGCGTTGGTGCCAATACCCTGGTCAAGAAGGCCGATGAGGTGCAGATCCTCAAGTACGCGCTGCTCAACGTCGGCGCCAACTACGGCAAGAGCGTGACCTTCATGCCCAAGCCACTGGTCGGCGACAACGGCAGCGGCATGCACGTCCACCAGTCGCTGTCGAAGGACGGCAAGAACGTGTTTGCCGGCGACAAGTACGCCGGCCTGTCGGAGGCCTGCCTGTATTACATCGGCGGCATCATCAAGCATGCCAAGGCGATCAACGCACTGACCAACGCGACCACCAACAGCTACAAGCGCCTGGTGCCCGGATTCGAAGCCCCGGTGATGCTGGCGTACTCGGCCCGCAACCGCTCCGCCTCGATCCGCATCCCCTGGGTGTCGAGCCCCAAGGCGCGGCGCATCGAAGTCAGATTCCCCGACTCCACCGCCAATCCGTACTTTGCCTTCGCCGGCATGCTGATGGCGGGGCTGGATGGCATCCAGAACAAGATCCACCCCGGTGATCCGGCCGACAAGGATCTCTACGACCTGGAGCCCGAGGAAGCCAAGCACATTCCCACCGTGTGTCACTCGCTCGACATGGCGCTCGAGCACCTGGACCACGACCGCGAGTTCCTCAAGCGCGGCGGCGTGTTCACCGACGATGTCATCGACGCCTACATCGCGCTGAAGATGCAGGAAGTCACGCGCTTGCGCATGACCACCCATCCGGTCGAGTTCGACATGTACTACAGCTGCTGACATGGACTGCGGCACCTAGAGGTCATACGTGAAGCGTGGCGCGGCATCCGCGGCGGTAGTCAACACCCGGCTTAGCGGAACCAGCGCCGCGGGACGTTTTTGTGTGCCAGCAGCGCGCGCGCGGGCTATGCTTGCGCCCCATGGACCGCCGCACGATCACAGCGCTGTGCCTGCTGGCCTCGGCAGGCGGGGCGGTAGCGCAATCGACCCCACCGCAGAGTGCCGCCCCGAGCACCGGAGCGAGCACCACGACCTATCGCTGGGTCGACGCCCAGGGCGTGGTGCATTATTCCGATACGGCGCAGCCAGGTGCGCAGGTGATCCACGTGCCCGCGGCACAGACCTATCACTCCCCGCCCGCGCCGCCATCGTACCCGGGGAATTCACCGGCCGCCGACGGCGCGCAATCCGCGCCCCGCTCGTGCGCAATCACCTCGCCGGAAGCCGAAGCCTCATTCTTTGCTCCCGACTCGGTAGCGGTGGGGGTGTCTCCGGCACTGCAACCGGGAGATCAGCTGGCGGTGACGCTCGACGGCGCGCCGCTGGGGACGGGGACCGGCGGTG
>Ga0181537_10004319_pt1 | contig 11818 bp, 12 predicted proteins | sample PEATcosm2014_Bin_39_FD_119765 | JGI IMG/M metagenome (GOLD analysis project Ga0181537, IMG submission 119765) | Peatland microbial communities from MTU Mesocosm Facility, Houghton, MI, USA - PEATcosm2014_Bin23_10_metaG | ecosystem: Environmental > Terrestrial > Soil > Wetlands > Peat | place... | reverse complement strand
ACCTCGGTGCGGGCCATTCCGTGGCTGGTGTCGGTGCGGCTGATCACGTTCTCCGAATCAAGCTTCTCGTAGAAGCTCGGCCAGCCACAGTGCGAGTCAAACTTCGTCTCGGAGCTGAACAGCGGCGCTCCACAGCCTGCGCAGTGGTAGACGCCATCCTCCTTGAGGTCAAGGAACTTGCCGGTGAACGGTCGCTCGGTAGCGGCGTGACGCAGCACCTCATACGCGTCCGCGTCAAGCCGCTCGCGCCAATCGTCGTCGGTCAGCTGAGAGACATCCTGGGTGTCACTTCGCGCGGTATCCATGACATTCACGTTAGCGTGCTGCTCAGCTCGTCTCGACAGGACGATGCGGGTCCCGGCTCCACTGCGACCACGAGCCGGGGAAGAGGCGGCCAGGTCCGAGTCCGGCACGCTCCAAAGCCAGCAGGTTGTGGCAGGCGGTGACGCCGGAGCCGCAGTACGAGATCACGGGCGTACCGGGCTCGATGCCCGCAGCCGAGAAGGTCCTTCGCAGCACTTCCGGGCTGGCCATCTGCCCCTGCGAGTCAAGGTGCTCGCGTGTCGGCACGTTCTTCGCTCCCGGGATATGGCCCGAGCGTGGATCCACTGGGTCCGTCCCGCCGGCAAAACGCCCGCGGTCGCGCGCATCGATCAGTACGTCCCGTGTCGCCGCCACCTCGTCAATCGTCACAAGCAGTCGCGCCGGCCACGGCTTGGCCGTGAAGCTCGCCGGGGGCCGTGGACGGGGTGAGTTCGTATGCAGGTCGCCCGCTGGCCAGGCGGCAAGGCCGCCATCGAGCAGCGCGGCATCGTGGCTGATCGCGCGCAGCATCCACACCAGCCGGGCGGCGATCACCCCGCCCGCATCGTCATAGGCGACGACCGCATCGTCGTCGCCGATCCCGAGTGTTGCCAGACCCGAGGAGAACCGCTCCGGCGAGGGCAGCGGATGGCGCCCCTGTGAGTCGTCGTCGTGTGCTGCGCTGAGGACCGTGCCGAGATCGAGGAACACGGCGCCCGGGATGTGCCCGGCCTCGTAGGCCTGGCGGCCGGGCCGGCCGTCCAGGTACCAGCGTACGTCGACTAGCACCACCTGATCAAAATGCTGCTCGAGCCAACCGACGCTCACAAAGGGGTCCATCCCAGAGACAGTATTGGGTCCGGGCCGGGGCCACCGGCGCCAGGCGGTGCGACCGGTTGCGTCCGAGCCGGAGGGCACTATGCGATGCCCGTGTCAGTGATCACGACCGAACAGAGCGCAGGCGCTGAAAGTGCCAGCGGGCTGCGCGAATGGCAGCGGCGCGCACTTGCGCAGATGCAGTCGTGGTCTGAGGGCTCGTTCCTGATCTCCGCCGCGCCAGGAGCGGGTAAGACCCGCCCGGCGTTGGAGTTCGCGCGCCGCGAACTCCAACGCCGGGCGGTTGAGGGTGTCGTGGTCGTCTGCCCGACGGCGCCGCTGACGCGCCAGTGGGCACGTGCTGCCCACCAGCTTGGTTTGCAGCTGCTGCCCGATGCCGACTCACCCCGCCCGCCCAGCGGCTTTCACGGCGTTGTGGTCACCTACGCGCGCATATCGAACTCGCCCCGTCAGTGGGCAGCGGGAATGCGCGAGCGCACACTTGTGGTCGCGGATGAGGCGCATCATCTCGGCGAGGAGCTCGCCTGGGGCGAGTCATTCGCGGCGGCGTTCAGCCGGGCGTCCCGTTGGCTGTTGCTGTCGGGCACGCCGTTCCGCTCGGACGCCGCCGCGATCCCGGGGGTCGAGTACGACGCGAACGGGCTGGCTGAGCCGCACGTCTCCTACACGTACGCGGACGCTGTACGCGACGGCGTCTGCCGTCCGGTCGCGTTCGTCACCTATGACGGCACGCTCTCGTGGCGCAGTGGTGAGGACGTGATCGAGTCGACCTTTGACGCGGTTCTCTCCTCACGCGAGGCGAGCCGGCGCTACCGGACTGCGATCTCCACTGAGCTGCCCGACGGCCTGCCGCGGATCCTCGGTGAAGCTCACGCGCGCCTGCAGAGTCTGCGAAACGGCGCACATCCCGATGCGGGTGGCCTGGTGATCGCTGCAGACTCTGAGCACGCCCGTAAGGTCGCGGCGCAGCTGCGATCGGTGGTCGGGCAGGCGCCGGTGGTGGTTCTGCATCAGGATCCAAAGGCGGCCCAGAAGCTGGCGGCTTTCACTCATTCGGGTGAAGCCTGGATGGTGGCGGTGAACATGGTGTCCGAGGGCGTCGACATTCCGCGCCTGCGCGTCGGCGTCTACGCGACGGCCGCCAAGACGCCGCTGATCTTCCGTCAGATCGTCGGGCGGTTCGTCCGGACCAACGGCGGGCGCCGGCCTGAGCCGAGCTGGCTCTACATACCCGCGGACACGATCCTGCGCGACCACGCCGCCAACGTTGAGACGGAGCTGCGCTACATGGTGCGCCAGGGCTCTCAGGAGGATTTTGGTGAGCTTGACGAGGTTGAGCGCGCCAAGAGTGAGCAGGGGGAGGTGCTCGACTTTGAGCCGCTGAGCGCCGATGTGGCGCCGCAGATGTCGCTCTTCGGCCCCGCCTTCAGCGATCCGGTCCCGGCCGTCACCCGGTGGCCGGTCCCGGCCGTCACCCGGCGGCCGGCGTCGATCCCCGGACCTGTCGTCCCACTGCCCGCGTCGGCCGAATCAGATGCACAGGCGGAAGCGGAACTCCCGGCGTTCGAGCGCCGCGCTCAGCTTCGCGCCAAGCGCCACCGCCTGGTCGCCGATCTCTCCCGCGACCTGCGTTCGAGCCACAGAGAGGTCAACGCCCAGGTCAATCGCACGCTCGGCATTGACTCCGTTGACAAGGCCACGATCGAAGAGCTGGAGCGTTCGATCGAGTGGCTCGACAAGCGCCTCTACGGATCGAGGTAGGTCGGCGCCCGGACGGGCGGTCCTCGCATATGGTTGCGTTCGCAACTATCTGCTAGGCTCCGAGCATGAACTTTGAACTCGGACTCGCCACCTTCGCGGACGTCACCGGGGGCATCAGCCCGGAACTGCGCATGCGCAACCTGCTTGAGGAGGCGGAGCTCGCGGATCAGGTCGGTCTCGATCTCTTCGCCATCGGTGAGCACCATCGTGCTGACTTTGTCGTCTCGGCTCCGGCTGTGACGCTCGCCGCGATCGCCGCCCGGACCGCGCGGATCCGCCTCTCCTCAGCCGTCACCGTGCTCAGCTCCGATGATCCCGTGCGAGTTTTCCAGGAGTTCGCGGAGCTCGACCTGATCTCTGGCGGTCGTGCCGAGATCATGGCTGGACGCGGCTCGTTCATCGAGTCCTACCCGCTGTTCGGGTACGACCTCGACGACTACGACGAGTTGTATGCGGAGAAGCTTGACCTGCTGCTGGCGATCCGCGCCGGCAACCCGGTGAGCTGGTCCGGCAAGCATCGACCCGCCCTGCACAACGCGCAGATCTATCCGCGACCGGTCCAGGAGGAGCTACCGATCTGGGTGGCGGTGGGAGGCACGCCGATGTCCGTGGTCCGCGCCGCGACGCTCGGCCTGCCGCTCACGCTCGCGATCATCGGCGGCCAGCCGGCACGCTTCAAGCCACTTATCGACCTATACCACAAGGCATGGGATGCGTCCGGTCACGCTCCCGAGAAGCGCCGGGTGGCGATCAACACGCACGCTTTTGTCGGAGCGACCCACCACGACGCCGACCGCGCCTTCGCATCGCCCTACATCCAGAAGATGAACGTGATCGGACGCGAGCGGGGCTGGCCCCCGGCCGGCAAGGCTCAGTATGAGGCGCTGACGGCGCCCGACGGCGCCGCCGCGGTCGGCTCGCCAGAGGAGGTTGCTGAGAAGATCCTGATGGAGCACGAGCTGTTCAACAACCAGCGTTACGTGGCACAGTTCAGCGTCGGCGCGGTTGACCATCAGGACGTGCTGAAGTCGATCGAGCTCTACGGGACCGTGGTGGCTCCGTTGGTTCGTGGGGAACTTGCGAAGCGGTCGGTTCGGACAGCAAGCGCTGAACCGGTTACCGTTTCAGAGTGAGCAAGGCTCAAAGGCGGAAATTTCAAAGCGGAGGTCGGAAATGAAGGTCGGACGTCTGTTGCTGCGGATCACGGTTGGCGGCTTCTTCGTAGGGCACGGGACGCAGAAGCTGTTCGGCTGGTTCGGCGGTCCGGGACTGCCGGCGACGGCCGCCGGCTTCGATGGCATGGGCTTGAAGCCCGGCAAGCTGCAGGCCGGTGCCGCCGGGGTTGCTGAGGCAGCGGGAGGTGCCGCGCTGGCGGCCGGCTATCAGACGCCGCTGGCATCAGCGGCGATCATCTCCGTGATGCTCACGGCGATCAACCGCGTGCATCTCAAGAACGGCCCGTGGGCACAAAAAGGCGGCTACGAGTACAACGCCGTCCTGATCGCCGCCGCCGCCGCGCTCGCCGAGTCCGGTCCCGGCGCACTCTCACTCGACGCGCTGAGGGGCAAGCAGAAGCAGGGCGCCAAGTGGTCGTTGTTCGCGCTCGCCGCCGGTGCCGCAGGTGCTGCAGGCGCGCACTTCCTGACTGAGCAGCAGGCGTCCAAGGGCGCTGGGCCGATCGAGCCCGCCGCTGACGCTGCGGTTGCTGAGCCGCCCGCAGCGATCGTGAGCGAGCCGGAGCCGGCGGTCGCGCCCAAGGCGAACGGCCGCAAGAGTGCCAAGGCCGCTGCCGGTGAGGCGCCGCTCGAGGCGATCGAGCCGGAGATGGCTGACACAACTGAGGCCGCCGAGGTTGACGGGGGCACCGAGTCGTAGACAACTGCGCTCCAGATGACCTTCGACCAACCCGGGTGAATGGCGCCGTTTGAGCGATACACCCCCCGGGGTGATCGCTACGACACGATGCCTTACGCGCGCACCGGTCGTAGCGGCCTGCTGTTGCCGACAATCTCACTGGGCCTCTGGCAGAACTTCGGGTTCACGCACCCGCTCGACCAGGGTAGGGCGATCCTGCGCCGCGCCTTTGACGCGGGGATCACCCACTTCGACCTGGCCAACAATTACGGGCCGCCCCCCGGCAGCGCTGAGAGCAACTTTGGTCAGCTCTTGCGGGAGGACTTCGGCTCCCTGCGAGACGAGCTGGTGATCTCGACCAAGGCCGGCTACGACATGTGGCCCGGCCCATACGGTGAGTGGGGTTCGCGCAAGTATCTGATCTCGAGTCTGGATCAGAGCCTCAAGCGCATGGGCTTGGAGTACGTCGACATCTTCTACTCGCACCGCCACGACCCCGACACGCCGCTGGAGGAGACGATGGGCGCACTGGCTCACGTAGTCCGTCAGGGCAAGGCGCTGTACGTGGGCATCAGCTCTTACAGCGCCGAGCGAACACGCGAAGCGGTCGCGATTCTGCGCGACCTGGGCACGCCACTCCTGATCCACCAACCGTCGTACTCGATGCTCAACCGCTGGATCGAGCCGGAGCTGCTAGACACGCTCGACCAGGAGGGTGTCGGCTGCATCGCCTTCTCACCGCTGGCACAGGGGCTGCTCAGCGATAAGTATCTGAACGGTATTCCGGAGGGCTCGCGCGCGCGGTACGGCGCCAGCTTTTCGGACAGCATGCTCAGCCCGAGCAACCTGGCGAAGGTTGAGGGGCTCAACAAGATCGCCCAGCGTCGCGGCCAGAGCCTCGCGCAGATGGCGCTCGCCTGGACGCTGCGCGATCCGCGGGTGACCTCGTCACTCATCGGCGTGTCGACTCTGGAGCAGCTCGAGAACAACCTCGGCGCGCTGGACAATCTCGCGTTCAGCGCTGATGAGCTGGCGCAGATCGACAAGTTCGCCCACGACGGCGAGCTCAATCTCTGGGCGCCCTCAAGCGCCCATTGAGCGCCACTCGCGCGCAACTTTCGTCCGCATAGGGGGTTGCAGCACTAGGGTCGGCTCAGCACGTTGCCGAGAATCTCCTAGTGCTTCGCGTCATCTTCCACCGCTCCCGCGCACTTGGCGCGCTCGCCGCCGCTCTCTGTGCGGCTGGCGCCGCCAGCGCCCTGTTCGCGGCAGGCGCCCAGGCCGCGCAGTCGGGCAGGGTGTCCGGCTCGGTCACAGCAATCGATCGTGGGCAGCTCACGATCCAGACCCCCGGCCGCGCGGTTGGCGTACTCAACGCTCTGACGGCCGCGGCCAGCCGGATCGAAGCTCAGAACTTTCCGTACGTCTGGGGCGGTGGCCATGGTGAGGCCGGTGTCGCCAGCACCGGCACGAAGGGCGGCCCCGGATTCAACGGCAGGCGGATCGGTTACGACTGCTCGGGTGCTGTGGCGGCGGTGCTGGTCGCCGGTGGCCTGTGGCCCCAGGGTCAGTCAGTGCCCAACGACGCGGGCATTATCAGGGACCTGCTCAGGCGCGGGCTGATCGCTCCCGGGGCCGGCACCGGTCCGACCGAGGTGACGCTTTACGACGACCCCGGCGTCCACATCTTCATGAACATCGACGGTCGCTTCTGGGGAACCTCTGATGGTGGTGGCGGCGGCGACGCCAAGGGCGGGCCCGGGTGGCTCGATGACGGCGCCTGGGACGTCACCAACAACAGGTTCCGCCGCTACCACTTTGTCACCTCAGTGTTGAAGGCCAAGACCACCGCCGGCTACAGCCTGACCTTTAACCTCGGTCCGCAGACCGAGTCGCTGCCGGGTCTCGCCTCGGGCATGAAGGTGGCGATCTCATACTCCACTTCCAAGTACGGCACGATGGTCGCCAACGCCGTCAGCTACAAGGCTCCGGTCACCACGACCACGCCGGTCAGCACCGTCGCCGGTGCCGTGACGGCGATAGGCGCAGACGACTCGAGCTTCACGATCGAGTCTGCGGCCGGAGCGTCGATGACCTTCGACGTCACTGCGGGCAGCACGGTCGCGCAGCAGCTGGCCGCGGGACAGATAGCGGTCAACGCCGTGGTGGCAGTGTCCTACACGAGCGCCCCGACCTCCACGACCGCCGGCTCGACCACGGTCGCCCCGACCGGGACGACGCTGACCGCGGTCTCGGTGACCGTGAACGCCCCGCCCCCACCGCCAACCACCGGCGGCAGCAACATCGGCTAGCTCTGACCTCGGGTGCGTTCAGACCCGGGACGGGCATCGAGATCAGAAGGCGCGGTCATCGCTGCGACTCGACAACCGCTCGCAGACCGTCCAGGTCGTAGGAGTTGAGCCCGGACTGAAGCTTCGCGCGCTTGACGCTCTCCTTCTGCTCACGTGCGAGCGAGGCGGCGAGCACCTCCCGGACGCGGTCTGCCGGCACCACCGCGACGCCATCCGCGTCGAGCACGAGCACGTCTCCAGGGTTGATCAGCGCGCCGCCGACCGTGACCGGCACGTTGAGTTCACCGGCCGTCTCCTTGAGCGCACCTTTGACTCGCACATATCTGGCCCAGATCGGCAGACCCATCTGCGCCAGCTCCTCCGTGTCCCGGATCGAGGCGTCGACCAGAATCGCGGCCGCGCCGGCGACCTGCGCCTGGGTTGCGAGCAGGTCTCCCACCAGTGCCACGGGGCGTGGCTCGGGCATGGTCACGACGATCACATCACCGGGCTTCACCTCTGGCATGACGGCGTGGACCATGAGGTTGTCGTCCTGGGCGCAGAGCACCGTCCGGGCAGGCCCCGCGGCGCGGGCGCCGGGAACCGCCTGGTAGAGAGCCGCGTCCACATAGCCGCCGCGGCCGCCCGCCTCATAGACGGTCGCGGAGCCCAGGCGGGCAAGCTCAGCATGTTGCTCCGGCGTACTCACAGCTCGCTCACCACCTGCGGGACGATCGACCGGAACGCCTCTGTGGCCAGCCTGCGGGTGTTCGTCACAGCCATGTGTGGACCTCCTCCTCGGTGAAGCCGGCCTGCAGGAACGGGTCGGCGAACAGTGCCAGGCGACCGTCCAGCAGTCAAAAGGAGAGCACTGCCCTGGCTGCTGCGCGTTCGGCGGCGCATGCGCCGGGGTGCTAAGCGCCCTCCCCAAAAGGCGGATAGGTTTCGGTGATCAGAAACATGAGTGCGTCGGCCCGGAGCGTGTACCCCAGACAGAATTTGATCGCGCTTTGGAGCGACTCAGGCTGCCGTCCGGTGATCACGATCGCGACCCATGAGAGGATGGAGACGAAGCCGAGCACGATTCCGAGTGCGTAGCGGATGACGTAGGCGAGGATCACGTAGATCGCCCGGAACAGCACCTTCAGCCGGCTGTACTTGGCCAATGGCGGTGCGATGTGCACGCGCACCGGATGGCTGTCGTCGTCGGCGCCGCTGAAGGGTGGGTAGCGGTCAACGCCAAGCGCCAGGTACGCAGTAAGCCGCGCGAGGTATCGCAGGAAGCCGCCGGCGAATCGGTAGAGGGAGTCCGGCCAGGTGCCGGTGATCAGTAAGGCGAACCATGCGAGCACGAGGACCACGAAGAAGGCGATCTCATAGAAGAACGCAAAGAAGAAGTGCGGGACGGCGAGCAGGTATCGCAGGAACGTCGTCAGCCGGCTTCGCCGTTGGACGTAGTCCATCTCAAATACGACTGGATATGACATCCGGTCCCTCTCTGTCGGCGTGGTGTGAGGACGCTACGGCGGCACGATCCTATTCGGGCCGGCGGCGACGACTCAGATGCGGCCGAGAACTGATCCAATCGGGGTCCGTGCACGTATAGGGCAGGACAGAGCATGTTCAGCAACTTCCGCAAAGATTTCCGAGAACTGGCCGACGAGGACCTGATGGAGTTGGTCCGCGAGGGGGATGCGCGCGCCTTTGAGGTGGTGTTCGAGCGTCACGGCGCAGTGGCATTCTCGCTCGCGTACCGGATGTGCGGTTCACGGACCCGTGCCGAGGACGTGGTCCAGGAGGCGTTCCTGTCGCTCTGGCGCAGCGGCGCACGCTATGACCGCGCTCGTGGCAGCGTGCGTTCATGGATCCTGCGCGTCGTTCACAACAGCGCGGTGGACGCGTTCCGGCGTGAGTCGGCGAAGGCGAGCCGCGACGTGCATGACGACGCGTTGGCTGAGCAGCTGCCCGCGGCAGAGCTGACTGACGTGGAGGTGGAACGGCGCGACGACGCCGACCGGGTACGGGGTGCGATGCAGGCGCTGCCCGAGGAGCAACGCCAGGTGATAGAGCTCGCGTACTTCGGTAGCTTCACACACGTTGAGATTGCGGAGATGCTGGCGCTGCCGGCCGGCACGGTCAAGGGACGGATGCGCCTCGGGCTGACGAAGCTGCGGTTGGCGCTGGGCCCCGAGGCAGCCCTACCATGATCAGTGGAGATGGCATGACAGGAGCGCACGAATGCGGAGCCGACGCCGCGGCTTATGTGCTCGGTGCGCTCGAGGGCGCTGAGGCCGAGGCATTTCGCGCGCACATGGACAGCTGCGCGATCTGCCGGGACGAGGTGGAGGCGTTTGGGGTGGTGGCTCAGGCGCTGCCATTGGCGGCCCCGCAACAGCCGCTGCCCAAGGGCCTGAAGCGGCGGGTGATGCAAGAGGTCAGAAGTGAGGCCAAGCCTGCGCGAGCGCGCCAGCCCCGCATGGGCTGGCGCCTGTCAGCGGTCAGGTTGACGCCACGAACGGCGCTTGCCGGATTCGCTGCCCTGGCCGTCGTGGTCGCCGCTGGGATCACGGGGCTCGAAGCCCCTGGGTCGGGCGCCGGCAGGCTGATCACAGCGCAGGTCTCCGGGATCTCCGGCAGCGCACAGCTGAAGGTCGTGAACGGTCACGGTGAACTGGTCGTGCGGCATCTGACCCGGCCTGGGCGCGGCAAGGTCTACGAGGTCTGGGTCAAGGCGGCGCACGCCAAGCCGGTGCCCGCAAGCGTGCTCTTCGCCGTCAACTCCGACGGCGACGCCGACGTCAGCCTGCCGAAGAGCCTGCATGGGGTCAGCGCGGTCCTGGTCACCCCAGAGCCACTGGGGGGCACACAGGTGCCGACCCACACGCCGGTCATCACGGCGCAACTTTCCTGAGCTCAACTAAGGACAGCGTGGAGGGCCGGTTCTATCTCCGGCTGACTGAACTCGAACCCCCACTCGAGCAGACGCTGCGGTAGCACGCGCTGCCCGGTGGTCACGATCGTCCCCATCTCGCCGTAGAGCAGCCCCAGGGCGAAGCCCGGCACCGGCAGCATGGCGGGTCGGTGCAGCGCCCGTCCAAGCCCCCGCGAGAGCTCACCGTTGTCGACCGGGTTCGGCGCGGTCAGATTGACCGGGCCGCGCGCTTGCGCGTGGTCGACACAGAAGATCAGGGCGGCGGCCTCGTCGTCCAGGTGGATCCATGAGACGTACTGGTGACCGCCCGCGACCGGGCCGCCGACCCCAAGCTTGAACGGCGGCAGCATCTTCGCCAGAGCGCCGCCCGACGGGGAGAGCACGACGCCCGTGCGGGCCACTGCCACTCGGGTCATGTCCGCGGCCGCGAGCGCCTCGTTCTCCCAGTCAACGACCACCCGGGCCAGGAAGTCGGTTCCGGCAGGCGCCGCTTCATCAAGCGCGCGTCCGTCCGAGGGCCCGTAGTAGCCGGTCGCCGACTGCGAGACCAGGACGGCTGGGCGTTCGTCCTGCGGCAGTGCGCGCAGCGCGGCGACAAGCATCCTCGTCGAGAGCACCCGTGAGTCGCGGATCCGCTGCTTGGCGCGCTCGTTCCAGCGCTGGGCGATCGGCTCGCCCAGCAGGTGGATGACGGCGTCGGCGCCTGCGAGAGCCTGCGCGGGAGGGGGTGACGAGGTCGGGTCGTGCCAGCCGAAGGTGGTCACTTCGCTGCCCAGTACGGCCTGGGCGCGCTCAGCGTCGCGTGAGAGCGCGACGACCTGGTCCCCGCGGGCGGCGAGCCGCTGGCAGACAGCACTCCCGATAGTTCCAGTCGCTCCGGTAACGGCAATAACGGTCATTGGTCGAGCCTCCTGCGATCGGGACCTTTATGTATAGGTTTTTGGATCCCCGTTCAGGTAAACTTACACAACGTGTCGAATGAGTGGCTCAGCATCGGCGACCTTGTGTCGCGGACCGGCGTGGCGGAACCGACCCTGCGCATGTGGGAGCGCCGCCACGGGTTTCCCCAGCCGGCGCGTACCACCAGCGGTCATCGCCGTTACAGCGATGAGCAGGCTGAGATGGTCGAGCAGGTTGTGGCTGCGCGTGCGGCCGGCCTGTCGCTGCCGGCGGCGATCGAGCGCGTTCAGAACTCACACCACGTTCAGAGCTGGTCTCTCTTCGCGAAGCTGCGCCGGCGCCAGCCGCAGCTTGAGCCGCGGGTTATAGGCAAGCGGCCGCTGGTCGGCCTGAGCCACGCGATTGAGGATGAGATGCTGGCTCGCGCGGAGCGCCAGCTGATCTTCGGTTGCTTTCAGCGCGAGCCGTTCTACCGCCAGGAACAGAGGCGCTGGCAGCAGCTCACGCAGGGGGCAAGGGCGGCGGCGGTCTTCGCTGACTTCGCTGTGGCGTCGCAGCCGCCGTCGGGGCCGGCCGAGATCCCGATCGCGATGGGAGAGCCGCTGTCGCGGGAGTGGGCACTGGTCTGCTACGGGGAACATCACGCGGTCTGTCTGGCCGGACGCGAGCGGGCCGGCTCACAGGCCGACGCGGCCACCGCTGATCGCTCTTTCGAAACGGTATGGACCGTCGATCCCGACGTTGTCCGGGACGTCGCTCGGGCGTGTGCCGACGCGGCCGCCGAGTTTCTACCCCAGATCGGCGAGCGAGCTGCCACCTGGCTGATGCTGAGAGCGATCTCCTCCCCGCGCGAACAGCTGGCCCTTTCGACGGCGATCATCAACCGAACTCTCTCCTACGTCTCATGAGCCGGCGCGGAAATGATCCAGAATCGGTTTTT
>Ga0181537_10004318_pt1 | contig 11818 bp, 8 predicted proteins | sample PEATcosm2014_Bin_39_FD_119765 | JGI IMG/M metagenome (GOLD analysis project Ga0181537, IMG submission 119765) | Peatland microbial communities from MTU Mesocosm Facility, Houghton, MI, USA - PEATcosm2014_Bin23_10_metaG | ecosystem: Environmental > Terrestrial > Soil > Wetlands > Peat | place... | reverse complement strand
TCATTCGTGTTCCACGTTGCGCGCATGCCGTAGGTAAACGTGGCCTTCGCTGTCGGCTTGTATGTGTCCATCGCGTAGTACTCGAAATTCCCGGCCTCCACCCGTTCCTTGAGCGTTACCGGAAATGTCTGGCTCGCGGTATACGCCGCCCCATATGTGAACTGCGCCAGATCGTTGTAGACAACGGTAGGCACTGTGCCCTCGCCGAGGTCATAGTTGCTCACATCGAGGCGGCGCGTGTTGATGCCAAACTTCAGCGTGTGCTCGCCCAGGCTCCAGGTCAAGTTGTCGTTCACCTGCCACTGCGTCACCTTGCGTCCCTGCGGATAGGTCTGGTCGTTGCCGCCGATCGTCGTAAACGGCACGCTCGAGCTGCCCGCCATCAGCACAATAGGAAACCGCTGCAACACCTCTGCATCGTTGTTCGGCTCGAAGATGCTCGAGTACCAGCTCGCTCCCGGATTCAGTTGATTGACAAGTCGATCGTTGAAGACGTGGGTGTAACCGGTGACAAGCGTCCGCTGCGGCTGAGGCGAGTACGCATTGAAAATCGAGTTCACCGGATCGGTATATGCGGCCTGCAGCCCGGTGTCCTGCTGAAAGCGGTACCAGACGCTGTCGTCGGCATCGATGGTGTGGTCGATCTTTACCACGATCAGGTTTTCGCTGTCGCTGTTGTTCAGCGAAGCTTGCCGCTGGTTCGCGCATCCGTCTCCGCTTGAGCCCAGCGGGCAGCCGATGATCTCCACCGGGGTTCCAGCGGTCGAGGGCAGCAGCGAGAAAAGGTTCTCGTAGAACGGAATCTCCACAGGCTGCGCGGGCAAAGCTGTCCCTGTCGCCGGGTCCGTCCCACCAATCGCGAGCTGCCCAAGCACATACTGCTGGTAGGCAGGCGACGGCAGCGTCAGCTCCGTCACAAGCGGCAGCGCAATGCGGATCCCCTCGTAATGGCCGAAATAGAAAAGCTTGTTCTTGCGGATCGGTCCTCCGGCGCTCACCCCAAATTCATTCACCGTCGAACGCGGTTTCTTTGCTGCATTCCCGGGCGTGTCGTTCGCGTGCAAAAAGTAGTTCTCGGCGTTCAGCAGAGAGCCGTTCCATATCTCGTAAAAATCGCCGTGAAACCCGTTGGTCCCGGATTTGGTGAAGTAATTCACCTGCGCGACGGCGTAGCGCCCCTGATCGACCGAGAAGGAATTCGTGCTGACTGTCGCCTCTTGAACGGCATCCAGTCCAATGACAAGATTGGTCGACAGGCCGATGTTAAGCCCCAGCCAAGGATCGTTGCTGTCATATCCGTCGAGGATGTAGCCGTTAGAGGTTGCGGGCAGCCCGTTGAATTCCACATTGCCGTAGCCGCCTGCCGCCTTGGCGTCGTTCGACGAGCCTGCCGTATTCATCAGCGCGCCCTGCGCAAACTGCGTGATGTATGTCAGGTCCTGGCCGGGATTCGGAAGCCTCTTGATGGTTTCCGCTTCGATCGTCGAGGTCACGTTCGGGTTGTCGAGACTGACCAGTCCTTCCTTCGCGCTGACTTCGATTGTCTGGCTCGTTGAGCTGACCGCCAGCGTGAAGTTCAGCATCACGGTGCGGCCCACTCCAACTGCCGTCGCCTGCGATACCGCATCAGCAAAGCCGTCAGCTCGCACGGTCAACTGATACGTGCCGGGATTGAGCTGAGAAAAAAGAAAGTGTCCGCCGCTGTCCGTTTGCGATTGACGAGCGGCCTTTGTATCCACATCCGTCGCGGTCACGCGCGCATCTGCGATCGCCGCCCCGCTCTGGTCCGAAATAGTGCCGGAGAGTGCGCTGCTGGTGCCGCTTTGCGCAGATAAATTTCCCGAATTAACTGTGATTAATACAAGAAAAAGGAAAAACACATGCCGGAGAATGCCGTTGTAATTCATTGAGGACCTCCGGGAAAATTCGGGGAGTCAGCGCCCCATCGCCGTCTGCACCAGCAGCCAACCATTGAGTCCGGCAATCACGATCGCCGTGGTCCAGCCCAGCGCCTTCAACCACGCCGCATTCACAAACTCGCCCATCGTCTTGCGGCTGTTGGTGAAGAGCACCAGCGGCACCACGGCAAAGCTCAGCTGCAGCGACAAAATCACCTGGCTCAGAATGAGCAGCTTCTCCGTGCCTCGTTCGCCGTTGATGGCCACCACGATGATGGTGGGGATAATCGCGAGGCTCCGCGTGATCAACCGCCGCAGCCACGGCGACACCTTGATGTGAATGAATCCTTCCATCACGATCTGCCCGGCCAGGGTTCCGGTGATCGACGAGTTCTGCCCCGAGGCCAGCAGCGCCACCGCAAACAGCGTGCTCGCAAAGCCCGCTCCCACCAGCGGGCTCAGCATCTTGTAGGCGTCCTCGATGGCCGCAACCTCAAAGTGCCCGCTGCGATTAAAGACCGCCGCCGCCAAGATCAGAATTGCCGCGTTCACAAAAAGCGCCAGCGTCAGCGCCAGCGCTGAATCCACATTGGCCATGTGAATCGCTTCTCGCTTTCCCTCCGGCGTGCGCTTATATTTGCGGCTTTGCACAATCGACGAGTGCAGATAAAGATTGTGCGGCATCACCGTCGCGCCCAGAATGCCGATGGCGATGTAAAGCATCGTGGGATTCGTCACGATCGCAGCCGATGGAAGGAACAGGCTGTGCAATGCCGCCCCATAGTCTGGCCGCGACAAAAACATCTGCACGCCAAACATCCCCAGGATCGTTCCGATCAGCGCAATCACCAGCGCCTCTACATAGCGGAAACCCCAGCGCTGCAGCAGCAGAATCAGCAGCACGTCGAGCCCCGTGATCAGCACGCCGTAGAGCAGTGGAATGTGAAACAGCAGTTGCAGCGCAATCGCCGACCCAATCACTTCAGCCAGGTCGCACGCCGCTATCGCAATCTCCGCGCCCACCCACAGCGCGAAACTCATCTTGCGGCCATAGCTCTCATGGCATAGCTGCGCGAGATCGCGCTCCGTCGCCACGCCGAGCTTCAGCGCCAGGCTCTGCAGCAGAATCGCCATCAGATTCGACAGCATGATCACAAACAGCAGCGTGTAGCCAAACCGCGAACCGCCCGCAATGTCCGTCGCCCAGTTCCCTGGGTCCATGTAGCCCACTGAGATCAGGAATCCCGGCCCAAGGAACCCCAGCAGCCTTCGCCAATACACTGGCGAACGGGACACGCTGACCGTCGCGTGCACCTCCGGCAGCGAGGGCTCGGCAGCGGTCGCGATCGATGTGAATTCAGCGGCCATTAGGTTTGGGGGACAACCTGTGGACGCACCTGAGCCTTCGCTCAGGCATTCCACAACCCGAGTATGCCACATCTAGTTAATTATGGTTAATGAATTTCCTTACTTTAGATTATGACCGGCCTTCCGCCCGCAGCCATACTGCCTCTGCTGCCGGCCGGCCAAGGATAGATACCCCCGCAGGTAACTCAATCGAAACGGTTTGATCGTAGTTCTGGCTCACCACTCGCAGCTTGCGGGTCGGCCCCAGCCCCATATGGTGCAAAAAGAGCAGCAGCTTCGGATCGCGCTCGTGCAGGCTAACCACCGTGTAGCTCTTGCCCTCGACAGCCTCTGAGAGCGGCACCTCGCCCCGTTTTTTGCGTTTCTCCGGGTTCTCCGGCAGCACCGCATTCCCATGCGGACACGCCCCGCCCTCGCCCAGCTTTTCCCGCAGTTTGGCCTCAAACGCCGGTGACACGGCGTGCTCCAGCCGCTCCGCCTCCTCGTGGATCTCGTACCACTCCATGCCGAATACTTCGCTCAGCATGCGCTCAATCAGGTGATGCCGCAGAGCCGTACGATAGGCGGTTTCGCGTCCCTCCGCGGTCAGTCGCACAATGCCGTCTGTGCCCACCTCCGCCAGGCCATCGCGCTTCAGCCGCTTCAGCGCCATGGTCACCGCCGGCGCAGACACCTCAAGCCAGTGCGCCAGCGTCGCCGGAATCACCTGGTGCCCTTCCGCCTCAGCTTCGAGGATCGCCTTGAGGTAGTTCTCTTTCGAAACGTAAATTGCGTCTTTCATTGGATTCTCAACTCATGGTAATCGCCGCGCCGCCAAAATTTCCGCTGACGACGAGTGTTTTCTTCCCGCCGCGTGTTCTCTTTCTCGATAGGACAATTGCTCGTGCGCATTCTTGCTCAGTCTCGTCTTCGAGTCGTCACTCTCGCGTCCCTCTTCACGGTCTCGCTGGCCGGTTGCGCACAAGAACGCGTCTCAGCCCCTCGCCCCGACGGCCAGTCCACGCCGCTGCTTGTCTATCGTCCCGCCGGCCAAAGCTCCGGTTGCGCGCCTCTCGCCATCATCTCTCACGGCGCAGGCGGCTCAGAGAACGGCTATCGCTACCTCGCCGACTTCATGGCGCAAAGGGGATTCACCACCATCGTCATGGGCCATCGCGAAAGCGGAATGGAAGCGTTAGCTGCCGACATGCGCCGCGATGGCATCATGCTCGGCCTGCGCAATCTTGTGGCCGACCCTAACGCCGAAGCCGATCGCCTGCTCGACGTGACCGCCGCACTCAAGTGGGCCGACAGTCAATGCCACGCGCCGTTTCGCGTGCTGCTCGGTCACTCCATGGGCGCTGAAACCGTCATGCTCGAGTCAGGCGCACAAAATGTCATCCACGTCGCCTCACCGCCCGCGGGCCGCGACCGCTTCGACGCCTACGTGGCGATGTCGCCCGAGGGCCCGGGCATCATCTTTCCCGAACACGCCTGGGGCAACATCCACAAGCCTATGCTCGTACTCACCGGCACGCGCGATCAGTCGCTCGAGGGCGGCCCCGACGCCCGTCAAATCTCCTGGCGCGGTATGCCCGGAACCGCCGGCCATTGCCAGTGGCTGGGAGTCATCGACGGCGCTTCCCACATGAATTTCGCGGGATCGGGATTCGGAGCCGGCAAAGCCGAGCCCCTCATCACGCAGACCATCGCCAGCTTCCTCGCCGGCGTTCGAGTCCGCTCCTGCTCGCTTCCCGCCCCTGTCGAAGGACTTACGCTGCGGGCAAAGTAGCTGAAAAAGCGCCGCTTACCCTCGACGGCCGCCAGCCGCGCCCAGCCTGCCAAATCACCGCCTCAACCACCAAGGCCTTCAGCCGATCAAAACTTAGGTCCACTGAACTTTCGTCGCATACATATACCGGGCCATCGCCGCGTGCCAGACAGTTGTATCCCGATACCACCATCGTGCGATGCCCCTGGATTACCAATATGCCTAGAATCGCTTTCGTGGAGATAAATATGAACAACGAAATCCCCCAGGATATTTATCAAGCAGCCTACGAAGAAGCCAACCTTCAGCTTCGCCAGATTCACAGCGAATTCGAAACCCTTTGCGCCCGCCGCGATCGCATCGCCAAAGTTGTCGAAGTCCTCAAGCCCAAGGTTGGCTTTGAGGGCCTCGTCGCCACCGGCAACATGTCCCTGACCAGCAAACGGTCCGGCATGACCATCCAGACCAAGCTGACCGTGCTCGAAGACGCTTCGCAAGCTTAAAAAGCTTCGCAGTCCTCGCTTGCACCGCCTCGCGCGTCGAGCGCGTCTCACGCAGATTCCTCGCAAGCAAAAACCAGCTCTCCGACCTAGCGGAGAGCTGGTTTCTTTTTGCTCTTGTCTTTGCTTTTGCCTCTGCATCTGCCTCAAGCTAAAAGCTCATCGCTCATCGCTGGCAGCCGCTCACTTCACCCGCACCGTCGGCTCCACTGACAGCCCCGGCCGCAGCAGATGATTCGGGTCTTCATCCTTCAAATCTGTGAAGTCGATGCGCACTGGCACCCGCTGCACCACCTTCACATAGTTCCCCGTCGCATTTTCCGGCGGAAAGAGCGATAGCACCGACCCGGTCGCGCCGCCGATCTGCGTCACTTTGGCGTCGTAGGTCTTGCCCGTCGCGTCCACGGCAACCTTCACCGCCTGGCCGGCCGCCATGTGTTTCAACTGCGTCTCCTTGAAGTTCGCAGTCACCCAGATGTCCTCGAGCGACACCAGCGTCGTCAGGTTCTGCCCCACCCCGATGTTCTGGTTCAACTCCACGCTCTTGCGCGTAATGATTCCCGCCACCGGCGCCACGATCTTGGTGTAGCTCAGGTTGAGGTTGGCCTGGTCCAGTTGCGCCTGCGCCTGCTTCACCTGTGCCAGCGCCTGCTTGGCGCGCGCGCTTTGCGCCGCCACCTGCTCCGGCCCCGTCTTGGCGTATTGATACTGGGCAACCGACCCGGCTTCGCGATCCCGCGCTACGCGAATTCCGTCGGAAGCCGCCTGCTCGCCGGCTTTTGCATTGGCCAGCGCAGCGGCGGCAGCATTGGCCGAGGCCACCGCAGCGTCGTATTGCTGCTTGCTGATCACGTCCTTCTGCACCAGCGGTGTGTAGCGCACCAGGTCGGCCTGCGCCTTCACGTTATTCGCGTCCGCCTGCGCAACCTGTGCCTGCGCCGCCTTCAATTGTTGTTCCGCCTGCTCCACTGAGGCATGCGCGCCGCTCACATCCGCGCCCGCCGATGTCAGGCTGCTGCCGGTGTTGATCGTGGTCAGCGGCACATTCACCTGAGCCGCCGCCGCATTGGCCTGCGCGCTCGCCAGAGCCGCCTCGGCATTCTCCTTCGCAACCTGGTAGTCGCTCGGATCGAGTTCCGCGATCTCCTGACCGGCCTGCACAAACTGGTTCTCCTCCACGTCCACCTTGATCACCTGCCCGCCGATGCGCGAGCTGATCTGGATCAGATGCCCGTTAATCTGCGCGTCGTCTGTGTCTTCGCTGAACGTGGAACGCCACCAGAGCCCCACCGCAATCACTACGAGAACCACCACCACCACGATGATGATGCCTCGGCGGCTGCGCTTCGGCTGCAGGGTTTCAGTGCTCTCATCCCTCTCGGGACGGGCTGTCGTTGTCGTTTCCGCCACGTCTACTTTCCTCCCAGATAGGTCTTGTAATTCTGCGCCGCGCCCAGCGCCCGCGCCAGACTGAGTTTTGCAATATTGTGCCGGTAAAGGCTGGTGACATACTGATTGCTTGCCTGCGCCACCGACTGCTCCGCCTGGCTCACCGCAAGGTTGTCGCTCACCCCGTTGGCATAGCGCTGCTGCGCCTCGCTCAGCGCTTCGTTGGCCAGATCGACGGTAGATCGCGCCACTTCAACCTGCTGCTGCGCAGACCGGATGTCCAGCAACGCATCGCGCACATCCGCATCCACCTGCGCATTCGCATCGCTCAGTTGCGCGCGCGACGTGTCCAGCTGCGCCTGCGCCACCTCGGCCTGCCCGCGCAATGAGAACTCCTCAAACAACGGCGCCGTGATTGTCCCTTGCGCATCACCAGTCCCATGCGAATGCCGGACGTTCACGCCAATATCGCCGTAGTCTCCCTGAAACTGCAGCTTGGGAATCCGCGCGGCCGTTGCTGCCTTGCGCTGCTCCTCCGCCGCCTTGGTCTGCTCCAGCATCGCGGCCAGGTCTTTGCGATTGGCATGCGCATCACGAATCGCCGCATCCACATCGATCTGGTCAAACGCCGCATAGGGAGCCGTGTCCGTCAGGTTGAACTGCTGCCCCAGCGGCAATCCAATCACGCGCGCCAGCGCCAGCTTGTCTTTTTCGAGGCCGTTCTGCGCCGTAATCAATTGCTGCTCCAGCGTCTGGTAGTCCACCCGCGCGCGCAGATCGTCCAGCAGCGGGGCGGTGCCCGCCTCATGATTCGCCGATGCCTGATCGAGCGATACCTTTGAAGTCTTGACCTGCGCCTCTACGCTCGCCACCTGGGTCTGATCGGCAATAACCAGCAGATAGGCGTTGCCCACCGTCAGCACCACCAGGTCGCGCGCATCTTCGGCCGACAATTGCGCGGCGGCAAAATTGTGCCGCGCCGCCAGATAATTCCGCAGCGACGCCACATCCACCAGCGACCATGTCAGCGTTGCCCGCAGGTCGGTGTAGCCAAACGGCCCGATGATCGTCGGAAAGCCCGGGATCCGCAGACCCTCGGCTGGCAGGTCCACCTGCAACTCCGCTTCCTTGGCGCTGAAGTCCACCTCAGGCAGCAGCGATTGCAACTGGCTCATGCGCTGCCCGCGCGCTCCGGCCTTCTGCGTGGCGCTCAAAATCACGCCCAGGTTGTTCCTGAGCCCGCGCTGCATCGCGTCGTCCAGCGACAGATCGATAGGCTGCGCCGACACCGCGCCCGTCGCCACGCTGCCTTGAAAACTCTGCGCCGTCGGGCCCGAACTCTGCTGCAGCGCCTGCCCCGGCAGCGCCTGGGCGCACATCATCGCCGGCGCCGCCATCGCAACGCTCAGCAACATCGCTACCCATACATAAAAGGATTTCTTGCTCGATTCGTTTCGGACCATCAATCGTCTTTCGAAGTGCCGCAGATTGTCTCGCTGGTTGGCTTAAAGCGTTCGCATCCCTATGGATGTCTGAACCCGCCCGCCGGGTTCAAATGTAGTGTATCGAAGACCCGTCTCGACAGACCGTATTCGTTCACACATTTCAGCCCTGCTTGACCAGAATCGCCCTTTTGGTTAGCCCAGACCAAATCCTCGCTTCCCCGTCATTCTCGTCCAGCCTTTTCGGCCTTACCGGTCTGCTGCATGCAATGCCCGCTGGATGCAATGCCCCATCTGGTATCGTGCTTGGCTATGAAAGAACACTCGCTTCGCCGCGGCCTCAAATCCTGCACCGTCTTCTTCACCTTCGCTCTCTTCGCAGTCGCGCCGCTTGCAGCCCAGACGCAGGCCCCCGTCGTCCCCGATTGGGCGCAGCCCGGCTCGGCCACTCACACCCAGGTGCCCCCGCCCGCCGATTTCCACCGCGCGCCCACTACCGTCGTCGCGCCCATCGGCATCTTTGACGGCCAGTCCGACATCGGCAGCGCCGTCGTCCCCGGCAGCGCAAAATTTGACGCCGACAACGGCACCTACACCGTCAACTCCGCCGGCTATAACATCTGGTACACCCGCGACGAATTCCGCTACCTCTGGAAAAAGATGTCGGGCGACGTCTCCCTCGCCGCCGACGTCAGCTTTCTCAATCCCAAAGGCTACGACGACCGCAAGGTCGTGCTCATCATCCGCCAATCCCTCGACGACGATTCCAAAGAAGCCATGATCGCCGAACACTGGGCCGGCATGATTCACCTCGCCCAGCGCCCCTCCACCGGCGCCATGATCACCGACATGCAATATCGCTTCGGCGGCGGTCTCAACGGCGTCCACGCCAAACGCATCGGCATCGAAAAACACGGCGACTCGGTCGCCATCTTCATCAGCGTCCTCGGCGAACCGATGCACCAGTTCGGCCCGCCCATCCAGATTCACTTCGACGCGCCCTTCTACGTCGGCATCGGCTTCTGCTCCCACCTGCCCGCCACCGTTGACACCGGCGTCTTCAACAAAGTGATCCTCGAGAACGTCGCCGGACAAGTGCAATGATCTGCCATTTTCCGTTTCATCTTCTGAGGTTGCGGCCGTGAAAATTGCCCTGCGAATTATCGCTTTTCTGCTGATCGCCATGGGAATCATCTGGTTCCTGCAGGGCATCAACGTGCTCCCCGGCAGCTTCATGACCGGCCAGCTCCGCTGGGCGTGGCGCGGAGGCATCACCGCCGCTGTCGGCGTCGCACTCCTGCTCGTCGCCCAGCGCTGGCGAAAATAGAGAACTGGCCCACCTCCTCTCGTCCAGCCTCCTCGGCCTTACGGGTCCGCCCCTACCCGGCGCTGGCCCACTACTCTCTCCCAGCCTCTTCAGCCCTACGGGTCGGCTGCATGCAATGCTTTTAGCGGTGGATTAACATCGTTTCGCCTCCGCATCCTATATGAATTACGTGAGCGGGCAGGTCTTCTCCCGTGCATGCCCGTGCTCCCGCAACCCACTCAAACGCGGTAGACTGACCAACACGCGCACTGGACGGACTCAGATGGCACGCACCTCACAGAAACAAAACCTCTTCAACGGACGCGACTTCTCCTGGATGCAGTTCAATCGCCGCGTCCTCGAAGAAGCCGAAGATCCCGCCAATCCCCTGCTTGAGCGCGTCAAGTTCCTCGCCATTACCGGCTCCAACCTCGACGAATACGTCGAGATCCGCCAGGCCGGTCTCATGCAGCGTATTGAGGATGGCTACCGCGAACAAGGCTACGACGGCCTGCGCCCCGACGAATCCCTCGCCCAGCTCACCGCCGAGATTCACACCTTCGTCGACGCCCAATACCGCTGCTGGAACGACCACCTGCTGCCCGCTCTCACCAAACAGGGTGTGCGCCTGCTCGAGTGGGACGAGCTCGACGAATCTGCCCGCGCCTTTGCCCAAAGTTATTTCCAGCGAGAGGTCGATCCCCTCCTCACCCCCATCGCCATCGATCCCGCGCATCCCTTTCCGCGCGTGCTCAACAAGGCCCTCTGCCTCGCCCTGCTGCTCCGCCGCAAGCGCAAAAGCTCCGGCCCTCAGGTGCTTGGCGTCGTCACCGTCCCCCGCGCGCTGCCTCGCTTCATTCGCCTGCCCGGCAACGACGGCGCCTACGACTACGTCCTGCTTCAGGACCTCATCGCGCAAAATCTTGCCGGCATGTATCGCGGTTACGAGGTCCTCGCCCGCACCGCTTTCCGCGTCACCCGCAACTCCAACCTCTACTTCGAAGAGGAAGAGGCGCGCTCTTTGCTTGAGACCATTCGCTTCGAGCTCCACAATCGCCGCAAAGGCGACGCCGTTCGTCTCGAAATTGAAACCGGCGCCGACCCTGAGATCGTCGAGCGTCTTCGCACCAATTTTGAACTCGATGAGGACCAGGTTTTCCGCGATGACGGCCCCGTCAATCTTTCGCGCCTCATGTTTTTCTACGGAGACGTCCAGCGCCCCGATCTCAAGTTCCCGCCCTTCACGCCCAAGCCGCTTCTGCTCAGCCGCAAGTCTACCGACATCTACGACGAGCTTCGTCACCACGACATCGTGCTCCACCATCCCTATGATTCTTACGATCCGGTGGTCGAGTTCATCGAGCACGGCGCAGTCGATCCCGCCGTTGTCACCATCAAGCAGACCCTCTATCGCACCAGCCAGGATTCGCCGATGTTCCAGGCGCTCATCGAGGCCGCTGCCACTAAAGAGGCCACGCTCGTCGTCGAGCTCATGGCCCGCTTCGATGAAGCTTCTAATATCCGCTGGGCGCGCAGCATGGAAGACGCGGGCGTCCAGGTCTTTCACGGCGTCGTCGGTCTCAAGACCCACTGCAAGCTCGCCATGCTCGTGCGCCGCGACGAAGACGGCGTGACCCGCCGCTACTGCCATCTCGGCACCGGCAACTACAACCCGGTCACTGCGCGCTTCTACACCGACCTCAGCCTGCTCACCAGCGATCCGCAGATCACCGAGCGTGTGCACATGGTCTTTAACTACCTCACCGCGCACGCCGAGATCGACGACTATCGCCCGCTGCTCGTCGCCCCGCTCACCATGGCCGAGAGCTTCCTCGGCCTCATCCGCCGCGAAACGGAACACGCCCGCGCCGGCCGACCCGCCCATATCGTCGCCAAGATGAATGCGCTGCTCGAACCCTCCGTCATTGAGGCCCTTTATACGGCTTCCCAGGCAGGCGTCGAGATCGACCTCATCATTCGCGGCCTCTCCATCCTGCGTCCCGGCGTCAAAGGATTGTCTGATCGCATCCGCGTCCGCTCCGTCGTCGGCCGTTTTCTTGAGCACTCGCGCATCTTCCACTTCGCGAACGGCGGCGACGATGAAATCTATCTCGGCTCCGCCGACTGGATGCCGCGCAATCTCTTCGAGCGCTGCGAAGTCGTCT
>Ga0181537_10004317_pt1 | contig 11820 bp, 8 predicted proteins | sample PEATcosm2014_Bin_39_FD_119765 | JGI IMG/M metagenome (GOLD analysis project Ga0181537, IMG submission 119765) | Peatland microbial communities from MTU Mesocosm Facility, Houghton, MI, USA - PEATcosm2014_Bin23_10_metaG | ecosystem: Environmental > Terrestrial > Soil > Wetlands > Peat | place... | reverse complement strand
TGCTGGCCTGCCTGCTACTCGGATTCTGCGGCGTGGCATCCGCCGTCGGCGACGGCCAGACGCCCTCGAGCGGCGCGTGGGAATACCTGCAGCGCCAGTTTTACCCGGACCGAACCCTGGGTGTGCTCGACGAGCGCTTCATGAGCCTTGAGGCGCCGGCGAATACGCCGGATCCGGCGGCGACGCCGCTGACCTTGCACTTTGGCGATGCCGCCGTCGGACACATCAAGCAGATCCGGGTCATCATCGACAACAATCCATCGCCGGTGGCTGCGACCTTCGATGTCGCCAGCGGCGCACGCGTGGCCGAAATCGGTCTGCGTGTACGCATCGATCGCTTTACCTCGGTGCGCGCGATCGCCGAGACCACCGATGGCAGGGTCGAGATGCGCAGCGCCTGGGTCAATGCCAGCGGCGGGTGCTCCGCGCCGCCGAGTGCGCTGAGTGCTGGTACGCTCGGCGAGATTCGTTTCCGGCCATCGCCCGACGCCAGGTCGATGCTGGTCAGCATCCGGCATCCCAACAATTCCGGATTCCAGATCGATCCGCGCAGCGGCGAGCCCATCGCCTCGCATTACGTGTCGCACCTGCGCTTCAGCAGCGATGGCCGCACGCTGCTTGAGGCCAACACGGGCATCTCGCTGAGCGAAAATCCGACCCTGCGTATCGCATCCGATCAGCCGCTGCCGGCGCCGATCAGCCTCGACGTGGTCGACTCGACCGACGCGCACTTCAACGCCAGCTGGAGCGGCGCGCTCGCCGGAAACTCCGCGAGCAGCTCGGCGTCGGGGGCTGGCGGCACGCGTTGAGATGCAGCCTCGGGCGTTCCTGCAAACACTGACCTGGCCGCTCATCGCCCTGCTGTCGCACCCCGGCGCGCTCGCCATCGCCGGCGCGCCAGGGTTCCAGCTCCAGCAACTGGCCCCGGGAGTGTTCGTCCACATCGGGCAGCAGCTGGCGCTGGATGCGCCGGGTCACGACGACATCGCCAATATCGGCTTCGTACTCGGCACGCACTGCGTCGCGGTCATCGATACCGGCGGCTCGGTGCGCGTCGGCCGCGCGCTGCGCGCGGCCATCCGCCAGCGCAGCCGCGTGCCGATCTGCTACGTCATCAACACCCACGTGCACGTCGATCATGTGCTGGGCAATGCAGCCTTTGTGCAGGAGCGTCCGAAGTTCGTCGGCCATGCGGCGCTGGCGGCGGCGCTGGCGCGCAGCCGCGACTTTTTCGTGCAGCAGTACGCCGAGGATCTGGACCAGCCTCCCGATACAGCGCAGATCATCGGACCGGATATCGCCGTCGGGCAGACGCTGGTGCTTGATCTGGGTGACCGGCGCCTGAGCCTGCGTGCGTGGCCGGTCGCTCACACCGATTGCGACCTGACGGTGTTCGATGAGCGCAGCGGCACGTTGTGGACCGGGGATCTTCTGTTTCGCGACCGGCTGCCAGCCGTGGACGGCAGCGCCAGCGGTTGGCTGAGCGTGCTCGATGAGCTGGAGCGGTTGCAGGTGACGCGCGCGATACCCGGCCACGGTCCGGTCGCCAGTGACCTGCCGATGGCGCTTCAGCCCGAGCGCCGCTACCTGCGCGCACTGATCGACGGCGTGCGTGACGAGTTGGCGCGCGGCGGCTCGATGCAGCAGGCCATCGTGCAGGTGGCAGCCGCCGAGCAGCCGCACTGGCTGCTGTGGGACAGCACCCATGCGCGCAACGTGGCGCATGTCTATGAACAGATGGAATGGCAGTGATCGGGCGCCGCCGCTGGCTGCAGATGGCGGCGCTGGCCGCGATCGGAGCCGCCCGCGGCTGGCGCCGCGCCGGCGCATCGCCGCTGCGGCCGGCGGGCCGCGTGGTGATCGTCGGTGGCGGCTTTGCCGGCTCGGCCTGCGCACTGTTTCTGCGGCGCCTTGACCCGGCGCTCGACATCACGCTGGTCGATCCGCTCGAGCGCTATGTCACCTGTCCGATGAGTAACGAAGTGCTGGCCGGCTGGCGTGACCTGGCATCGATCACGGTGCCGCGCGCCGGCAGCACGCGCGCCGGGGTAAGGCGGGTGCGCGAGCGCGTCGACACCATCGAGCCGCAGCAGCGCCGCATCCGGCTCGAGGGTGGACAATCCCTAGCGTTCGACCGCCTGGTGGTCGCGCCCGGCATTCGAATGCTGTGGAACAGGATCGAAGGCTACGATGACCGCGCCGCGCGGGCGATGCCGCACGCCTGGCAGGCCGGCGAACAGACACAGCGCCAGGCGCAGCAACTGCAGGCGATGGATGATGGCGGCGTGGTCGCGATCAGCGTGCCTTCCGGCCTGATGCGCTGCCCGCCAGCCCCTTACGAGCGTGCCAGCCTGATTGCGAATTACCTGTCGCAACACAAGCCGCGCTCGAAGGTGCTGATCTTCGATGCCAATAATCACTTTCCGCGCCAGGATGTCTTCACCGAAGCCTGGCGCTCACTATATCCCGGCAAGATCGAATGGATTGCGTCCACCGCGGACGGTGCGGTGGTGCGCGTCGATGCCGCCAGCCTGACCTTGTATACCGGCAACGCCGCGCACCCGGTGGCGGTCGCGAACATCATTCCGCCGCAGGCGCCTGGGCAGATCGCGGCCGATACCGGCCTGGCCTCCGACCATGGCTGGTGTCCGGTAGCACGCGACACGTTTGAATCGCAGCTGCTGCCCGGCGTGCATGTGATCGGCGACGCCTGTATTGCCGACGCGATGCCGAAGTCGGCCTCGGCCGCGTGTAGCCAGGCGCGGCAGTGCGCGCGCGCGATCGTCGCACTGCTGGCCGGTCGCGAGGTACCGCAGCCCGCCTTCGACAGCGTCTGCTACAGCTTTGTCAGCCGGCAGCGTGCGATTGCGACCCACGGCCGCTTTGCCGTCCAGGACGGCAGCATCGTCGCGATGGCATCGCCGGCGTCCTCCGCCGCTGGCGGCACCGGCGCCGGTGGGCAGCAGGCGCGTGCGGCGCAGCTGTGGTATCGAGAGATTCGCGCCACTGCGTTTGGCGGCTAGCTGATTTCTTCCTCGAATCGGACACTGAGCTTGCGATAAAGCACCTTGGCAAGCGGGTTGTAGCCGAAAAAGGCGACCGCCGCATCCATCCACGTCAGCGGACGCGCACGCGCGATCTCGCGCGCGCTCCTCAACAGCTGTGACGGCATGGAGGAGGGAGACGGATCGAACACCTCGGCCTCATGCGTGTCTTCGTTTTTCTCGAGCACGTTCCGTGTCACCTTCGAGAACACGTGCATTCCGCCGTTCGTCTGGTAAATGCGGTACTCCTCCCAGTGTCCTTCCGGCGCCGAAGCCGGCGCTGCAGATGCCAGCAGCGCTCCGGCGAATCGCAGATCTGCCTTGCCATCCCTGGTGACGATGTGTTCCTTCTTTACCCCGACGTCCGCGTCGTCATCCAGCGCAGGCAGGTGAGCCTGCATCCTGGCTTTGATGATCGATACCTTGGCGGCCGGCGACCCAGCCTCTTTGCTGGGTGCGCGGTCACTGCTCGCGCTCTTCCCGGACGTGTCGGTGGCTGCAGGGGGCGTGGCGTCCTTGCGCGCCGCTTGCGGTGCGCCATCCTTGCTTGAGGTGTCGGTGCTTTTGTGACCATCAGCGGCCACGGACACGGATATCGATACCGGCAGGGCTCCGCTTACCCGCGGCTGTGAAAGTTCCTCGGTGCGTTCGGCGCTCATCAGTTTAGCCTCGCGATAAAGCGGCAAGAACTAAAGTGTGCCCCTGAAGTCCGGCGCGGATCAGTCAGGAATTTGCGCTTGCGCTCGTCAGCGCGCGCTCACGTGAAGCTCGCTAGCTGCGGCTCAACTCCCGGTGCTCGGATCGTATTGCCACAGGTCGTTGAGGTAGCCTACGTCCCCGGTTGAGTCGTAGCCGTAGCCGCCGAACAGCCACAGGTTGCCGGAGGAGTCGATCCAGGAGCTCATGGAATTGCGCCCTCCCGGCACGGTGCTGGGCGTGCCGGTGCCCTGGGTACCGTAGACTCCAGCGGCATCGTCGCCGTATCCGCCACTGACCCAGGTCCACAGTGCGGTGCTCGGACTGAATCGCCACAGATCATTCAGGTTTCCTACAGCGGCGGTTGAGTTATAGCCGACCCCGCCGAACAGCCACAGGTTGCCGGAGGAGTCGGTCCAGGAGCTGGCTGCCTGGCGCGCTCCCGGCAGGTTACCGGTGGCGGCGGTTCCCAGCGTACCGTAGACCCCGCTGGCATTGGCCGCGTCCTCGCCATCGATCCAGTCCCACAGTCCGCTGCTCGGACTGTACTGCCACATATCGTTGAGCCTGCCCAAACTGCCGGTCGAGTCGTAGCCATAGCCGCCGAACAGCCACAGGTTGCCGGACGAGTCGATCCAGGTGCTGATGGAATTGCGCCCTCCCGGCACGTTGCCGGCCGCGGCGGTGGCCTGGGTGCCGTAGACGCCGCTGGCGTTCTTGCCTTTTCCGCCACTGATCCAGGTCCACAGTCCGGTGCTTGGATGGTATCGCCACAGGTCGTTCAGGTTTCCTGCAGCGCCGCTCGAGTCATAGCCATCCCCGCCGAACAGCCACAGGTTGCCGGACGAGTCGGTCCAGGAGCCGGCCGCATAGCGCGCTCCCGGCACATTGCCGGCCGCGGCCGAGCCCTGGGTGCCGTAGACCCCGCTGGCATCGTGTGCGTTGCCGCCACTGACCCAGGTCCACAGCCCGGTGCTCGGACTGAATCGCCACAGATCGTTCAGGTTTCCTACAACGCCGGTGGCGTCATAGCCAACCCCCCCGAACAGCCACAGGTTGCCGGACGAGTCGGTCCAGGAGCTGGCCGAATAGCGCGCTCCAGGCACGTTGCCCGCCGCGGCTGTGCCCAGCGTGCCGTAGACTCCGCTGCCGTTGTCTGCGTTGCCGCCGCTGACCCAGGTCCACAGCCCGGTGCTCGGACTGTATTGCCACAGATCGTTCAGGTATCCGGTCGCGCCGGTAGCGTCGTAGCCGACTCCTCCGAACAGCCAGAACCTGCCGGACGCGTCGGTCCATGAGCTGGTCCAATAGCGTGCGCCGGGTATGTTGCTGGCCGAGGCGCTGCCCTGGATGCCGTAGTCACCGCTGGCATTGACCTTGTCCGCGCCTTCCTTCCAGGTCCACTGGCCGAAGCCGCACACCACCGCCACATTGCCGACACTGCCGGTGTCCATCCCGCTGCCGCCACTGGTTACCTCGCATAGCTCTCCGGTCGGTTGCGTCTGCACCGTCACCGAGTAGCTGGAGCCGGCGGTAAATGAGGTCGGAAACAGCCAGGAGGTCGCGCCCGCCGAGACAGTCACGGTGGCGGTGCCGTTGGCCAGCACCACGCTGCTGACTGCCAAGCCGCTGATCGTGCCGCCCACGGTGTAGTTGGTGCTGGCGGTCGCAGTGCTCGAACTGCTGCTATGACCACAAGCCGCAAGTGTGAGGGCGACGGCAACCAGACCGATCGTCTGCATTGCCGCAACGACGGTGCTCAGCGAGCGACTTGCTCGTGGACACATTGCATTTCTCCTGCTGAGCCGCCGGCTTGTTCCGGTCACTACGGCGGTACAAATTGCCACAGATCGTTCAGATAGCCGTTGTCGGCTGAGCCGTAGCCGGCCCCGCCAAACAGCCACAGATAGCCGGAGGAGTCGATCCACGAATTCGACGCCTGGCGCGCCCCCGGCACGGTGCTGGCCGAGACCGTGCCCTGCGTGCCATAGATGCCGACGGCATTGGCGCCGTTTCCGCCACTGACCCAGGTCCACTGCCCGCTGCTCAGACTGTAGCGCCACAGGTCGTTGAGGTAGCCCACACCGCCGGTTGACCCATAGCCGCTGCCGCCGAACAGCCACACGGTGCCGGAGGAGTCAATCCAGGTATTGGCTGCCTGGCGTGCCCCCGGGACGTTGCTGGCCGCGGCGGTGCCCTGCGTGCCGTAGACCCCGCTGGCATTGTCCGCGTTGCCGCCATTGATCCAGGTCCATTGACCGGTGCTTGGACTGAATCTCCACAGGTCGTTGAGGTAGCCCACCGCGTCGGTGGCGTCGTAGCCATAGCCGCCGAACAGCCACAGGCCGCCGGAGGAGTCGACCCAGGCATTGGCGGCCTGGCGCGCTCCCGGCACGTTGCTGGCCGCGCTGGCGCCTTGCTTGCCGTAGACACCGCCGGCATTGACAGCGGTGTCGCCACTGATCCAGGTCCAAAGTCCGGTGCTCGGACTGTATCTCCACAGATCGTTAAGGCTGCCGAGCCTGCCGGTGGAGTCGTAGCCATAGCCACCAAACAGCCACAGGTCACCGGCGTCGATCCAGGCGCTGGCCGAATAGCGCGCTCCGGGCACGGTGGCGGAGCCGGGGCCACCCTGGATGCCGTAAGTGCCACTGACGTTGGCTGCGTTTCCGCCGCTGACCCAGGTCCACTCCCCGCTGCTCGGACTGAATTGCCACAGATCGTTGAGGGCGCCCACTGCGCCGGTGGAGTCGTAGCCATAGCCGCCGAATAGCCAAAGGTTGCCCGCGGCGTCTTTCCAGGAGCTGGCTGAATAGCGCGCGCCAGGCAGGTTGCTGGCCGCAGCGATGCCCTGCGTGCCATAGGCCCCGCTGCCGTTGCCTGCGTTTCCGCCACTGACCCAGGTCCACAGTCCGGTGCTCGGGCTGTATTGCCAAAGATCGTTGAGGCTGGCCAAACCTCCGGCTGAGGCATAGCCATAGCCACCGAACAACCAGAAGTCGCCGGACGAGTCGGTCCAGGAGCTCGAGTTATAGCGCGCGCCCGGCAGGTTGGTGGTCGCGGCGGCGCTCTGCGTACCGTAGACCCCGGTGGCATTGACCGTGTCCAAGCCACCTTCCCAGGTCCACTGCCCAAAGACGTTGCATGCCACCGTCACGTTGTCCACGTCAGCGGTCAGCGCCGTCCCGCTGCCGCCACTGGTGACCTCGCACAGTTCTCCGACCGGTTGCGTCTGCACCGTCACCGAGTAGCTGCTGCCCGCGGCAAAGGTGCCCGCAAACACCCAGGAGGTCGCGCCGGCCGCGACGGTCAGGGTGGTGTCGCCGTTGTAGACCAGCACCAGGCCACTCGCCGTCAAACCACTGATCGTGCCGCCCACGGTGTAGTCCGAGCTGGTCGAACTGTGCTTGCCACACGCTGCGAGCGCCAGGACGGCCGCCATCGGGTAGATACTCCGCATCGCCCGCACAGCAGCGCCCAGCCAGGGTAGCGGGTAGCTCGACTTGCCTTTCATGCCTTCTCTCTCTTTACCAGACGCGTTCGCGGTGGCGAGCCCTTCACGGGCTCTGCGAAAATCGCCACAGGTCATTCAGGTCGTCCTGCACGCCCGATGAATCGAAACCGAAGCCGCCGAACAGCCAGAAATTGCCGCTGCTGTCGAGCCAGCCGGCCGCCTGTTCGCGCGCACCGGGAATGTTGCTGCCGGCCGGAACGCCCTGCAGACCGTAAGTCCCGGCCGAGGCTGAAGATGAGGAGCCGCCGATCCACGTCCACACACCGGAGCTGAGTTGGTACTCCCACAGGTCGTTCAGATTTCCCAGAGCGCCGCCCTGGGCGTAGCCGTAGCCGCCGAAAAGCCAGAAATTCCCGGCGTGATCGCTCCACGACACGGCGAGCACGCGCGCACCCGGGCCGTTGCCAGCGCCGCCCGCGTGCTGCGTTCCGTAGATGCCCGCGGCATTTGGCGTATCAGAGCCCCCGACCCAGGTCCATTGGCCGCTGCCAGGGTTGTATTCCCACAGGTCGCTGTATTCCTGGGCGACGCCGCTCGGATTCAGACCCAGACCGCCAAACAGCCACACATTGCCGCTCGCATCCAACCAGGCGTTGCCACCCATACGGGCCGCAGGCACGTTACTGGCGGCCGCGGTCCCCTGCGTGCCATATACGCCCGCGGCATTGGGCGTGTCAGAGCCGCCAACCCAGGTCCACAGTCCGGTGATCGGGTTGTAACTCCACAGGTCGCTGAACACGGCGGAATAGCCGCCGGTCGTCTTGACCCGGGCGCCGCCAAACAGCCAGAAGACGCCGGCGCTGTCGACCCAGCAGATCGCATCGGTACGCGCCGGCGGCAGATTGCTGACCGCTGCGACACCCGCTGTGCCGTAAATGCCAGCGTTGGCCGCAAGCTTCGAGCCGCCGACCCAGGTCCACATTCCGCTGGTCGGGCTGTAGCTCCAGAGGTCGTTGAATTCCTCGGAGCTCTGACCAGCGAGGCTGTCGCCGCCGAACAGCCAGAGATTGCCCGCGGCGTCGGTCCAATGGGCGGCGCCCTCGCGCGCGCCCGGATTATTGCTGGCAGCCGCCGTGCCTTGCGAGCCGTAGGAGGCTGCGGCGCCCACCGTGTCAGAACCGCCTTGCCACACCCATTGACCCGCAGCGGGAGCGTACTCCCACAGATCATTGAGCATGGCAACATTGCCGGCACTGTTGCCGCCAAACAGCCAGAAATTACCGGCCGCATCGGTCCATGCGACGGGCTGCCGGCGCGCACCCGGCGTATTCTTCGCCGCCGCGGTGCCTTTTGTGCCATAGACGCCGGGGGCGTTCACGTAGTTCGAGCCGGCAACCCAGGTCCATACATCAGTGGCAGTCGAGCTCAAACTGCAGGCGATGATGACATTCGTCACCGAAGCGGTGGCCGTACCGCTACCGTTGCTGACCGTGCAGGTCTGGTTGGCGGGCTGCGTCGCGATGGTGACGTGATACGGTGAGTCGGGTTGCACCGTGACATCGAAACTAAAGGAACCATCGCTGGAGAGCGAGAGGCTGTCGCCGCCGTTATTCTCCAGGACGATTGTCCCGGACAGACCGGCGATGCTGCCGCCGATCGAATAGGTCAGCGGTGCGGGGGCGGGAGTGGTTGTTTCCGTATGATGCCCGCACCCCGACAGTACAGTGGCGAGTCCGATGACCGGCAGTGGAAGCAGATGGCGCATGGCAAAGCCCGTCAAGTCGGTTTGGCGATAAACAAATCTGGAGGCAAATCACCGCTGCAGGAGGTGGCGGCTGGAAGCTCCGCACATCCTCTCCTTCCCGCAGTTAGTGAGCTCCCCGCAGTTAGAGTGCAAGCCTGGCGCCCGAGTTCAATGCTGATGCCGCCTTGGCGGGACTGGCAGCTGCCTGCGTAGGGACTATGTTCTAACGCTCCGTCTGGCGCAAGCATTGCCCGCGTGTTGCTTGCGAAATAACGCCGCACGTACAAGATGGTTGACCCCATTGTCAACCCACCCTCCATAGTAGTATCTGCGGCCATAGTAGTATCTGCGGGGCATGAACGCGCGCACGCTGATGGTTCAGGGCACGACCTCGGACGCCGGCAAGAGCACGCTGGTCGCCGGACTGTGCCGTGTGCTGCATCGACAGGGAGTGCGCGTTGCGCCGTTCAAGCCCCAGAACATGTCGCTCAACAGCGCGGTGAGCGTCGATGGCGGCGAGATTGGCCGTGCCCAGGCGCTGCAGGCGCAGGCCGCCGGCATCGAAGCGACGGTCGATCTGAATCCGGTGCTGCTCAAGCCTGAGAGCGATACGCACGCACAGGTCATCGTCCACGGCGTGGCGATCGGCGCGATGGGTGCCGTCGACTACCACGACTACAAGCGCATCGCGCGCGCCGCGGTGCTGTCGTCGTACCAGCGACTGCGGGCGGGCTACGATACCGTGGTGGTCGAAGGTGCCGGCTCACCCGCCGAGATCAACCTACGCGACGGGGATATCGCCAACATGGGTTTTGCCGAGGCGGTAGATTGCCCGGTGGTTCTTATCGCCGATATCGACCGTGGTGGCGTGTTCGCGCACCTGGTGGGCACGCTGGCGCTGCTGAGCCGGAGCGAGCAGGCCCGCGTTACCGGATTCGTCATCAACCGCTTTCGCGGCGATCTGGCGCTGCTGCAGCCGGGGCTCGACTGGCTCGAGCGCCGGACCGGCAAGATGGTGTTTGGCGTGCTGCCCTATCTGCACGGGCTGTACCTGGATGCCGAGGATGGCATCGGGCGCATGCCAGGCGCAGCGCCAGCGCACGAGCGGCTGCAAGTGGTCGTTCCAGTGCTGCCGCGCATCAGCAATCACACCGATTTTGATCCGCTGCGACAGCATCCGCAGGTCAGCCTGCACTACGTCGACGGCGCGCAAGCTGCGCCGGCCGCCGACCTGATCATCCTGCCGGGATCAAAGAATGTGCGGGCTGATCTGGAATGGCTGCGCGCCCATGGCTGGGCGCAGCACCTGCAGCGGCATCTGCGCTATGGCGGCAAGCTGCTGGGTGTGTGCGGCGGCTTCCAGATGCTCGGACGCACAATCGCCGATCCGCACGGCGTTGAAGGCCCGGCGGGGGAGTCCGCGGGCTTCGGCTGGCTGGATATGCATACGGTGCTGCGGCAACGCAAACAGCTGTACAACGTCGCGGGCACGCTGTGCCTGGAGCAGGCGCCAGTGAGCGGCTATGAGATCCATTCAGGTCACACTGAAGGCACGGCGATGGATATCCCGTGCGTGATGCTCGCAGATGGACGGCGCGATGGCGCGCTGTCAACCGACGGGCAGGTGCTCGGCAGTTACCTGCACGGCCTGTTCGAGCAGTCCGCGGCCTGCAGCGCGCTACTGCGCTGGGCAGGTTTGTCGCAGCCCATGAGTGTCGATCACGCCGCGCGGCGCGAGCAGATGCTCGATCGCCTGGCGGACGCGATCCAGCACTCGCTCGATGTGCCGCGTCTGCTGGGCGTCCGGCCGTGAATGGCGCGGCTCGAAGCCCGCGCTCGCGCGCGGGCTCCTGCATCGCCTGTGACGCTGGTTACTTGCCGTTGACCGGCAGGGTCGCCGCGATTGCCGTGGCAGCGGCACTGCATTCCGGATGTCCCCAACCACTTTTGCTCAAGCCGGACATCTGACCCGCCTGCGGCGTGATGTCGTACACGATATTGTCCAAGCGGGCGGGATCTCCGCTCACGCCTGCCGGCACGTGATCAAGTCCCAGGGTGTGACGGGTACGCCAGGCGATGTTGTGGTCGGCGCAGGAGCTGTCGCCGCTGACGCCGATCGCTCCGAGCAGCGTGTGGCCCTTGCCGTACAGCGCCAGCCCGCCGCCGAATACATTCACCCCGCCGACGCGATAACCCACCATCGGATCACCGGAGGTGCCAAAGTTGGTGGCCGGTCCCAGGTACGCCAGCGCTGCGTCGACCGGGTTGCTGGCCTGCAGGCCAAAGAGGCTGCCTCCGGGCTGCACCGCGGTATAGAGGTTGGCGGTGGACAAGGCGAGGCCGGGCAGGCTGAAGGCGTTCGCGGTATAGGCCTTCTGCGCCGATATCACGCGGCTGCCGGGCCACTGTGAGCCGCGATCCGAGCCGGTGAATGCGACTGCGCACACCTCACCGTCACGGTCGACGATCGTGCCCCACATCTCCAGGCCGAATCCGCCATTGGCTTCGGCCTGGGCGCTGACCAGCGCAGCCTTGAGCGCGGCGTGGCTCGGTAGCGATCCACATTCCCAGGCATTGGCCGGGGTGATTGCGGTCATGCACAGCGCGATCGCTGCACCGCCGACCAGTTGTGACGGACGGAACTTTGAGACGAACATGATGCTTCTCCGTAGTGTTTTAATTTGCTGTTAGCGGAATTGTTTGCTGTTTGCAGCGAAGATCGGGAATTGACGAACGCGTAGAGCCGCGACGGCATTCATGATGATCCTGCTGCCCCTTTATTACCGAACCATTACCGAAATTACCGAACCTGTTTATCCGGCCTTTCCAGGCGCGTCAATGCCGAGTTCGATCCGCGCTAGCCTACTCCTGTAGCTATTCGC
>Ga0181537_10004315_pt1 | contig 11822 bp, 13 predicted proteins | sample PEATcosm2014_Bin_39_FD_119765 | JGI IMG/M metagenome (GOLD analysis project Ga0181537, IMG submission 119765) | Peatland microbial communities from MTU Mesocosm Facility, Houghton, MI, USA - PEATcosm2014_Bin23_10_metaG | ecosystem: Environmental > Terrestrial > Soil > Wetlands > Peat | place... | reverse complement strand
GGCGAGCCAGGGCCACGCCCAGGCCCAGGCCAATCTCGGTGCGTTGTTCCTCGAAGAGGCGGCGCGGCGCAATTCGTCGGCCGATGCCGACAAGGCGCGCTCCTGGCTCACCAAAGCGGCCTCCCAGGGCAGCGTCGAGGCCATGTACAACATGGGGCTGCTGCTCCGTCACGGTTACGGCAGCGAACCGAGGCTCAAGGGCGCGCGCGGCTGGTTCGACTCGGCGGCCAAGGGCGGCAGCGCCGGCGCGCTGACCCAGATCGGCCACCTCATAGCGGCGGACGGCGATCAATCGACCGCGGTGAAGTATTTCCGGGACGGCGCCGAACTCGGCGACGCCGAAGGACAGTTCAGCCTCGCCTGCTGTTTGCGCGAAGGCAACGGCGTCGATCGCGACCGGGTGCAGGCGGCGCATTGGTTCAAGGCCGCCGCCGAGCAGGACATGACCGAGGCGCAATACATCCTGGGTTGCATGCTGCTTGAAGAAAAAGCCAGCACGCGCAGCCTGAAGCAGGCGCAGCGCTGGTTCCAGCAGGCCGCGACGCGCGGCCACGCCATGGCGCAATACGAGGCCGCCGAGGGCTTCCGCCTCGGCCGTGGCACTGCGGTGGATTTCGGACGCGCAGTGGCGTTTTTCCGCATGGCGGCCGACCAGGGCCACGTCGCCGCGCAGTTCGGCCTGGGCGCCATGTTCGAGTCGGGCGCCGGATTCCGCGAACCGAAGCTGACCGACGCCGCCACCTTGTACCGCCGCGCGGCGATCGGCGGCCACCCGGGCGCCGCGCACAATTACGGCATCATGCTGGCGCGCGGCATCGGCGTGGAGCCGGACAAAGTGTTCGCGCGCGACGTGCTCGAATACGCAATCTCGCTCGGCGCCGACGAGGCCATGGCCACCCTGGCGCACATGCTGGTGAAAGACGGCGACCTGGTAGGTGCGGCGAAATGGACTTTTCTCGCACTGCAAAACGATCCGGAGGGCGCAGGCAAGAAGTTGCTGGACTCGTTGAAGACACGGCTGCCGGTCGAGGCGCTGGTCGATGCCGAAAAGCGCGCCCGCCTGTGGCGCCGCAAGCCGGTGGTGATCGAATGGGGTTGAGAGCAAGGTTCCGGCAAGACTAAAGTACACCTTCCCGCAGCCGATATCCGTAATGAGAGGCCGCTTCTCCATTCGCCAATGCGAGGGAGCGCTCCGGCACGCAGACGCTTTATCGGGGAGGGTTCCATGCGACGCATGACAGCGCAGCAAGAAGAAACGGGGGACGACTTCGCGTCCCTGTTCAAAAGCGCTCCCGGATTGGCCGCCCTGGCATTCATGTTTGTCGTCAGCGCGGCGTATATTTATATGGACAGCCGCTTCATCGGTTAGCAGTCGTCCCCACGGGTCTTGCGAGCGCCCGTCCGCGCTTACTTTGAAATGGCGCGATCCATCCAGGCGATGAGCCAGTCGGCGATCTCCAGGCTGTTTGTGTCCTGCATCAGCATGTGCGAGTTGCCGTGGATCCCGATGTCCGGCAGCACAACGAGTTCCGCCTTGCCGCCGGCATGGCTTACGGCGGCGACGAATTCGCGGCAGGCTTTGAGCCTTGGCGCCCAGCGCGTCGACAGGTCGACGTAATCGCCGAACAGCACCAGCACCGGCATTTTTGCATAGGGCGTCATATCGCCGGTCGCGGCCGGGCATGCGCCGGGCTCGATCGAGACGATTCCCGCGATACCCTTGGTGTCGATGGCCGCGGTCAGAAAAGGATAGATGCCTGATTGCGAATGGCTCACCAGCACGGCGCCGCCAACCTGCTGCGCGAGCGTGCTCAGCGCCGTCACCGTCGGATTGGGCGCCGGCAGCGAATTCAACCAGTCCGGCACCATCTGCTTCCAGAATTCCGTCTGCGCCTCAAGCGGAAACTTCATGCCGGGAAACACCTTCGGATATTCCGGCCCGAAGCGAAAAATCGCCCACGCCGGCTCGTGGCCGGCGGCGAACACGGTCGGCAACTGGTCAATGGGCGCCTTGCCGGATTTCACCTGGTTGATGGCTGCGATGTTGGACGCCGAGCGCCCGCGCCACGCCTGGTCTACCACATAGACCGGATAGCCCCGGCGCAAGAAATATTCGTCCCAACCCATGCGGCCATCGGGCGTGGTCTCCCAGGTCTTGCCGGTTAGGCAGCAGCCGTGAATGAAAACGATTGGCGCGCGCTTCGCCTCGACCGGAACCTGGTAGCGCACATACACCTGGTCGACCGTGACCGTGCCCGAGGAAGAATACGCGGACAGCAAAGAAAGCGAATCCGATTGCACGTCGCGTCCGCCGACGAAAAAACTCCCCTGCTTGGCGAGGATGAGCGGGCTGCCGATGGAGCTGGAGGGTTGCGTGGCGCAGGCGCAAAGTATGAGCGCCGCGGCTATAGTGAAAAGATTAGTTTTCAGGGTGGACTCGTTCATATCGATTGCCTCATTCTCAAGTCGCCGCCAAGGCTAGCGGCTTGGCGACCATCAGGAAATAGATCACGATGACCGCGGTGAACGCCGGGATGCCCAACGCAAACCACAGTCGAAACCGTTTATGAAATTTTACGGTCAGCGCGTTAATTGACGCAGCCTCTTCCGCTTCGCGCTTCAGGCGAATCTGGATTGCCACTACCGGCAGCCAGCATACGCCTGTCAGGGCGAACAGACACCAGACAGCAATTGACCAGGCGCTCGTCAACGGCCAGTCAAGGGTGTGCATCAGAACTAGTCCACTAAACCCCTGGAACACGACGGCAGGCGCGGTCAGGCAGGCGTCAGCGATCACAGTCAGCCGCAACGTCGCGCGCAGCACGCCGATATCACCCGCCCGCATTGCGGCGCGGTAGCCGAACCAGCAGAAAAAAGCGATGCCGAAGCCGGTGCCGAACAAGATGGCCGCGCTCAGGATGTGCGCGATTTTCCAAAGCTGATATGCGTCGCTCAAGCGTAAATCTCCTGGATTGCCGTAGACATTCCCCAGCGCGCGAACTCGGGCTCGAACTCGGCCAACGTCAGCAGGCCCAGGCAGGGCATCGCGCCGCGCATCGTAATCTCGCTGCGTACCAGCTTCTTCGCCAGCAGGACCGCTGCCATGCATGGAATCTCGGGACCATGGTTGTCGTCTGCGATCAGGCTCCAATCGACTCGCATCTTTCTGCCGTCCTGACCTATTCCTTTGAGACTCACCAGCATGCCGCCGCGCTCGGTTCCCAGGCCGTCGAACAGCGAGGCCAGGCGGTCGAGTTGTGCGGCACAACGCTCGATGCGAAACGGCAATCCAACGCGGCGCAGCATGGCTGCGCCCCAAAGCGCGGCATGCTGGAATCCGACTTCTAGTGCGGCGCGGAACTCGACTGTTTCGACGCTCGGGTAGCGCACCGGGAACAACTCAAGGTCAGGCACGTCGCACGCTGCAGCCCAGCGCGAACCCACGCCCGAAATATGCGCTCGGCGCAATTCCTGCCAACCAAATGCGGTGACCCAGTCGCCATCGCTCAACCATCTAAAGGGCTTGCCAGCATAGCTGAACACTCCCGCGACGGTTGCGGCGCCTCGCGGCGCGCGCTGCGCAGGCGCGATCACAAGTTCGATTTCCTGCAACCTGTTGAAACGATCGGCCAGATTGTCGACAACCGCTGACGACAATGCGGGCAGTGTGCTTGCGCCCGAGACGGCCAGCCGTTCCGCAGAGCGGGCTGCGGCATTATTCCGCTCGGCAAAGTGCGCGACAAACATGCGGCCGTCCGCCAAGTCGAGGTAATGCGCGCCGGCAGTTAGCGACGCCGCAACCACACGATAGCTTTGACCCTGGAACGGCCCGGCGCAGTGAATCACTATTTGCGGGGTGAGTCTTCTGAGGGCTTCGGGGAAATCTGCCGATGCAACGTCCAGTCGAATCTTTTGAATTCTCGAATCGTCCGCAATGTCAGGCGGGGCGTGTTCAGGATGCCGTCCCAGGGCAGTGAGCTCAACGTCAGCGTGGCCGACGAGAGCCCTGCAAACGCGCGCACCGAAGTTTCCGTAACCCCCAATTACTACGATGCGCATGGAAACCGAGAGCCAGATGGCGCTGCGGAAAAGCAGCAACAACGGCGAATCCGGCTATTTCTTAGCCAGCGCCGCGCTGCGAATCTTGGCCAGCGTGGTGCTGGTGGTAATGGCCTCGGGGTCGATCACGAGTTCCATCAGCGTGGGCCCGTCGTGCTTCATGCAGCGCTCGAATGCGGGCGCGAAGTCAGCGGTTTGCTTTACCGTCTCGCCGTGCAGGCCGTAGGCGCGGGCGAGGGCGGCGAAGTCGGGGTTTTGCAGCGCGGTGCCCCACACGCGCGCCGGGTATTCGCGTTCCTGGTGCATGCGAATGGTGCCGTACATGCCGTTGTTCACGACGAAGAATTTCACCGCGGTGTTGTACTGCTTCGCGGTTGCCAGTTCCTGGCCGTTCATCAGGAAGTCTCCATCGCCGGCAAAGGCAATCACGGTGCGATCCGGTAGCGCGAGTTTAGCCGCGACGCCGGCCGGCACGCCGTAGCCCATCGAGCCGTTGGTGGGCGCTAGCTGGGTGCGGAAGCCGGGGTATTGGTAGTAACGCGCAATCCAGCCGGCGAAGTTGCCGGCGCCGTTGGCGATGATTGTGTCGGCCGGCAGCTTCGCTTTCAGCGTCTGCATGCACGCCGACAGGTCGAGCGCGCCGGGCGAGCCCTTCGGCTCGATGTGTGCAAGGTATTCAGCGTGCGCAACTTTGGTCTGCTCGCGCCATTTGGCGGTGTCGACCGGCGGCATGGCGGCAAGCGCCGCGGCCATTGGGCGCATGCTCGCGTTAATCAGCAGGTCGCCCTGGTACACGCGTCCGAGCTCCTCGGCGCCGGCGTGCACGTGCACCAGCTGCTGGCGTGGGCGCGGCACGCTGAGCAGTGTGTAACCGCTCGTCGTCATTTCGCCCAGGCGCGCGCCGATTACGCACAACAGATCGGCGTCCCTAACCCTCTGTGCAAGCCGCGGGTTGATGCCGATGCCGACGTCACCCGCGTAATTGGGATGCCGATTATCAAACAAATCCTGGAAGCGGAACGCGCAAGTGACCGGCAGCGCGTTGGCTTCGATGAAACGCTGCATCGCGGCGCAGGCGTCCGCATCCCATAAAGTGCCCCCAAGGATCACGAGCGGACGCTCCGCTGCTGCGAGCATGCTTCGCAGTTGCTGCAAGTCGGTGGCGCCGGGATGCGTCTCGATGTGCCGATAGGGGCCGGCGTCGGGAACCGCGGCGCGCGTCACCAGCATGTCTTCGGGCAATGCAAGCACCACCGGGCCGGGGCGTCCCGACATCGCGGTGTGAAACGCATGGCTCATGAATTCCGGGATGCGGTCGGCGCGGTCGATTTGCGCCACCCATTTCGCCATCTGCCCGTACATGCGCCGGTAGTCGATTTCCTGGAACGCCTCGCGTTCGGCGAAATCGCCGCCGACCTGGCCGATCAGCAAAATGAGCGGGGTCGAATCCTGGTACGCGGTGTGCACGCCGATCGCGGCGTTGGTCGCGCCCGGTCCGCGCGTCACCATGCAGATTCCCGGCTTGCCCATGAGGCGGCCGTAGGCGTCTGCCATGTAGGCCGCGCCGCCTTCCTGGCGGCAGACCACTAGTTTAATGCTGTCGCGGTGGTCGTAGAGCGCGTCGAGCATGGCGAGGTAACTCTCGCCGGGCACGCAAAACGCGGTATCGACGCCGTGGACTCTGAGCTGATCGATCAGGATCTGGCCGCCGCTGCGCGCGACCTGGGTTTTGGATACGTCGTTCACCGGGGCTCCCTGCTTGCCGAACGTGGATGCAGGCAGATTACCGGGGCGGGGTGGGCTGCGCAACCCGCCGCCAAAATGCAAAAGCCCCGCGGGGCGGGGCTTGCACTGACAACAGCGTTACAGGTCAGGGGAAGGCGGGCAGCGTTGCCTCCATGCGGCCGGCGCTGGCCTCGGGATGCGTGTTCGAGATGAGCTTGCGGATTTCTTCGACGCGGCCGACCGGGATGTCGACCATCAGCAGGATTTTGCCGTGCGCAATGTCTTCCTGGTAGAGCTTCAACCGCGAATTCGGCACCGCGGTCCCGGCGAGGCTCGCGATCCACGCGCCGAGAAACGCCGCGGCGAGGGTGGTGATGAGCACCGTCACGAGCTGCAGCGTGACACCTTCGGGCGGCATCAGGAACACGAAGACGCCGAGCAGGAAGCCGCCGCAGCCGCCAATCGCGAGGCCGACTTCGGCGCCGTGCACCAGGTCGGTTTTCTGCAGGAAGCTCGCTTCGTGCAATTCGCCGAGGTCGGTGCCGCGCTGGGCGAGGAAATGCATATGACGATCGTCGACTCGCGCAAGCAATAGATCGTCCGCGATTTTGCGCGCGCTGACGATGTCGGGGAGCAGGAAATACAGGCGGCGCTTCATGGGACCTCCGGTCTTAGAGATCAAAAATCGGAGACTGGAAACCAAGCACAAGCAAACACTTGATGGCTGCAGCCTTGCTGAAAGTTCGACTCGGGCGCGTCGAGGTTAGTTCCATTTGTTTTTAGTTTACGGTCTCCTGCCTTCAAGTAAGGCATACTGCGCCGCGTCAAACTCCTGGGTGTCTTCCATGGACAAAATCCTGCTCGTAGCTGGCTGCGGTATTTTCGTGTTGCTGGGGGTAGCGCACCTCGCTTATACCCTGTGGACCGGCAAGCTCGATCCGCGCGACCCGCAACTCATCGAGGCGATGAAACAAGGGAGGCCGGTGATCACTCGCCAGACCACGATGTGGAAAGCCTGGGTCGGCTTCAACCTGAGCCACAGCCTGGGCGCAATATTGTTCGGATTGTTATTTATCGATCTTGCGATCGAGAGTTACGGCACCGTCAAGGCGTCGTTTGTATTGAACGCGATGCTGCTCGGCGTGCCGGCGATCTACCTCACGCTCGCAATCAAGTACTGGTTCAAGAGTCCGAGAAACGGAATTCTGGTTGCGTGGGGGTTGATTATCGCGTCGGTGGGAATGCGGTACGTTGCGTGATTCCGGCTACCGTTCGCCCTGAGCTTGTCGAAGGGTAGAACGAGGCACGGCTTACACGTCGTCATTCCCGCGAAAGCGGGAATCCAGATGTAACACTAGTGTCAGGTCGCTGCCGCTAGGGGCGAGCGATTCAACCGCTTTTGGCGACAGCCTCAATCTTTTCCTGCACCCGCTTATCGAATCTCTCCAGGTTCACCACCATCCGCTCGTGTGTGCCTTCGCCGATGAGGTCGCGTGCGTCGCGCGCGGAGACGTGGAACGTCACCAGCCGGCCTTCGACTTTGGTCACTTCGGCTTCGGCCACTACCCGCATGCCGACCGGGGTGGCGGCGATGTGGCTGATGTCGAGGTGGGTGCCGAGGCTTTGATGTCCCGGCGGCAGCAGGTGCTCGATGGCGGCGAGTGCGGCGGCTTCGAACAGGTTGATCATCACCGGCGTCGCCAGCACGTGCACGAGGCCGCTGCCGATGCGCGGCGCGGTATGTTCCTCGCCGACCACGAGCTCGATGCTGCCTTTCAAGCCGACGCCGATTGCCGCGGTGCTGCTCATGCACGATCTCCGATGTGCCCGATCCGAACCCGCATCTTAGCCAATTCCGCGCGCCGGTGAATTGTCGGCCGGCAAGTTTGACCTGGCGAGACCCGGCCGGTGGACGTCGCCGGTTCGGCTGCAACAGGAATATTCCTGTTTGTCATGGGCTCTTCATGATGTAAATTCATACTCCCGTAACGCAAAACGCAGGGGTGACAGGAATGGACGCTCGAACGCGCGGTACCAAGAGCCGCGGCAAAGCCAAGGCCGCAAAGACCAAGGCTGGAAAGGCGGCTGTGGCAGCGCCGAAATGGGACATCCCCCTCGGGGCGAGGCCGATCCGCTGCCAGCGCGTGGCATTGGTGCTGCAGGGCGGCGGTGCGCTGGGCGCCTACCAGGCGGGCGTGTACGAGGCGCTGCATAAGGCGGACCTTGAGCCTGACTGGGTATCGGGCGTCTCGATCGGCGCGATAAACGCCGCGCTCATCGCGGGCAACCCTCCGGAACGGCGCCTCGAGCGGCTGCACGCCTTCTGGGAAAGTATCACCGCGCGCAAAATCTGGGCGTATACGCCGGATGGCGACCCCTACCGCAAGGCGCGTAACGCCACCAGCTCGCTCATGACCATGATGCTGGGCCAGCCCGGATTCTTCGCGCCGCACGTTCCCGGGCCGTGGATGAGCCCGGTCGGCGCCAAGACCGCGACCAGCTACTACAACACCGGGCCGTTACGCGAGACCCTGCTCGAGCTCGTCGATTTCGACCTGCTGAATTCCGGAGCCGTGAACTTCTCGGTCGGCGCGGTCAACGTGCAAAGCGGTAACTTCATGTACTTCGACAACCAGAAGGAAACCATCGAACCCGAGCACATCATGGCGAGCGGCGCGCTGCCGCCGGCGTTGCCAATGGTGAAAATCGGCGCCGACTATTTCTGGGACGGCGGCATCGTTTCCAACACCCCGTTGCAGCACCTGCTCGATTCGGAAGACAACCTCAACGCGCTGGTATTCCAGGTCGATCTTTTCAACGCGCGCGGCAACCTGCCGCGCGACATGGAGGACGTGATGGCCCGCCACAAGGACATCATGTACTCCTCGCGCACCCGCTACAACACCGACATGTTCAAACGTTTTCACGAATGGAAAATGCGCCTGAAAAAGGCGCTCGACAAAGTGCCGGCAAACAAGCTCACCGACGAGGAGCGCAAGCTGAAAGATTCGCTCGCGCACCAGCCGGAAATGTCGATTTTCCAGTTGATCTACCAGCAGCGCTCGTACGAAGGCCACGCCAAGGATCACGAATTTTCCGGCACCTCGATGCGCGAGCACTGGGCGACCGGCTTCGAGGACACGCGGCGCACGCTCAACCGCAAGGAATGGCTGGTGATCCCGCCGTCGGGCTCCGGCATCGTGGTGTGGGACGTGCACCGCGAATACGACCGCTGGCGCGACGAAGGCCGCGGTTGAACGTGGGTGCGCCGGCCGGGTAAGCGCCGGAAAAACATTCTTTCAGTTACTGGGAGGCGTTAAATGACTCCGGAGCAGATCCTCGCGCTCCCCTCGATGCCGGCCGCGAGCCCGAGCTATCCGATGGGACCGTACCGCTTCATCAACCGCGAATTCATGGTGGTGACGTACGAGACCGACCGTGAGCTTTTGCGGCAGGCGGTGCCCGAGCCGCTCGAGCCCAACGCGGAAGGGCTGGTGCTCTACGAATGGATTCGCATGCCGGACAGCTCGGGGTTCGGCGACTACACCGAGAGCGGGGTGGTGATCCCCTGCGTGTTGGCGGGCGAAGCGGTCAACTATACCGCGCAGATGTACCTCGACGACGAGCCGCCGATTTCCGCCGGGCGCGAAATCTGGGGTTTTCCGAAAAAGTACGCGCATCCCAAGCTGGAAGTCTGCTCCGACACTTTGACCGGCACGCTGCACTACGCAGGGCAACTCGTCGCGATGGGCACCATGGCCTACAAGCATCGCGTCGCACCGGGCGGGGTCGAAGCGCAGGCGACGGCCATGGCCAGGACTTCGTGCAACCTCAAGATCATTCCCGACGTCGACGGCAGTCCAAAAATCTGCCAGCTCGTCGGCTACAACCTGAAGGACATCACCGTCAAAGGCGTGTGGCTCTCGCCCGCGAGGCTGCAACTGGTGCCGCACGTGAACGCACCGGCGGCCGACTTGCCGATAAAAAGAATCGTCGGCGGCAGGCATTTCATCAGCGACCTCACACTGCCGCACGGCCGGGTGCTGTTCGATTACATCAAGGACCGGGGCGGGAGAACGCAATGAATAAAAGCGAAGTCCTGGCGTTACCTTCGATGCCGCTGCAAAGTCCGACTTACCCGCACGGGCCTTACCGGTTTTTCCGGCGCCAATACATGGTCATCAGCTACACGACCGACGCGGTTGCGATCCGCGAAGCGCTGCCGGTGCCGCTGGAGCCCGCGGGCGACACGGTCTCGGTGCAATGGCTCGACCTGCCGGACGGCGAAGGCTTCGGCGCCTATTCAGCCACCGCGCAAATCATTCCCTGCACCTTCAAGGGCGAGCCGTGTAATTTCGTGAGCCAGATGTACGTCGACGCCACGCCACCGCTGGCCGGCGGCCGCGAAATCTGGGGCTACCCGATGAAATTCGGCGAGGCCAGGCTCGCGGTCGACAGCGACACGCTGACGGGAACGCTGGAATACGCGACCGAGCGCATCGCCACCGGCACCATGGTCTATAAGCACGATGCTTTCCGCACCGACTATTCGCACGAGCACGAGCTCCTGATGCGCACCCAGGTGACGCTGAAGCTCATCCCCGACATCGACGGCACGCCCGCGATTGCGCAACTGGTGGCCGTGAAGTTCAGCGACGTCGCGATAAAAGGCGCGTGGAGCGGGCGCGCGAGACTGGAACTCATTCCCGCGGTGAACTGCCCGCTGGCGGATCTGCCGGTGCATAAGGTCACTGGCGGATTGCATATGGTCACCGACATGACGCTGCCCTATGGGAAGGTGTTGCACGATTACCTGGCGAAGTGAGCGTCGCGCTGCGAGACACGCAGACAATCGCGTATAACCTCTCCCTATGAAGTGGAGACGACCTTCGAGCGTCGGCTTGCCGGCAAGGATGCGGCCTTGGCTGACGGATGAAGGATCGCTCACCGCCCGGTTAAAGGCCCGCTGCAAGGTATTTCGCGTCCAAGTGTTGCGAGAAGGGATGGCGTTTCCTTATGGGAACGACGGCGGCCAGATCGGCCTTCGCGCGCGGGAATATGCGTGGCTACGCGAAGTGTTGCTGATCACCGACGGGCATCCCGTTGTGTTTGCCTACTCCATTGCCGCACCACGGGACCTGCGCGGTCCCTGGCGCATGATGTCGCGCATCGGCTCGCGCCCGTTGGGCGCGGCGCTGTTTGCTGATCCCCAGATCGTCCGCCTGCCGCTTTACATCGCGCGCGTTGCGCCGGCGACGCCCGTTCACTGCCGCGCGGAAGCGGCGCTGGGTGCGATATTGCCTGCGCTATGGGCGCGACGGTCGGTGTTCGTGTCGAAGGGGAGGCTGTTGATGGTGACTGAGGTGTTCTTGCCGGCTATGGAATCAGTGGGACCAGGCCAGGGTGTTTGATAAGCCAACGCGACTCTTCCTCAGACGGTTGATCTTGGAAACCTCAACGCCGACCGCGCGCGCAATTTCTCTATTTCCTCCTCGCGGTTCCTCGGCGGCGCGTTGGTTTGCAGCGCATGCAGCAGCTTGCTCGATATTTCCGCAATTCCCTCTACCGCTGATTTGAATGCTTCTTCGTTCGCCAGCGACGGCTTGTTGAAGCCGCTGATTTTGCGCACATACTGCAAGGACGCGGCGCGGATTTCGTCCTCGGTGGTTGGCGGTTCGAAATTGAACAGGATTTTGATGTTGCGGCACATGACTGCCTCCAAATAGAAAATTCAGGTTGCGGCTGCCAAAGGCGTCGCGACCGGAAATGTCAGCTTGATTACCACACCGCTGCGATCTTCGCGGTTGGCTGCGCTGGCCTTGCCGCCGTGGTACTCGGCGATAAGGCGCACGATGTAGAGACCGAGCCCCAGGTGCGGGTCGCGGCTTGCTTCGCGGCGCACCGACACCATCGACTCAAACAGGCGTCCCTGCATGCCTTCCGGCAGCGCCGGGCCGGTGTTGCTGACTATCAGTGTGGCATCGTCGCCGTGCCGCTCCAGCGTGACACGAACCGGGTCGGTGCCGGTGGTGAAATCG